>ENA-OOJM01000194-OOJM01000194.1-human-skin-metagenome-genome-assembly--contig:-NODE-194-length-19675-cov-7.914628_pt1 | contig 19675 bp, 15 predicted proteins | sample MGYA00248875_ERZ500988 | MGnify/ENA primary metagenome ERZ500988 (study PRJEB25958, sample SAMN03398507) | human skin metagenome | study: EMG produced TPA metagenomics assembly of the Human Skin... | reverse complement strand
TCATGGGCATGGACCTGCCAGAACCAGTGGGCCCTTTGTGGATCATTGGCGATGTCTTTCTTCGCAAGTTTTATACCGTATACAACCTGGACAAGAATGCTGTAGGTTTTGCTAAGGCGGTGCACCGCTACCACTAATGTGAACGCTTTTTCTTTCCACATTCGTAGGACCCACTGGTTCGTTAGGCGGCGACCTAGACTCCACATCTGCCTACATGTCTGTGCACAGTTACCCAAATGCACACGCGTATGATTGGTTATATGTTTGATCGGGGTTGACGTAGATTCTATATGAAGAGTGGATCGTCTTTTGACACCTGGTGCCTAAAATGTCGTCCTTGAGACAACCGATGCCCGGTGGTCCCTCCTTACCTTCACATCACACTGGATCTCTGATCCTCTTGCGATCTTATTGTGACATACACTTGTTGGAACAACCGCAGGTACGGTTTCCGAACACAACCCACCCTTAACTACCTCTGTCTTCTTCTGTATATACCACTGCTGGTTCAGTGGTTTTACGTGATCTGGTATCAACGTTGATTTTCTGTGCTTTATACTTGATTTCATTGCCGAATATGATGTGGAAGACGGCTGGTCCGTCTATGATTCGATGGAGTCTTTTGGCCATCCTGTTGGCCGCCTTGATGCAATCATCCGGTGTGAATGCATTGCCACATCGAGGGCATGTGCTGGCGGCTCGAAGTGCGCTGACAAGCGGCACTTCAAGTGCCTCCTCTGCAGCACAGAGTATAGTCTCAAAGGTTGCGCAAACATCTCAAGCTGATGGCTCTCAGAGTAACAAGAAGAACGAGGCGAACGATGAAGAGTTTGCAAGGGAGTTGCAGCGCACTATTCAGACGCAGATGGAGAAGGAGAGTGTCGATGGTGGCATTAAGTTCGACTTGGGAGAAATTCTTGGAAAAATGTACAAAGGTGAAAATATCAATGTGTACGGCGGTATTAGCAAGGAAAAGAATAACACATCGGTGAGTGAGAGTCTGCCTCGGGGTACGTCGACGTCTTCGGTGTCTTCGAGCGTCTCATCCAAGATGTCAAAGTCGCCCAAGATGTCCAAGTCGCCCAAGAAGTTTAAGAGCAAGATGCTGTCCAAGTCGTCGGCTTCTTCCACCAGCACATCTCACTCGACCTCGTCGCACTCTAAGAGTGAGCCATGCACGTCGTCGGAGAGCAAGTCGCATTCCAATTCGTCGGCTTCTTCCACCAGCACATCTCACTCGACCTCTTCGCACTCAAAGAAAGAGCCGTGCTCGTCATCCAAGAGCAAGTCGCACCACCGCCACCATCACAAGTCCAAGATGGCAGCCAAGGCGCGTAAGTCGCACTCGTCCAAGTCATCGAACCGCTCGCACAAGAGTAAGGCTCACAAGAGTAAGGCTCACAAGTCTCACTCTTCCAAAAGCAAGTCACGCCAGACGACGTCCGAGAGTACGCAGTCCTCTGAAGCTTCCCAGGAGATGGGTCGCACGGCTGCAGTTGGTGCAGGTCAAAAGTCGCAGCGTGGGGGCTTTTACCGGATTTCGATGAACGAGCGAGCTGACTCGGGCCGTAAGCTTGGTGTTGTGAGCGGCTCGCGCGTGGCTTCTACGTCGGCCAAAGAGCCACATGGTAACCTGCCAAATCAGAGTGTGATTACCAACAACCCATCGTACGGCTTCCTTGAGGCACAGGATGACCTCTACTCGATCCGCAAATGGGCTGGTGATCTTGGCAGGTTGGTTTCGAAGGAAAATCGTAATGAGACGATCATGGCACTGTTTGATGCAGCTTCGCGATACTATCCCGATGTCGATACTAAGACGGTCGTGCGTATCATGCTGGCTGATATCAAGGCCGAGTCGGACTTTGAGTCAGAGAACAGGAGTGCTGGTCGCGAGGACTCTGGCGAGAGTCTGGGTCTCTTGCAAGTGAGCCCATATGGCTCAGGTGAGCTGAAACAGTTCCAGAGTATGGCGCAGGTGGACTATAACACGTACTCATGGGCCGTTGGTACGGGCTCAGATGACGAAGTCTCTATGGGTGGATTCTCGGAGTTGGGTGAACTTGTGGACTTTAAGACGAACAAGAAGATAAACTTGAAAGGCCTGAACGACCATGATTTGAGCCGCCCTTGGATCAACATCCACATTGCGATGTGGATTCAGTCCAACTTGGCTCGCACGGCCAGCCAGGACCCAAGTGACTGGCACAGGATTGCCTCGAGTAGCAAGGCTGTGCGTAAGGCTTACGCCCCAGCTATCAAGCTTATTGTGTCGTCACTCGAGAACAAGGGATCAAGGAACGCTGCGTTTTCCTCTTCGTCTTCGTCTAGCTCGTCATCCAGCTCGTCATCGAGTTCGTCGTGGGACCAGAAGGAGTACAGCTCCAGGCTTGAGAAGCTGGAAAAAGAGTTCCAGACGAAGCACAACACCAGGGCTTCGTTCGCAACGGGTCTCGGCTCGTGGGTCGCCGGCCCTACGGTCGATGACAGCTCGGGCTACAACCGCTCGGGTGATGATGTGAGCAAAGAGTACTTTAACAACATTTCTGAGGGTCTGTCTGTGATGTACACGGGCAGCCCTAAGCACAAGCACAAGTACGGCAAGAAGTACCTCGAGAGTATCGAGTTGGTTCGTGGTCTTGTGGACTACAAGTAAACTTGTGTGTACATACATGTTGTTGAAGGACTGATTTGCTCGCATAGATAGTTCCTCCCAAAGATCAAGTATATTTAACTTAAAGTGATGGATCCTGCATTACAACTAAAAGATAGGATTTGCCTGTGGGTGAGCAGCATAGCATACGTACTCGGCGTGATGAGAAGCTCATACTTGCCGGTTCGTATACGCATAAGCCCTAAATCATCATCTGGTTCGAGTATGTCCATATGTCTCTGCACTACAGCCAGCGTGTCTCGCACGAAATGCACGACCTGTGCGAGTTTCGCCTCCGATGCAAAGGTCACGCCGCCACTCCAAATCACTCTTTGGTCGGCGGCCGTAAGAGCAACGCACCCACGCACGTACTCGTGCTTCGTCAATTGCGCTAGGACTTGCGCTGCCTCGTCTGGCACACTGTCCTCGTCCGACTGGATCATGGAGATGGATAAACACATGCTACGCCTCCACATCAGCGCCAAATGAGCTACGGATCGCCTGGGTCGTATTTTCATACAACTCCAGGTTAAGAGCGGCCAGGAAACACGGAACGCTGTGCCGGATGCCATCGCTGAGCCAGTAGTCGCGTAGATGTGCTACGTTTGCAAGGCCATCATTCGCTTCGCCTTGTAGCTTCATCTCGCCCACATTTCCCTCGTCTGAGCGAAACACGAGTGTGGTGCCTCGGGCACTGCCAGCATACGCAGACGTCAGCTTGACCTTGCCATTCTCCATAAATCGAATTTTGTAGCCAAAGAGCGACTGTACAGCTTCGCGAAATAGGTTGGCTTGGGCTGTGAACACTTGCTTGAGACGCAGCATTCCCTTGTCCTTGAGCTGCAGGGTCTCTTGTAGTTTGGTCAATTCGGCACGCAGGTTGTCCACGGTTTGAAGAGGCACGACCGCGTCCGTGCCTGTAGCAGGAGCTGGTAGATGAGCAGAAGTGAGCTGTTTGTGTAATGCCTCGACCTGTTCTAGCAGGCCTGCATTCTCTTTTCTGAGGGCCTCTAATGTCGATGTACGGACAGCCAAGTCTCGTGAAACGGGATTGTCGGTAAGGACGAGGCATCTCTCACGCTCCGCATTGAATTCGCCGCGCCCTACACGAAGCCACAGTGTCTCATTCTCCGTGCTAAGGGCCTGAGCATGCTGCTCGAGTTCACGGAATTGTGCCTCCAGGACATGCAGAGCCTCTTCTGAGGCTGGATGAGTCGCGGTAGGTTTGACTCGCTCCGACTCGGCCAGCTTTTGCGTGAGTGAGTCACATTCAGCCATCAGGAGAGCAATGCGCTCTTCGAGGCCTGTGATGCGAAGTTGATGTGTGGCTTCATATGATGTGTCGCCCTGCTGCGCCTCTTGCTCAAAAGATGCCAGGACTTCTTTGCAGCGCCTCAGATCGTCACTTTGAACGTCGAGTTGACGCTGCGCACGCAGCAGCAGGTCCGACTTTTGATGGAGCTCTTTTCGCAGCTTGGTTTCTGTCTCCGAGTCCTGCGCAGCACGGCGACTCAGGTCCAGATTTGCCGTCCGCATCTGCTCGACTGAATGGCCCAGACCCTCTATACGTGCATACAGACCCATAATGGTGCCGCGCAGGGTTGAAATATAGGCAGGGAGCGTCTCAGGGGATAGTGTCTCAGGTATGGCCGGCTTCGACGGGGCCTGATCACTAGCGTGTGCGGCAGCCATGAATGCCGCATGTTCCTCCGTTTTGATGCCTTGTTCTAGCACAGAGATCCAGCGACTTTGCTCGTCACGCAACGAGGCCAGCTCGGCGTCCTTTTCGAGCAGTGCTTCTTGCAGCTTGGGCAGCTGCGTGAGTTTGGCTTCGAGTCCTCGATTCGATTCACGCAGAACATCAATCCGCGCACTGGCATCGGCCAGCCGTTTATTTTCGGATGTGAGGCGTACATTGGCCGCCTCGAGGCGCTGGATCGTCGTAAGTGACTGACTCAGCTGGTCTTTGAAAAGCGCAGCATCGTCATCCGATGGAGCGGACTTCTCAAGCGGAGCAGACTCCATTTCATTGATACGTGCACGCAAATGTTCGTTCGTGCGTGAAAGCGACTCGTTTTGTGATTTGGACAGCTCGCATTCCGTTTGGAGACGTGCCAGCTGGGACTTGACAGATACGCTTTCGGTGTGCGTGTCCAGGGCCGCAGCGCTAAGCTGCGACTCAAGCTCATCGTTGCGCGACTGGAGTCGCAGTGTGTCAGCACGCAACGACGCAAGTTGTGCCTCCGTCTCCGACCGCATCTTGTCCCACGCCCGCTCTTTTTCCTGCTGTATTGCGCGTTCTGTCTCCCATTCACGGAGTACTTCGACACGCTGACACTTGAGTGCTTCAAGCTCGCGCAATTGAGAGCGCATCTGGACTTCCATGACCTGGTTCGCATGCTGCTCCGCCTGAATGCGTCGTTCATATTCTGAGCGCAGCATTTGCAATTCGTAATCGTCGCTTGCAGGCGAGGGAGAAATACCTTGATGGCGTTGGCGCTGCATTAATGGCGTCTGGAATGCATCATGTTCGTTGGACGTCACTCGCGTGGGACGCGGCGCGGTGGCCAGCACAGATGACACCAGTGGTCGCTTAGCGCCCTGGGGCTGAGGCGTAGAAAAGCCGCCCTGATCCTGCAGGCTCGAAGACGAGAAGCTGCGCTTTCCCAGGAGTTTATCGTGCATCGGTGTGCCCTTCGACCGCGAGAGGGAGCGGTAGCCACCCAGCGGGCCCTGCGCAATCGGCGTGCGGCGGTCGATGGGCGGCGCCTGATGAGGCGTAGTCACGCGTCTCGACGACGGCAGCGGCAAAGACGAGGCTAGCGCCGCGACATTCCGCCGCTGCGATGTATGGGATGGAGTGGATACTGCCTCTGGCAATGCATCGCGCTCCGCGCCTGCCATCCTAGAGGTGGTGGGCGTCGTCCAAATCGCGCTCCCAACCGACCACGTGACGTGACACGGACGGTTCGTGCCCTACGTTTCTACGTACTAGGCGACCATGGCCGTATGTGCCAGGCGGTTCCAACAGGCACCATTAGACGGGGAGTCAGGTCGTCCACTCGAAACATGGGTATCCTTATTGGAGAGCGCGAAATTCGAAGGAGACGAGCAAGACGGTCGCGCTCCATCCAGCGCGTCGGGCGATGATGCCCTGGACGACGGAGTGTGAGCGTTCCGTTGTAGTGCGTTGATAAGTTTGGACACATCCACCGTGGATACAGGACGTGACCGCTGGACCTTGAGTTCTTCATGCAAGGCACCATTTTCTAGGCGAAGGGACGACAATTGATGCTGGAGCTGTTTAATCATCGAATCGCGCTCATGAAGTTTCTCCTCGAGCAGCGTGATGTACTCTTTCCGACGATTGCGGAAGTTTCTTGCGCTGATCTTATTTCGTAGCTGCCGCTTTTCCTTGCTTGACAGTCTGCTGTATTCCTCAGGTGAAGGTCGGAGGTTTTCCTGATCCAGGTCAGGAGAGGGGCTCTTTGGAGGCGCAGATGGTATTATGGGCTTGATATCCACAGACGAGGTATCTGACGCATCGAGACGCATGGGCGTAAATGCTGTAAAAGAGGTAGATGTATGCGATGAGTCACTCTTCTGAAGTTTGAGCGTTGGCTCAAGGGCCTTTGATTCTTCGTGATCAGGCTCGTTTTTGATCTTGGGCATGAGCACTTGTGGGTTGATGCTGCCATGAGGTGTGTCGGAGACTCTATCTTGGACAAAGGGTGTCGGAGGCTCATCAAAGGGTGGCGCAAAGAGAACAGAATCCATATTCTCCGATGCTGGCTCTTGAGACGAGAAGTCCAGGTGGAAGAGCGCGCTTGGCTCATCCCAAGTCTTTTCCGCCGAGGAAGACGAGTAGGAGACATCATCGTCTGACGGTGCTGAGGGTGGCGACATGGAAGCGATACGAATTTGATCGAACATATTCGAGGGAATGTTGTGCTTGCCTGAGCTTGATTCCGTCCATGTGCTGTACAATGCTTGTTCCATCGTCATGATGGCGACGAGTACACGCAAGAAAACTCGATCCACAAAGAGAGGTGGCGGCAAAAGCCTAGGTCCCAGCCACCGCCACAAAATACGCAGCTGGCTGCATGACCAAAAAGGCTGCAGATGTGGAGGTAGCGGCCACTTTCCATGGGCCCCACAGCGAAACACATGGAAAGTGGACGTACCACGAGCATTGCTATCGCGACTTGCCATGAGTAGCGACGTGCAAACAGAAAAGCGACAGCTCACAATCAAGACAGGCGTCGTACAGCGGTACGTGATGATCAATCTGACCGCAGATTGAACAAGGAACTGGGTCTGTACAAGCAAGAGGCCGATGAGCAGGCTGCGCGCGTGAAAGAGTATGTCGACCAAGGCAGGGACGAGTGGGACATTAGGAAGCAGGTACGCCATGATGGCATGTCTCACGTGGCAGGAGGAAATTTTGCGAGACTGTGAGCAAATGATCCCAGACACAACGCGTCGACTCAAGGATGCCACGACGGAACTCCACACCTACATGGTACGTAGCTTCGTCTTACCCCGCAGACCGGTGTCAGCGAAGCAGCTAGGCAGACAGACGAGTGGCACAGAGCTGATAAGGCCCTGGCTGCCGTACCGTAGAAACGCGAAAAAAGTGGAGCTGTGACTCCTGTTCTCATGGCACCGCCGCCTCCGATCGAGGTCAAGTTCCTTGGCACATGTACGTCGCCGATCATGACGCGGAACTACTCGAGGTGTGTATAGTGGCACTCACGTGTGCAGCCTGTTGGTCAAGTTGGGTCATGATACCGTGATGATGTACGATGTGACGACTCACACGCAGCGACTGTGGTGAAGGCACACAGCGACAGCTCATTCTCCCCCATGTTCAGGCAGGTGTGAAACTCTCGAATATACGCACAATTCTCATCACACATTTGCATCCTGATCGTACGTGTGTATGAGCTGATTCCAGATATTCTCGGCTTGACACCGTTGATTTTTAGCATGATGGGTCTAAGTTCGGCGCCCAGCAAAGATGACAGGCCGCGCCTCGAACTCGTTGGGCCTTTGGGACTTCGTGCATTTCTGCGCACGACGCTCGCAATTACGTACGCGACACTGAACAGTCACTTCGTCGTGCACGAGCTTCTGTGGCCCTCACAGCCGGCTTATCCACATCATCCGAGCGGCTCGTTTATCTACACAGAGGAGGACGTCTATCTCCCCCCAGACGTGTGCGGCCAAACGCGTACATTGCCGTGTATGCCACCGCATGCAAATGAGCTGCCCGGGCGCGATATCCGCATGGACGAGTCGACAGGCACATGGCCTCAGATTCTGCAGCTGGGCAACGTGTGGATCAGTGCAGCCCCTATTACGCACAGGTGCCCAACGGTAGGATACGTCCTCGAAGAAGGACCCACGGCATCCAAGTCTGTTTCGCCGCGCGATCTAGCCATCCTCGATTCGAATGCTGAGGCGCTTTTTGACCTGTATCAAATTCGCCATCCACGCACGCTGCTCTCGCGCGTTCTGAAAGCTCGCGAAACACTGACACTACCAGACGGACATGTTTTGGTGCCGCCACCACTTGACAGGCCAGGTCGCAAGCTCTGCATTCTCGGCGACACGAGCGATGCCACGGCTGGACTGGAGGATAAAGGCATGCTCACTTTGGCTCGCGATGCCGACTTGCTTGTGCATGAATGCACGTACGCCTACATGCGAGAGAAAGATGTCTTGGCTGCCCCGTCCCCTGAGCATGCACAGCTCCTGCAGCAGCTCCTGCTGGCTGAAGACGAGGCAGAGCCGCGTGCCCTTTCACGAGGTCATTCAGTGCCGCGCATTGCTGGTTCTTTCGCAGGGCTCATCCGGGCGCGGCATGTCGTCTTCAACCACTTTTCCGCTCGCCTACCTGCACCACATACCATGTCTCATGCTCCACTTACAAGCACGGACCAACTGCGTCCAGATGCACGCCTGGCAGAGTCAGAGCAGTGGTTCCATGTGATGCGCGAGATCGAGCGCCAAGTCACTGAGTTTTGGCACGCTTCTCTCCCAGAAGATGTGCGTGTTCACGTCGGAGACCGCCGTGCCGTAGCCGCCTACGATGGCCTAGCCTACATTCTAGCGCCCTTGTCGCCATAAGATCACGTGGAAAAAAACGAATCTTGCCCATGAGCCATAAGCGCAAGGCGGAGGACGAAGAGTATGACGACTATTTTGTGCAGAAGGAGCAGGAAGAAAGTCGACTAGCTGAGCTGCGCAAAAAGCGCCGTGAGAAACTGGCACAGCTGGCGCCTCCCGTGCCGCCACCTGTTCCGCCACCGATTTCAGTGCCTGAAGCGCCGCCCTGCCACGCGCCTGAAACGCCCGCCGAGCCACTTGATGACATGTTTGATGTAGACAATACGGCATGGTCCGGTCATGAAGAGGCTGTAAAAGCGCCCGAGCAGCAGGCTTGGAGTGGCGCGGGAGATGTTGGTGGCGCCGAGAGCGCCGCCGGACTGCACGACAACTGGGACGATCCGGATGGATACTATCGCGTCATGCTCGGCGAAAAGCTCCAGCAGAGATACCAGATCTTCGCCATTTTAGGGCGCGGTATATTTGCCACGGTCGTTCGTGCGCGCGACTTGCAGCAGAACGGTCGCGAAGTAGCTATCAAAATCGCGCGGAGGCAGGAGACCATGTACAAGGCAGGGATGAAGGAGATCAGTATTTTGCGTCGCTTGTCTGAAGCGGATCCAGATAACAAGATGTTCATCGTGCATTTTTTCACTCACTTCGAGCACCGGGGTCACCTGTGTATGGTGTTTGAGTCCTTAGGACTCAATCTGCGCGATATTGTCAAGCGATTTGGCAAGGATGTAGGTCTGAATCTACAAGCGGTGAAGACATATACTAAGCAAATGCTGCTGGCCTTGGCCTTGCTTAGGGAAAAACAATTCGTGCATGCGGATATAAAACCGGACAATATCCTCGTGAACGAGGCCAAGACCATTGCCAAGCTTGCCGACTTTGGTTCGGCATCCACCACGTCCGAGATGGAGATTACGCCGTACCTCGTGAGCCGATTCTACCGTGCTCCTGAAATTATCCTCGGGCAGCCGCACGGATGCGAAATGGACATGTGGTCCATGGCCTGCACCATCTACGAACTCGCCACCGGGCACATTCTTTTCCCTGGGAAAAATAACAATCACATGCTCTTGTTGATGCAGAAGCTACGTGGAAAGCCGCTTGTCAAGCAGCTAAAAAAATGTGAATTTGCCTTGCAGCACTTTGAAGACTATCATACCTTTTTATCCACTGAAGTCGATACCACCACAGGCGAGTCGATCGTGAGGCGCGTGAATACCACACACCCTACCGAAGACTTGCGTGCCAAGATGCTTCCAGGTGGAACAGCCAAACATATGCGCCCTGAAGAACTTCGGCAGACGCATCACCTCATCGATTTACTCCACCGCATGCTGGAATGGGATCCATCCAAGCGCATCACGCCGCTCGACGCGCTCCAGCACGCGTTTGTCCAATAGCCAGATCACGTGCACTATCAGACTTTTTTTTGATCCACCATTATTTTCTTTTTTCTGACCATACCCATTGACGGACTTTGACAGCATGTCCTACGGTGGATACAACAGCTCGAATGACGCTGGTAGCGGCGGCTACCGTGGTGGATACGGTGGCGGTTACCGTGGTGGATATGGAGGTGGTCAGAGTGCTGGCTACGGTGGTGGCTACGGTGGTGGCTACGGCGGCGGCTATGGTGGTGGCTATGGTGGTGGCTATGGTGGTGGCTATGGCGGTGGCTATGGCGGCGGCTATGGCGGCGGCTATGGCGGCGGCTATGGCGGCGGCTACGGCGGTGGCTACGGCGGCGAAGAACTGGGCGCGGGACTCAATAAGGCCACTTGGTCTGAGGCGGATCTCGTGCCATTTGAAAAAAACTTTTACAAGGAGGATCCGCGTGTAACTGAGCGCTCTGACGAGCAGGTCGCTGAGTTTCGCCGAGCCAAGGAGATCACGCTCCGTGGCTCCAATGTGCCCAAGCCTGTGATGACCTTTGACGAGACTGGATACCCCGACTACATCATGCGTGAAATTAACAAGCTTGGATTTACGGAGCCTTCGCCGATTCAGTCGCAGGCCTGGCCCCTGGCGATGAGTGGTCGTGACCTTGTGGCGATTGCCGAGACAGGCTCGGGCAAGACCATTGGCTTTGCCCTGCCGAGTTTTGTTCATATCAAGGCGCAGCCGCCGTTGCAATATGGTGATGGTCCCATTGCGCTGATCCTTGCGCCGACGCGTGAATTGGCCGTGCAGATCCAGAATGAGTGCAGTCGCTTTGGCTCGCCGTGCCGTGTGCGCACGGCCTCGGTGTATGGTGGTGTGCCCAAGGGACCGCAGATCCGTGCATTGCAGCGTGGTGCCGAGATTGTGATCGCGACACCAGGACGCTTGATTGACATGTTGGCGATCGGCAAGACAAATCTGCGCCGTGTGACGTATCTGGTCATGGATGAGGCCGATCGTATGCTGGATATGGGCTTTGAGCCGCAGATTCGCAAGATTGTCGAGCAGATTCGCCCTGACCGCCAGACGCTCATGTTCTCGGCGACGTGGCCCAAAGAAGTGCAGCGCATGGCCGCCGACTTTTTGAACGACTATGTGCAGGTCAACATTGGCTCGATGGAATTGACGGCCAATCGCAACGTGAAGCAGGTCATTGAGATGTGCTCCGAATTTGACAAGCGCGGCCGACTCATCAAGCACCTCGAGCAGATCAGTCAGGAGAACGGCAAGGTGATCATTTTTGCGAACACGAAGCGCGGAGCCGACGATCTGACCAAGTTTATGCGCCAGGATGGCTGGCCTGCCCTGGCGATTCACGGTGATAAGCAGCAAGACGAGCGTGATTGGGTCTTGAGGGAATTCAAGTCGGGTAACAGCCCTATTATGGTAGCGACGGCTGTGGCCTCGCGTGGTTTGGATGTCAAGGACATCAGCTATGGTATGTATGCCGCACTAACAGGACCAGTGATCAACTACGATTTCCCGACGAACACGGAAGACTATGTCCATCAGATTGGGCGTACGGGACGTGCCGGCCGCAAGGGTGTGGCCGTCACGTTCTTCACGAGCGACAACGCCAAGTCGGCTCGCGAGCTGGTCGGCCTATTGCGGGACGCCGAGCAGGAGATTCCTCCGGAGCTGCAGGAGATGGTGCGGTATAGCGGCGGCGGCGGCGGCGGTGGGTACCGCGGTCGTGGTGGCCGTGGTCGTGGCCGTGGCCGTGGCGGCGGCTTTGGCGGTCGCCGCTTTGGCCCCCGCAGCTCGGGGGCCAACAATATTCAAGTAGGTTCGCGGTGGTAATAGTGGAGGAGTCTGGCTCCTCGATGTGGTAAATGCGCCTGGTGTGTTGGAATGTGAATGGGCTGCGCACGTTGCGGTCGTATGCACCATGGGACGGCCTGCCGACATTAGAGGCGTGTCTAGAGGCGCTTCAGGCGGACATTGCGTGTTTCCAGGAAGTCAAGATGACGCATCGACAGCTGACGTACGCCATGTGTGTTATGGAGGCGTATGACGCGTACTATGACCTGCATCCGACCAAGGGGTACGCAGGGACGGCGACGTATGTGCGGCGTGCGGCGTGCATGCCGAGAGATGCACAAGTGGGCGTCACAGGGCTCGGTCAAGATCTCGATGCGGAAGGCCGCTGTGTCGTGCTGGATTGTGGCCTGTTTGTGCTGTTCAACGTGTACGCTCCGAACGAGACGGACGCCGAGCGTCTGCCGTACAAGATGGCCTTTTATCGTGCACTTGAGGAGCGTGTGTCTGCGCTCATAGAGGAAGGGCGCGAAGTGCTGGTAGTCGGTGACATGAATGTCGTGGCGGATGCTTTGGATCACTGCGAAGGAGCGCATCTACCGCCACATGCCGCGCGTGCTTGGTTCCAGCAGTGGCTGGCGCCGCATGGCGCGCTGCACGACGTGACTCGTCGCTTTCATCCTGAGCGCAAGAACATGTATACATGCTGGAGCACACAGCTGGATGCGCGCCGAAGCAATTACGGCTCGCGTATCGACTATACCCTCGCAACGCAAGGCCTCTTGCGGTGGATTCGGTACGCAGACATCCAGCCTCACGTCTATGGCTCGGATCACTGCCCTATCTATGTGGATTTTTACGATCACCTGGACGGCGAGTCGCTGGTCGACGTGGTTCGGCCAGGCACCGAGGCGCCGCGCCTCGCAGCATCGCACCAGCACCGCCACCAGCCGCGTTTGGACCTGTGGACGGTAAAGAGAGCCCCTGAGACACGCGCGTCGCGACGCCCGCGTCCCAGGCAAACGAAGCTCGATGGGTTTGTGCGCCGGCCACCACCTTCGTCGCCGTCGCCGCCGCCGCCGCTGCCGCTTCCAGCGCCCGACCCACATCCCCAGACATCCGAGTGGTCAGCGCTCTTTACTCCACGAGCACCGCCCTTGTGCACGGTCCACCGTGAGCCAGCCATCTCGCGCCGCGTCACCAAGCCAGGTGTGAATCACGGACGCACCTTTTGGATGTGCGCGCGGCCCGTGGGGCCTGGGTATGCCCAGCAAGCCGTGACGCCGTACCGCTGCCGCTATTTCGCTTGGGACACAGACGTTAGGCGGCGTCGATAGGCCACTTGGCGACGACATGCGGCGCCATATCATGCGTACGAGTGTGCCAGTACAGGTGCGCGGCCCATGCGACCATCGCGGCATTGTCGACGCACAATGAGAGCGGCGGAAAGTGCAGGGCCACGTCCGATCGACCATGCTTGTCTAACGCGCACCGCAGCCTGTGCCGCAAAAACTGATTCGAGGCTACACCGCCACTGCATACGACACTCCGAATCGACATGGGATCCATGCCCGAGAGCTGCCAGCCGCGCTGCTGGGGCACGAGCGCGCGCACGACCTTGTCCTCCAGCGGTGCAAAGGCAGCGACCTGGAAGTCGTGTGCCAGCGCTGCTTTGGCGGCATGGGACATGGCCGCTGCGCCACCGACTCGGGCTATGTGCCGCGCCGCCGCCGAGCGTAGTCCCGAGTACGAAAATGAGGGTGTGCCGAGCAGGATGTGGGGCAGCACAGGCTCGTGCGGCTGTGCCTGCGTAGCCAACGCCTCGACGAGGGCACCGGATGCACTTTGCCACCCCAGCTGCAGCTCGCGTGCAAACTTGTCAAAGGCATTGCCGACCGAATCGTCGAGGGTATCTGCAAGTATGGCGAAGCGGTCGAGGCTGTGCACGAGCACGAGCATCGTGTGGCCCCCTGAAACAAGAAGCGTGAGAAAGGGGAACGCTGGCGGCTGCGCCTCTGTCAGAAGCGGCGTGAGTGCATGCGCCCGCATATGGTGCAGGTAGACGAGGGGCTTGGCGTGCACGGCCGCGAGAGTCTTGGCGGCCGTCATGCCTACTGCCAGGCAACCAGGCATGCCAGGACCGCGCGTCACTCCGATGCCATCCAGGTCGTGGATCGTGAGCTGCGCCTCGTCGAGGGCCTGCGCGATCGCACGCGGCACATGCCGGTGATGTCCTCGCGCAGCATGCAGCGGGTGGATACCCTGCGTGTCTTGGTGGTTCTGGCGCATCACGACGGACGAGAGGACGGTTCGATCTGAGCGGACGACCGACGCACACGAATCGTCGCACGAGCTCTCGATCCCTAGGATCGTGCGAGCTGATCGCGGCGCCTGTCGCGCCACCGAACGGCGAAGCATGTGGGTGGAGGTTAACTGTACACTTCTATGCAGGAATGGCTGTGCCCCGGCTCGGGGTGGCACCGCTGCTTGCACTGCGGCACGGGACACGTAAATACATGGCGCTTGCCAGATGCTGCGTCGCTGAGCTCGGCGACGCAACGCCCGTCAATGACATGACCACACGGCAAGGCCCAGATCCGGTCCTTGCCCACTCCATCGAGGATCAGCGCGTGGTGGCATCGCGCGCAGATAGGCGTCGTATTTGGTATCGGAGCGACAGCATCGCGGTCGCCGCTCGAGACCCGCTCGACGTCAATGGCGGGCTCGATAATACTTTGCGAGAAACCTGGACTCGGCGCGAGAGGGTGCGTCCAAGTACGATCAAAGCGCTTCGGTAGAGCTGGTGGCGACATAGCATGGCCACATGTGACAGTTGGTGCTTCTGCGTATGGTCGCAAAAGCGTCTGAGGCGGCGTGCCATGCTGGTGGGCACGCGCCACGTAGCGCGACGCAAGCATTTCAAGTCGTTCCATGAGTCGGGTGCGGTCGGCATGTGACGCGGGCGCTCGGCGTACGCGTCGGGTATACGGCCCGGGAGGAATACCCTCATGGATATGTTGGCCTGCAGGCGCCTCGGGAATCGCATCTACATCCACCACCGAGTGTCGCTGTCGTCGCCGTCTCGTGCGGTATGGCGGCGATACAAGCCGCACATTCAACACAGATACATCTTCATCAGGGACCGGATGAGGTTGGGGTGTGGGCGACTCGTCCGTCAGATCAATCACGGACGAGCGATTCATGTTGATGAGCGCCACACGTACCTCGTATACCGCCCACGAGCAGCGTCGCTGGCGTTGCAGGTCACTTGTTTTCGGCCGAGCCGGCATCGCCTTTTTCTTGGGCGAGAAAAAGCCAGCACATCTTTTTCTTCTACCCATCCGTGTTTTGGTACGTACGCCTGGGGCATGGGCCTTGGCATTCAAAGATGTGTCTACATTCCTTTCCCCGGCCTACACGACCATGCCGAGAATACAAGGACGCCTGTTTGCTGCAGGCATTCGTTTCTTGGTGCATGCCAGCGCCTTTTTGTCTGAGAATGTCCTTGGCCATGCCGTGGTGATGAATGACGCTAACATGGCAGTAACAATAGGTTTGTATCTCAAACATGCTTCCCCCGCGATGATACACCTGGTATCCAGCCAAAATTCGCAGTTTCCACTCTAGGACCCACGCAACCATGTGTTGGGGCACTTGGCTCTCCTGCTGGAAAGATTCACCTCATGGTCCATCCCCAGGGAGGCACAGCTCGAACCCAATATGAACTGTGCTAGTGACCATGTACGAATCGTTCGGATCTGGTCTGGATAGCAGCCGGCTCTGGTCCGATGAGGGTCACAGACCTTCCTTGGAAGTCTGAGGGGACGCACCACTCGCTTGTGTGACAGAACTAACATGGCAGGCAAAGGTACGCACGCTCAATGCGCCGTCGCTGGCTCCTCTACATGATGCGCGTATACACATACGCTACCATGCGAGCTTAGGAAGAGCCGTCGTCAGTGCTCATGGGATGACCTGTGTATTCCCGTGCTTGTCGGCTGTATAGTCTTTCTTCGTGGATTCCGTCACGAACGTCGAGTCCGCGAATCGAGAGGCACGCTGTGTGCTTCGGCACAAAAACAGCGTGATACTGTACGGCTCCATGAGCCCGGTCGAGTACAATGGACGCCGATGAGGCGCGAGGCCGAAACTAGTGGTTGCTGAGACTTGCCATCTCTGGGTGGCATCTTTAGCAGGTGCAGGCGGCGGGTCGGCGACAGCGCTATGCGGTGGATATAGCTAACATGCGCAGAATGTGGACACGGAATGCAATAGGGCGATGGGCTTTGGGTTCTGTGATGCGCCCCTTTCACAGCACAACGAGCGTAAGGGCCCCAACGTCGCATTATCGCATCACGCTGCGGCGTTCAGCAATTGGATTGCCTCGCCGTACGGGCCGCGTAGTTGAGGCCCTTGGTCTGCGCAAGCGACTCCAGAGCGTCTACCATGCTCAGACGCCTGTAATTGCCGGCATGATCCTGGCCATCAAGGAGCTCGTGCATGTGGAGAATGTTCGACAGCTGGAACCCACATCAGAGCAGCAAGAGCCCATTTGGGTGAACGCAGAGGGCCATGTCGTCGACGCAGGTCGAGCGGCGCGCAAGGCGCCGCGCGGTTTCAAGGTGGTTGGCAACCTCATGGACGAGCAGCGCGATGCATCTCTGCGCGCATCGCGTTCATGACGCCTTTTTCCATTGAGACTCTCTTCTTTTATGATACCCGTACGCTCGTGATATGGTGAGCGTGTATCAAAATCTTGTTCCTGCGGAACGCTGCCTCGCGTGATAGATAGCGGCTTAATGATAGCAGATGTACAGTTTGATATGGCTCGCTGCCCTCGTTGGTTTTGGCGTGATTGCCACGTGATATGTGCCTAAGCGCTCAGGACGTATTGCTTTATGTTGGGTCGTGTTGGCGTGTGCACTTTTCCGGCCCTTTGTCTACCTCCACATGGCGATCTCGCATGAGATTGGGTCATCGATCATGCAAAATGTGACAGGGTGGCGCGACTCATTCTAGTAGATTCAATCTTTTGCCACAGTAGTGGGGTGACGTGGACAAGCAATAATTTTACACTATTGTTGAGGTGGCACCATTTCCTTGGGCCGTTGACTCATATTATTGCGTGCAAGCCTTCCCACCGTTCCCATCGTATATATTGCAGCACATATCCTGTCGTTTTTCTCTCAACTTCCCATGACCACGTCTGTGTTCACAAAATCCTTGCCTGCATCTGTCCGCGATGCAATGATTCTCTCGCTTCGCAGGACTCCACCCTATCCCTCGAATGGGCACGGGGGTGATTCCCTACGACGCCTCGTCCTTCAGCGGAATGCACTTGGATCAGTCATGGATGTTCAAGATACTGGTTCGACGCGTCACATGCCACTACGGAAATTCTCTGCTGAAATGTCGGCCTATGCAACAGATACTCGAACCAAACAGAGCACGGTTCGTCATGCCCATGCTCCCCTTCGGAAATCGCGCTCTGCACAAGATCTCGCTGTTTTGTCTGTGGTTGATGATCCCTTGGCCTCGAGCACACACGAAGAGCTTCTAGAGGATATGTGGTTTGATCGTGTTATGGAAGATCTCTCACTCGATGATACCGCTTCCCATCGTCGACCTTGATTGTGTCGCATGCTTCATTCGTTGCATTTTCCTTTGGATGTTTGTACATTAGTCTCGCCACTCGCCATGTTGTTGTAGATAGTACGCCAATGGTCGTGGTTTGATTTCATTCAGATTTGCCTCTGTTCTTGTGGAGCAGCTGCACGATTAGCAGACAATGGGCCAAATTTGCTTTGTCTGATACTACCACCAGGCTTTTCGGCTATGCAGCCGATTCGATCGAGCCCCGTCGGTATGAGATCCCTGCGCTCATATGCCCTGCTCGCTCTCAGCACCAATAGCCCGCGCACTACATTAAAAGTACGGCACAACTTACCCCCTTTTTCTACGCACTATGGGCTGACTCGCCTCTTTGCTACAAGCATACGTTTTCACTCCCAAGACCCTTCTTCCCTGAAGTCTGAAACCTCGCCAATCCCACCGGCTTCGCCACAATCGCAACCAAAAAAGTTTAACCTGCGTCCCTACATGGACCTTATGCGCATGGGTAGACCTATTGGTACTTACCTGCTCTATGCGCCATGTGCCTGGTCGATTACCATGGCGGCACAGTATACGAATGCACACCCCAGTGTCTGGCTCACAAATCTGGCTCTCTTCGCCGTAGGAGCCTTTGTCATGCGCAGTGCAGGGTGTGTCATCAACGACATGTGGGATGCCAAAATCGACGCCAAGGTGGAACGGACCAAGTCTCGACCGATTGCCTCTGGCGCCGTGTCGTACGGACAGGCCACCACCCTACTTGGATTGCAACTCTCAACAGCATTGGCCATCCTTCTTCAACTGAACACGTATAGCATTGTCCTAGGCGTCATTGCTCTCGTCCCGGTCATCATCTATCCAACTATGAAGCGCTACACGAACATGCCTCAAATCGGCATGGGCATTTCGTTTACTACGGGATCTTTGATTGGATGGTCAGCTGTCGCAGGATCATGCTACTGGCCAGCTGTCCTCCCACTCTATGCCAGCACTATTATATGGGGCATTCACTATGACCTGATCTACGCACACCAGGACAAGGTGGACGACAAGGCAACGGGTGTTGGGTCGATGGCACTGTTGTTTGGCGACGAACACACGAAAAAAGCGCTGACAGCCTTCTCCATCATCTGGATGGCACTACTCGCCTATGCCGTACAAGTACAATCGCCTATATTTCCCTCGTTTTGCGCCGAAAATGGCGACGCTCTCTCGTTCCAGGACTGGTTCCAGCACACACTTAGCACAGGCCACCCATTTTTCGCTGTTTCATGGCTCGCCACCGCGGCCCATGTCATCTGGCAGATTCGTACGCTGAACATGAACAATCCTGCAGACTGCTGGGCCAAGTTTTCAAGCAACCGGATTGTTGGTCTTATCATCTTCTTGGGTTTGGCCGCTGACTACCTGTATCAACGCATAGAGTTGAACGGCCAGGCCGAAATTGCACGAATCAAGACTACGTAGGCATTTGCAGGAGCGCAATTATGGGGTTAGGATCGATCGGATCTAGCCTTCGTGGGTCGGGAAATGACGGCATTCATTTCCATTATAGCGCGTTGGGCAATTGCGCCAACGAATGATTAGTGTACGACGAAGTGGCTGTCACATGCATCGCTCCATAATCACGCGCACTCTCGCCATTATTGCAGCACACCGAATTTATGTACCAATCAGCATGGTGCTCACGCAATTGACGACGATCTCCTCAAATCGCATCCCGATATAAATACGCCACAATGTTAGTAGCGTAACGGTGTATAACACTGATGTGGCTCAAATACTTCGCTCTCAGCTTACTAGTTAGCGCATCAATTGTGCAAGCGGAAAACCCACTAGCCACCAAGGACCAGAAGGAGCTAGATGAGCTGTCCAAGTCACTGCTTACCGAAAAGAGCCTTGATGGGCTGCGCGAGAAGGCGCGACAGCAATACGTGAAGTCGCTCCGGAAGTACCACGTCCAGCTTACCGACGAGGTGAACAAGGATCTGGACGTCGCTATGGACGAACTTGTGTTCAGTTCTATCCAGAAAGCTGTAAACAACGATCCTTCAAATCCCAAGGTCTACTGGACTGATACAGCCA
>ENA-OOJM01000191-OOJM01000191.1-human-skin-metagenome-genome-assembly--contig:-NODE-191-length-19810-cov-7.956821_pt1 | contig 19810 bp, 7 predicted proteins | sample MGYA00248875_ERZ500988 | MGnify/ENA primary metagenome ERZ500988 (study PRJEB25958, sample SAMN03398507) | human skin metagenome | study: EMG produced TPA metagenomics assembly of the Human Skin... | reverse complement strand
TGAGCAATCAAGTCGCGGAATACAATGCCACTCACATAAATGGGGAAGCTAGGTGGCGTGTTGTAGAGGGAGTCATTGTCCGCCATGTTCTTGTACACAAGCATCGCTGGAATCGGCGGCACGTAAGGCGACTTGAATGCATCGGGGTCCACAATTAAGTCTCGGCGCACAATAGCAATGGTAACACCGCTTGGACCCACATTCTTTTGAGCTCCGAAGAAGATGATGCCATGCGCACGGACATCAATCGGGCGACTCAAGATGTTAGACGAACAGTCTGCCACAATCGGCACCCGCTCACGATATGCAGGAGGCAGCTGCTTGATAAAGTCTTGCGGGAATTCAAAGCCGTGAATTGTCTCGTTGTCGCAGTAGTATAGCATAGCGGGGTACTCGTCAATAGAGCTCAGCTGCCAGGAATCTGGTGAGGGGATCTTGGCATTAGGATCTCCCAACATTGATGTCATGTCACAAACGACATTCACGCGGGAAGTGAGGCGTCTAGCTTCCTTGACAGCCTTGCTGGACCAGGTACCCGACACCACATAATCCACAGGCGGCGCTGTGGTACGTCCCTCGCCATGCTTAGCGGCATGGGCGGCAAGCATGTTGAGAAGTGAAGCACTAAACTGTTCTGTACCACCTCCTTGCATAAACAAAACAGCATAGTTTTCAGGGATATTCATTAGCGAGCGCAAGTCGTTTTCCGCATTGGACAAGATGGTCTTGAATCTAGCTGAGCGATGACTCAGTTCTGCTACACCTATGCCCGAGCCCTCATAGTCAATAAATCCTTTAGAAGCTTCCAGAATCACATTGGTTGGAAGCATTGAAGGGCCCGCACCCAGGTTGATCGTGCGTTCTCGCGATTCAGTTGTACTCATGGGAATGCGTAGCTACGAGAGATAAGGGGTAGGCACACATGGTCATATCCATGTCTCTTTTTAGTCATACAAAAGCGTGGCATAACCCAGGGCCAAGGCGCTCGATGCTCACCCGGACATGTCACACCTCATGGACAACGACGTAGACACTGGGCCAGAGCCTGCGTCCGAGCCCAGTACTTCTGCATTGCGTCATGAAAATTTGAACCGTGAGCACTCGCCCGAGCCTGACTTGGATCTGGACCTCACTCGGGGCATGCATCAAGTATGGCTAGTAAAGGTGCCCAAATTCCTGATTGATGGTTGGTCGCGTATTCAACAGGATGATGTGCCGCTAGGCCATGTGCGCGTGTATGACCCAGATGAGAATGGAAATCAACCCATGGAACTCATTCTCCCAGAATCGCCTGCATGGCCTATCCCAATTGAAGACCCTCTTGTCCGATCGCAGTTTGCGCATATGCCACGCAAGTACGACATGAAGTTGACGTCTTCTACCAGTGAAACATACGCAAAGAATTTATACGCTTTTGAAGAGGAACTAATCGATGAGGATGACGTGGCCAGTGATCTTGGTGTGGACGAGGATGTTGTACCTGACTCGGTCGATATCAAGGGGCCCCGAGGCACTGGACCTGCACGCGGCGTGCATAAAAAGAGACGAAAGACAGCTCTGACAGGGACGGTCACTAATGAGACGTCTGTTCAGCCGCAAAAGTTGCAGGCGCCAGTAACATTGTCGACTGAGAGCAAGCCATTACTCCGCGCAGGACAGTCCCGTTCTCTTCTCACACCAGAATATCGCGAGATACTTCGTCGGCGCCGTATTGAGTCTTCCACTCCCAAACGCTCTGTGATCATGATGGAAAGTGGTGATACTGGCATGAACAATATGCTTGCTGCTGGTGTAGGCAAGGGGCATATCAAACCCCGTGCCACCAACATTGTGGCAGGTGCTATGCAGTCGCGCTCAGGTGACTCTACGGAGAAGTTTGCGCGTATGCCACGCAATGAGCTTCTTGATTTGCTCTTCAATCTTTTCGACAAGTACAGCCACTGGTCACTTAAGCGCTTGCGTGAAGAAACGCAACAGCCCTACGTCTATTTGCGCGAAGTTCTCTCAACAATAGCTAATCAACACCACAATGGCCCATACGCCGGTTCTTGGAGCCTAAAACGCGAATATAGCGAAGGTTCTCGTGAAAGTCTCGTGTCGTCTGTCAATGAAAGGGCACAAAATGAAATCTCTGATGAAAATCAAGACATGGAAGATGTTGTACAATAGCTCTCTTCTTGCATGGAAAGGCTTACACGTTATCGTATTGAAGCCAGGGGTTTGTGTCGTATTGGTCAAGGCCTAAACCACCTCGGCCACTGCGCACAAAAAGCTCCATTTCATGCGCCAGCAATCGCGCCTCGCAGTCATTACCAATCCATTCTGCTAGGCGCTGCACAAAGGCATCGGAAGTCACATCCAGCTGTGACAGCAACGCAGGTATATAGTGCGAGAGGAATGCAATGTCCACATGCGGCCACACTTGCAACTCACGCTGGAGAAACGTCGAGAGTAGTCGTGCATACACTGGGTTCCGGCGAAAGCCACTGGGACCTGGGTAAGGACGATAGCGGGTATATCGGTTACTGGCCACATGCTTAGCATACAAATTGTGGCGGTAAACATGCCTTCGAAAAGCTAAAGCAGCGCGCTGCTTTTGTCGGAACCTCCTTTCATCACGCATCCGAATATCATCTAAGCTTGGCCGAGCTTGTTCAAAAATCGCGCGGCCTGAGGCGTGTGGCGGCTCTAGAGTATTAACGTCTGCATCATCAGAGGAGGACCCCAACACTGTTGAGGATATGGAGTCTGACTCTTTTGAAATCACATGTTGAAGAGCATCATGCTCTGTGGCATCCAATGAATGCAAAATATAGGGCCCAAGAGGCACTTTGCACAACGGGCACCGCTTCGTGCCTTGCTGTGTCCGAATCCATTCCAATATACACCGAAAGCAAAAGCATGAATGAAAGCATTTGGGCAGGACACATCGATCCTGCACAGGTTCGAGACATATCGCGCAATTTTTCTCAACTAGCTCGACATCGTACGTGTCCGATTCCATACATGTATATGTAGCTCTCTTGTAAGAGCAGTCGTCTCCACACCGGCTTATACACCTACTCCACAGTCTTGGTCTGTATGCATCGCAACCTTTCAAATTACAGTGATATCATACTATATAGAGAGGGAGGGCTAAGGCTTAGGGGAAGGCATTTAGTCAATCTCCTCGACCTGAGGACCCTCGTCACCACCAGGGGCGGGGCCGGCGCCAGGAGCACCACCAGGAGCACCACCAGCGGCACCGTATGCCTTCTGCATGATGGGGTTGGCAATGCCCTCGAGCTCCTTCTGCTTGTCGTTGTACTCGTCGATCGAGCCCTCCTGAGTGTTGTCGATCCACTCGATAGTCTCGTCGATGGCCTTCTTGAGGCTGTCCTTGTCCGAGGCGTCGAGCTTGCTGGCGAAGGCCTCTTCATTGAGCGAGTTACGCAGGTTGTACGTGTATGATTCGAGGCCGTTGCGAGCCTTGATGCGCTCGGCAGCAGCGTCATCCTCAGCCTTGTACTTCTCGGCATCAGCGACCATGCGCTCAATCTCCTCCTTCGAGAGACGACCCTTGTCGTTCGTGATGGTAATCTTCTCCGAGCGACCCGTCGTCTTGTCGGCAGCCGACACGTTCAAAATAGCGTTGGCGTCGACATCGAACGTAACCTCGATTTGAGGGACACCACGAGGCGCAGGAGGGATACCCGAGAGCTCGAACTTACCGAGCAGGTTGTTATCCTTAGTGCGAGCACGCTCACCCTCGTACACTTGGATCAACACACCAGGCTGGTTGTCGGCGTATGTCGAGAAGACCTCCGACTTCTTGGTCGGCACGGTCGTGTTACGCTTGATGAGCGGCGTGAACACACCACCAGCGGTCTCGATACCCATAGAGAGAGGAGCAACATCGAGAAGAAGAAGGTCCTGCGTCTTCTCTGACGTGTCACCCGTCAGAATGGCGGCCTGCACGGCGGCACCGTAGGCAACAGCCTCATCGGGGTTGATCGACTTGTTGGGCTCGCGGCCGTTGAAGAAGTCGCGCAGCAGCTTCTGCACGCGAGGGATACGAGTAGAACCACCAACGAGCACAATCTCGTTCACAGAGCCCTTGTCAATCTTGGCGTCGCGGAGCACCTTCTCGACGGGGTCAATCGTGTGCGAGAAGAGGTCACCGCAGAGCTCCTCGAAACGGGCACGAGTGATCGAGGTGTAGAAGTCAATACCCTCGAAGAGCGAGTCAATTTCAATCGTGGTCTGAGCGGCCGACGACAGAGTGCGCTTAGCACGCTCCGAAGCGGTACGAAGACGACGAAGAGCACGAGCGTTCGTCGTGAGATCCTTCTTGTTCTTGCGCTTGAACTCCTGGACGAAGTGGTTCACGAGGCGGTTGTCAAAGTCTTCACCACCAAGGTGCGTGTCACCAGCGGTGGCCTTGACCTCGAAGATACCCTCCTCAATCGTGAGCAGGGATACATCGAATGTACCACCACCCAGATCGAAGATGAGCACATTCTTCTCAGCGCTGTCCTTCTTGTCGAGACCGTAGGCAATAGCAGCAGCCGTTGGCTCGTTGATGATACGCATCACATTGAGGCCAGCAATGACACCAGCATCCTTGGTAGCCTGACGCTGCGAGTCGTTGAAGTAAGCAGGCACCGTGACGACGGCATCCTTCACTTCGCCGCCGAGGTAGGCAGCGGCAGTTTCACGCATCTTCAGGAGGACCATAGAAGAGATTTCTTCAGGCGTGAAGATCTTCTCCTCACCCTTGTATTCAACCTTGATGACTGGCTTGCCAGAGCGGTCCACAACCGCGAATGGCCAGTGCTTCATGTCCGACTGCACATCAGCATCCGAGAACTTGCGGCCAATAAGACGCTTGGCGTCGAACACAGTGTTATGCGGGTTCATGGCCACCTGGTTCTTGGCGGCATCACCGATCAAACGCTCGGTGTCCGTGAAACCGACGTACGACGGCGTCGTACGGTTACCTTGGTCGTTGGCGATAACCTCAACACGGTCGTTCTGCCAGACAGCCACACAAGAGTAGGTGGTACCCAGATCAATACCAACAGCTTTCGTCATGATTCTGTAGTAGTTGTATGAGGTAGGAGGGGGCGTTTGCAAATTCCTTTTTATAGTATACACTTCTATTACGGACGGGGCGCCTGTCGCTGATTTTCATTTCGTGCATCCAGTAGAATGCACAAGAAACTTTCGCCACGGTTCGGTACGTTTCCGCGCTACTCCACATACGCTTGGATCACTTGACTGTCGCACGCTGGACACGCATCGACGCTCTTCCAACGCCTTCGGTATGACATAAACATTGGTCATCAACACATAATCCCCATGTCCTGGTACGCAACGCTGCCAACGTCGGGCGCACGGACGCGGAGCCGGGCTACTTTGATGTGAAGCCCAGCGCACCCGACAAGGCGTTGCGCTGCTGGGCAATCCAAGACAGACCACTGCCGGATACCCGCGGAACTTCTGGCACTCGATTGTCTGAATCGACTGGGACTGGTGGTATGACGTGTTGCCAACTGACTTCGCGGTAGAGTCGCTGGCTTAGTTGATGGTATGCCGACGCCATTAGCCGTTGTTCCTGACGCAGAGCATCACGTTCACGCTGGGCATGAGTTTCTTATTTCTGACACATACCTCAACATCTGTCAAAACAGGCGAGCTTCGCATACGCTGCTGCATATGCTGTTTGTAAGCAACAATGAGACATACTTTATTTACATGGTCCCAGCACCGCTGAAGTCGTTGCATGACAAGGTCTTCATGGCGGAATGAATCCGTGAGTAAGTCGGATATATTCTTTATGTCTTTCGTACTAGTCTTTCCTGCCTCTTTTGGTACTTTTTTCTCGAGCTTCCTGAGCAAGTTTTCGGCTTCGGCGTGCTTGGACGTCAGATTATTTCGAAGCGCTGTCACGTCTGCTTTAACAGCATCCATCATCACAGTCACATCTGTCGATGACATGGGGTCGTCCTCCAGGGGCGACAGCGACTCGGATTCTTGATGCTGCGTTTCTAGATAAAGGGGTGGAGCCATCTCATCATGGGGTGCATCCACTTCCAGAGTACGCACGCGCTCAAGTAGACTGTGCATCTGGGTCTGATCTTGTCGGCGCTCCTCTAGGAGTTTTTCCAGCTGCATCTTGAGTTCTTCATGTTCGTGGGCAAGCTGGGTGTGTTCCTCGACAAGCTCGGTGTATTTGCGGTCAGATTTGAGAGTGGCAGATCGGTGCTGCACAGCGAGTTGAGAAGCAGAGCGATCTGCGGCTTCTGACGACTGCTCCATGAGTTCAGCGATTTGTTTCTCCAGCTCTTTGACGGAGCGCTTCAAGTCGGTGGCCTCTTCCGCGCGTTCCCGAACTTTGCTGAGCGAGCGTTCCTGCTTCTTGTATGCTTCCAGCATAGGCTTCGCCTCGTCAAGCTGGTCACGTAGAGCATCGCGTTCATGCTGGATTTGACGCAGCATGGACAGTTGCGACAACAGCTCTTTGTTCTCAGTTGTGACACGATCCACATGTGATTCGGCATGTGCAAGCTGGTCCTGGCAATCGGATAAGCGCTGTTTTCCTAGCTCAACATCGCGATGCAACGAGTTGAGTTCTTCGCGACTTGCGCCGCCCTCCATCGGTTCCTTCGTAGTGGGCGGCGTCATATCGGAGCTGGTATAGTCGGACAGCACATCCTCGACCACCTGCTTCATAATAATTTGTTCATCGAGTGGCAAGGTCTGCATAGCATTCACTTGATCGTCATTATGGTCACTTTTGAGCACAATGACCAGAACAAGACGAAGAAGTTTGAGCAGGTCGGACTTGGACGGTGACCGCTCCTTCGAGGCTCCTTTGATGTCGATGACGGGCAGGACTTTGTCTGGAATATGAAGTTCCTGTGTGCAGAACGAGACCACTCTTCTGTGCAGAGTTTCGAGACTGGAGGAACGTGGCGGGAGGAAATGCACGTCATCCACACCCTGCAGCACTTCGAACAACGCTGAGCCATCGCATAAAGCGTTGACATCCTGGATGTCTCGACCGACACATATAGTCTGCACCCAGTGAATGAAAGCTGTGAGTGCTTCTGCCTCGCTCGGCACGCTCATGTCTGCCAGAGTAGACAGACAACCCAAAAGCCCTGTTGCCTTTTGACCCACCGCAGTGTGGAGGACATCGTGGCAGAGTTTTTGTCGGCCACCATTCAGATGACGAGGGCGGACGGCCCAGTCAACGAGCGGCTATGGACACTGGTGCTCGAGCTGTCTGCGCAACTTGCTGCGAATAAGCAGCAAGTGGATGCACTGCGGAAACAGATTGCGTCGCTGGAGGGTCAGGCGCTGCATGCCAAGACGGGGTATGCTCTGCGTCGATTCAATGTGGACATGTCACAAGAGGCGTTCACATCTCAACTCGAGCGACTCAATGCGCAGCTCGTGAACGAAAATACAGCGCTAGCCTATGAAGCGAAGCAAATGGGCAGTCTTTTGCGTGAGAGCGAAAGCACACTCGAGGCGATCATGAACAAGTTCCGTGCGTTTTCGCATGCGGCACAGCAGCACGGTCTGGACTTGTCTGCCTACTACGAGTCGCGTATCGAGAGTCAAAGGAACAGGATCGATCATCTGGTGATGCACGACCAAGATACCATGCACAGGCTCTCTGACCGTGTCAGTGGACTCGTGCGCGATGCCATGCATTCGATGGACAACGGCTTTCCTGACATGCGCTCGGATGCCATGGAAGGCGCTACGGAATGGGAGCGCCTGCGACAGGAAAATGCCATTCTTCGTTCTCTCATGGGTCTGAGTCACGAGGATGCGGATGTGGACGACAATGCGGATCGCGTGAGTACCTCGGATTTGTCTATTTCGCGTTCGTCTCTAGGCCATGCCGAGCAGCCCGTCGAAGAGAGCACCGCGACCGACACGATAGCATCAGAGGGTGAAGCCCCTGTCGACGAAATCGATGCAGGCGTGCCTGCGCCATCTTGACCTCATGTATTTTATACTACTTGCCCATGTACAAATAATCCAGTGCACGAAGGCACCGCAAGAGTTCTGCTTGTGAACTCGTGGGGCTTGCGAGTCTGGCCAGCGGCAGCGATGTCGATGGTACTTGAGAGGGCGCCGGCTCTGTCGCCATCGGCTCTGAGAGGGCTCGTGCGTCTGCATTCGGCTGGCTGTTTTGGTCGTTGGCCACCGCGGGCAGCGACGAAATCACCGCCTCGAGGTGGCTGACGAGGGCATACGACGCTTGCTGCGCCGCGTTTTGTAGAGCTGCACTGATCGACTCGTGCGCACCAGGCAAATGAGACAAATGAGACGCCACAGATAGAGTGTGCTGGAAGGCACGGGACGTCATAGGGGTCTGCAGTGGCCGGACGATCGCTGCGAGTCGCTCCGAGGCAATGCCTGGCACCTCCATGTTGTCGTACGTGCTGTCGAGCACGGCACCGGTGCCGTCCTTTCCTGGCTGTGCCGTGGTGAGGGGTTTGCTCACCGACTGTAGGAGAGCCAGGAGTTCGTTGAGGAGCGGAGCATGCTCGAGCATTGCGTCCTTCTCCAAGAGACCCAGAAGAATCTGGATAGGGACGCGTTTGTTGCCCTTTCGCGAGCGGTCCTCACGCAAAAAGAAGAGCGCTGCCTGGTGATTCGCGTGGGCGAGGTGCGTGAGCGTCTCCAAGCTGCGGGATGCGATGAGATGCGGCGCCTCGTCGCCCATCCACGTGAGCGGAAGCGCCGCCGAAGGCGTCGATGGCGGCAGCAGTCCAGACGAAGTCAGGCTGCTCGACTGATGGCGCGACATGTTGCGCTGCGGCGTGTGCTTCGCGGCTTTATTGCACAGAGCCGTGAACGAGCGGTCCACCGACGCAGCACTGTGCATACTGTCCCAGAGAACCATGAGCAGCATGCCCAGTAGCTCCGTTCGGGTACGAGCATTCACGGAGAGGTGCGCCAGAAGCTTGTGCAATAGAGACGTGCGAGCATGTACGGAGGGAAGGAAGAGCAGGCGGACGAGCGACGCCAAACTCGCGCGATCCAAGAGTTGGATTGCGTCACGGCCACGCTCTGATTCACGAGGCGCCTGCTGCGGCTCGTCCGTGCTGGGCGGCGCTTGCTCTGATGATCGCTCCTGTGGCTGGCCGTCCGTCTGCCGCGACGCTGGTGCGGAGTGGGAGGCAGGCGCATCAAACTGCTGCAGCTCGGTCCGGAGACTGCGTGGAAGCACATTCAAAAAGTCCGGGACAATCCCACGCGCCTGACGAGACATTTGCGCGTTGAGCTGTTGACTCAGCAGAGCTTCTTCACGCAATTCATCGGGCAATGCCTCGAGGAACGTCGGATCGATGCCTGTATCGGTGAGATCAACGGTGTCGCCGTGGACCGTGGCTGTGACACGTCCTGAGCGGTCGTCCTTCTCCTCCTCTTCGTCATCACTGTGGCCTTCCATATCGTGGAGCTTCCGCTTCGACTCGGTCGGTCGTTCCGGGTGGTCCGCCTTCGACTTGTGCTGCTCTTCGCGTTCACGGTCACGGCGCGCATAGAAACTGGGAAGGAGGTGCTCGATGAGTGGCCTTCGGAAGGCGGCGTTCATATCCATCGAGGCGCCAGCATACACGACATGGGCCTCGGACATCCAACGTCCATGCGTGTGGTTGGGCGAGAAGCGCTGAGACTCGGCCACGGCATCGAAGGGTGCGTCGGACGGCTGTTGCTCGTGGTGGGGGCCGGCGGCGGACGGTTCGCGCCGGTTCATAGACCGACGTGTAGAGGGGCCATCGATCATATTGGTGATCTGCATGCGCGGCATACCCCGACCTGGATCGAGTTCAATTTGAATGCTCGCGTTTCCGCCCTGGGGCACGTTTTGCTGCACAAATGACTCGAGGAACTGCAGCGTGTTCGCGCCCATGTACGATTCCATAGCGCGCTGCCATGAAGCCGGCTCGCGGTCCGGGTCGTTGTCGTTGTTGTCCACCAGCAGCGGGTGGAAACTCGCATCATGGGACGGCGGAGCAGCGCGGGCTGATTCGGAGCGTGTCCGCACGGGCTCTGCGGAGGCCTGGAAGAAGGTCGGCGGACCGCGGCGAGCAGCGCCGTGGCGTCCGTCTTGGCGCTCGACCCAGTTGTAGTCGACGTTGGCAGACTCTTGGCTCAAGCGCGGCATCGTTGGACGCCATGTCAGCTGATTGGGGCCATCGTCGTCATCGGCGTCGCCGATGTCATCATCCGAGACATCGACGGTCCCGGGGCGTTCTACACCCAGGTCCATGTCGAAAGCATCTGTATGCACAGTGTCGTGATCCGAGTCCTCGAGCTCAGGCACATGCTCCATATCATTGAGTGCCTCCATGATTTCGCGCACGCTGTCCATGTTGCCCGTGCGCGACAAGTCATGTTCTTCGTCCGGCATGTCGTCAAAGTCACGCACATCCAGCTCATCGTCGTCAAAGGCTTCATCGTCGATCATATCATCGCTGAACATGTCGTCGGAGAAGCCGTCTTCTTCCATGTCGTCAAAGTCTTCTTGACTGTGGTTATCGCTGTCGTGCTCCTCTTCATCGTCGTCTTCCACAACCTCGACCACATGCGTGGAATCACCATCCAGATCCTCCGCATCTGTGCTCAATTCACTTTCCGCCTCGTCGCTGTTGTACTCTTCCATCTCCATGTCCTCATCGTCCTCCAGATCCTCGCTCAGATGATCCGAGTCATACGCGCCTTGCTCCATTTCGCCCGTGTGCATGCCCAACGAGGAATTGCGGTAAAAGTCAGGCGTCCCCTCGTCCTCGGAGGACTCACCATGCATCACGACCTCTTCTTCCACGTCGTCGTCTTCTTCGTCGTCCTCCTCCTCGGGCCCCTCCGTGCCCTCGGGGCGTGCGTGTGTGTCACGACGAGCCATTTTGATCGCAACACGGGCCAGATGCTCCAATGGGCGCAGGACGCTGTTGAGAAGGGACGTGAGGGACGGCACATGGACATCAAGGTCCGAAATCGCTTGCGTAAGAAGCACCACAAAGTTCTTTTCCAGCATCGTCTTGGCCATGTGCAGCACTACGCCCGAGTGCCTCGGCGTAGCCGTGTCAGAAGCAGGCCGGCTGGTTAAGAGGCGGTAGCACATATCTGTGAGCGCATACAGACGCCCAAACTTGATTTCGACCATCTCTTGCGTGGCCATCGCTTCGCGCAGGGCCTTGTGCAGGGCATCCAGTAGGGTCTTTCGTGTGACTATCAGGGCATCGGGCACGGTCGGCGCCTCATGGTCCGGCATGGGATCCGCGGCGAGTGCCACCATCACCGAGATGGCCCAGTTTGACTCCGTCGTGCGCTTTCGCAGCTCATCTGGCTCGTACTGCGCCAAAAATCCAGAGGGCACGAGCTCGTTCATGAAGTAGGCGAGGATGGACTCGGAGCCGTTGACGCGGTACTCGAGGAAGCTTTGCTTGCATCCCATGTACGATGAGAGAAGCTCCGTGAGGCACTGCAGCAAGACTAGAATGTACGAGTCGCGCGCATCCGCCACACTCACGTCGCCCTCATCGGCGGGCGAGATGTGCTCTTGGCGCGCGGCGATCAGCTCGTCAAGCAGCATGTGTATGACGACGTCACGGACGACGTGCGCCTCAGGTGGCTCGTCTGCCAGGCAGGCACCCGGCTTGGGACGCAGATGCGTCGGAGACTGGATCGAGTGAAAGTCGAGCAAGTCCGCTTGCATACCTGCAGCTTCGATGAACGTGGACGGCGCACGCAGGAGCGACAATCCGAACTTTTTGATCATGGCATTGACCTCGGTCGGCCGCGGTCGAGTGCCCTGCTTGAACCAGATGTGAACCTCTTGCGTGAACAGACTGAGCAAGGCGCCGCCCGACTCGACCATGTGCCTCAAAACCGACACCGCGAGATGCTGGTACAAGGCGCGCTGGAAGCGGCGGCGAGAGAGCAAAGGACGCATGAGGAGCGGCACGGCACGCCGCTCCACCAGCGCTCCGCCCACGGACGCATGGCGCGACACAATCATGAGCGCGCGCGCCAGACTCAGATTCACACTGAACGACAGACGCGACGAGTGGGCCAACGCATGCAAGACATACTCCGTCATCTTGGGACGCACGTCTTGAAGAAACGCCTCGCATGCATCGGCATCACGCGGCAAGGCCAACACGCCCTCGGGTACTTCGCACGCACTCAACACACCACAGAGGGCGAGAAGCGCCGAAGGCAGCCACGGCGGCTCAGGTGCATCGGGCGCGGTGGCAGCCTCGTGAAGGCAGCCTAACAGGCCATGCGCCAGGGGCGGCAGCGAAGACCACGGCACCTTGAACGGCGTCTGCTCTGTGGTGAGCAGAAGCGCCAGGAGGTGCATGCGCGCCATGATGACGGGCTGCGTGGTATCATACGTCATGCGTTCCGTCACGATGTGCCAAAGGCGCTGCGTCTGCTCTTGATCCCGTGAGAAGAACACAAACACGTGCCGCGCATCAAATACGAGCTCCTCGTGCACATCGGCCAGCTCGAGGAGCCGGGGGAAAAAGTGGGGCCGCATGTCTTCGCGACACTTGTCCAGCTCGATCTTGGCGGGCGTCGGCCACGCGGGTTCGGGCGGCGGCGGCGGCGGCGTCTCCTGGCTCGTGGGCTCTGTGCTAGGTATGTGAGCATGCAAAGCGCCAGCCAGGGCCTGAGCCAGCTCGTCTGGCTCAGATACCGCAGACATCTCGGGCTCGGCGCGCGGCTCTGGCGAGGGCTCCTCCGGCTCGTCTTCGAGCTCCGGATGTAGCAAAATATACTCCGTCGCTGCGCTCACGTTGTTCCTGCACCGCTGCAAGGCGCGCCGCGACACACCACGTGGGAAACCCATTTCCACCAGCTGCATGAGACGCCCTTCATCCACCGCTGGCGCTGCGGCAGGCGGGCGCACGGGCAGAGGCGATGCAGACATGGTCATCGCCATCCCTGTCGGTACGTGGTGCGGGAGACGCGATATGGATCGTAGGGGGGCGGGCGTGGGCCGCGGCGATGGATCCTCGCGGTCGGCAAAGAGGACCATACCGAGCGCTTGCGCGACTTCACGCACCGTGGCCAAAGGCAGCTTGGTGAGCCAAGGCGCATCCCAGAGCTGAGTGAGGACGTCGATCGCGTGCTTGCGCAGCTGGACAAGAAGAACATGTACATGGAAGGTTGGGTCCTTGCTAAGCTGCACACTCTGTTGCGAGTCGTTCAGTGTGCGCGCAGGCACAAAGCGCATGACCATGCTCAGATATACATGCAGCGCATGAGCCGCATGGGACATGACGCTGGTCTCGTCGTGGTCGAGCGTCCCGTGCTCAAAGTAGGCGCTCAGCGAGCGCACCTGGTCTACCAGCACGGCATCCCCGCCTTGCTCGCACCACTCACGCAGAACCATCGTATGTGCGTATTCGCCATGGCCCGGGCGCTTTTCATACAGCAGATGCCGCAGGATCAAGTACATGTACGTGTGCTCCGCCAGCGCTTCGACCTCAGACACATCGGTGCGCAGCGACGACCACGAGCGGAGCACCGCACTGAGGTCGACGGCCACCTGCTTCGCCGCAGTCAGGTACTCCATATCGACCGTGCGGCGCGGCACCATCTGCCGGGTCGCAATCAAGAGAATCGATCGCAGGGCGGCGGGAATGCGCATACACAAGAAGTCGACGGCCTTGAGCGTCGGCGACATGGTGTCCTGGGCCACATCCTGCAGCGCAGCCTTGACGGTCATGCGCTCCCACACCGTCGAACGCAAGACCTCGGCGAGCTGGGCGATCGTCGCGACATCGCCGCCTTTGCGCAAGGCACGGAGGAACGCCAATGGGATTTTTTGGCTCGGCGGTGAGAACGAAAATGTGTCATTGAACATCTGGCACACGTCCGAGAGGAGCTGCGTACGCGCATGCAGCCGACAAAAGGCACGGAAGCGCGTGTCGTCCACCGTCATGATGCCAGGAGTCCACTCATCGATCGAGCGCTTGACCTGCTGCAGAAGAAGCGACAGAACAGTGTCGGGGTCCTCTTCGGTCATGGCGCGCAGTAGCATCACAAACGACTCAGCAGGCGCCGACGACGGAAAATAGGGCGTGATGCATGGTGTGTCGTACATCACGAGAAGCTGAGCTAGGCCATCCCGGCACATAAACTCACGGCACGTCGACTCGTTGCGGAACAGGCCCTCGAGGAAGCGGCACAGTACATCAAACGAGCCTACCGGCGCGTTCCCTTCGCCCGCCGACGCTGACGGCATGTAGTGGTCGATGTCATCCAGCTCAATGTGCGATGTGCGGATAGGCTTCGCCTGGAGTTGCACTGGCGTGTCTACCACGTACAGCTCACGTTCCTTGGCGTCCGAGGGCGGCGTAAAAGTGCGCGCTTCTGTCACAATGCGCTCGACCACACGTAGGACTTCGGTGAGCACGCCCTCCTTCAAACTCGGATGATGGCGCACGAGCTCTTCAATCGACCCTCCAAACGCATTGGCACAGTCGTGGTCGAGCAAGATGCCATGGAAGCGCGTATCATTCAAGATGCGCAGAATCCGCGCCACTATGCCACTCTCGGTAAGCAGGCGCAAACCTGCCTCGTTCAGACACAGCGCACCAATGGCGGTGGAAAGCGACATGAGCAGCTCCATGTTCGGTTCAAAGTCATCGCTCAAGGCCTGTAAAAATGCCTCTGGCAGCTTGCTCTCTTGTATGGTGCTGAGCTGCGTCGGCTCATTGTGCACGAACGTGGACATGATCGAGATAGCCAGAGTGAGAACATGGGGCCCAAAGATGCTTTTGCGCTCAATAATCGTGCGCAGAACACCGAGAATAGGCGTATCGATGAGGGTTCGAAGACCATCAGCCGTGCCGGGCGTCGTCATAAGATGATGAATCGTACGCAAAATTTGGCGTATCAAATGCGAGCGGCTGTACATATACGGCTCGGATTCCTCGGCTGCAGGCATGTCCGCCACGAGGCGCTCAACAAGCACATCAATGCCGCGAATCGCGACAAAATGCTCAAACGTCGATGGATACGTGTACATGATGGTGTCCAGCAGACCCACAGCCCTCGTCGACGTGCGCAAGACAAGGAGATTCGATGTCGACTTGATGCGAGCCATGTCCAGCAGCTGAGGCAAGAGTCCCGTGCTGATCGTCATGCTGGTCGGCGTCATGATCGTGGTCATATTGGCCACCAGCGTGATGAGCGCATCAACGAGCCTATCAAATTTGGGCGGAATGTTCGATGTAGGCGCGAGCTCAGACAAGCGCTGTATCGTGCACTGCAGCAATTGACGCAACACACCATGACTCATGGAAGCATTGATGGCTGTAAGGACATCGCCATAATACGTCCGGTAGTGACGAAATGCATCCAACGCATACAATACAGCGCTATGCAAGCTGTCATCGACCACCTCCGGCGGCTCAAGAAGAGCCACGGTACGCAGTACAATGCTCGGCTCAATCATGAAAATATGCGTATTGGCCATGGCATGCGGGGCAATATGGATAAAGCATGACACAGCCAGCAAGCGGCACACAAGCGCTTGGTGTCGTGTACCGGGATGCTTGCATGCCAGCGTGACACGCACCTTGTGGAAGAGCTCAAATTGTTCGTCGTCGGACAACTCCTTGGCAGAGTCACATGCTTGCAGCAGCGCACTGGGCGGGCGCGTCTCTGTATCTAGGCCCGAAATGACCACGCGAAAAGTACCATTCAATGACGGTAGCGTGTGGTCTTGCTCGCCTTGCTTCGCCGGCGTAGATGGAAGAGAGGCGGCGCCGTCGGCCGCCTGCGGACTGCGGCGGTAGCCGTTCACATGGACGGAGTGCATGGCGGCTGGGAATGGCATGTCTGACTGCGCTACATCCACGAGTTCCAGCCCTGCTTCGCGTGGTGGCCACACCGTCGCGAGAATACGCAAGCGGAAGTGGCTGAGAGGCACGTCGATCCGGTTGGAGGCGCTGCGCTGTTGAGCAGACCGAAGCACGAGATACAAGACATGCTCGAGTACTTCGGCATCTTCGGTACCAAGGAGCATGTCGATGTACTCGTAGGATGAATACAATTTGCGGTTCAAGCAGTTTTCCAGCAGCAGACGCGTAAACGCCAGCACTGCGAGCAAGAGCTCACGATCATGCGCCCCGAGGGGCTCCTTTTGCACAGGTTTCAAAGGTGTGGTTTGGCAAATTCGTGCCAGAATATCATCGAAGCGATTCAGGACGGGAATCCAGGCGTACAAGTCGCCCCGGGGCCACGCCCATTGGTCCACACTGCGCAGCACAGACGCCAACGAGGACTCTGGCTCCTCGACGATGCGTGCGCCGAGCGCAGCCAGATCCTCCGGGACCTCTGGCTTGCGTTTTGGGACCTTGGTGATCTTCATCGTATGTGCGCGTTACCGCGTCGCACACGTCTCCCGGACGTTGTCGTACCAAGTCGAGCTACGAACGCCGCCACTGCTGCGCCCTTCCAGCATCTCGTCACGTGCACATGTCGCACCCCACGAGCGCTCCACACGGCCGTAGTGGACGAGTTCATGCTGAGTGAGGCACTGGGCTCGTACGTGGCGGGGCAAACTCATACGGCCCGGCGTGTGCCGGCGAGTTGCGTCGTACAGTCGCTACAATGGTACGAAGCTGCGCAGGATGGTGCGGTGTCGTATCAAAAGGACACGCTGGTCAGCACTGTGCAGGCAGTGCTGCAAAGTGATCAGCTGCCAAGCAGCGTGCAAACCACGTACCTGTACCTTGCCTCGATGGCCCCCTTGCCAGATATATCTAAAGTGGCGATGCAGGATGCCTGTGAAGTGATCCGCGCATTTCTTGTTCATACCCTTCGCCCACGCTGCCAGGCAGACGCGGCACTTGGCCCGTGGATCGTGCGCTTGATGGATACATGGGACCATATGACGGCTCGCTTCCACACAATCCTGGATATGCTGCGTCCTGTCGGTGTGTCCGATGTGGTATTTTTGTCTATATGCACAGCCATGCTCCAGCGTACGTGTCGAGATACTCATGACGCGGCCGTGTGGGACCGAGGCGTGTATGCCGTGGCAGAGGCTGTCCGGCGTGGCCAGTACGAGCCCAGCACACTTCAGCGCGTTGGCCACCTAGCGGGTGTACTCAAACGGAGTACACACGCCTTGGTTGAGCAAGCGCACGCGTACTATGATGCGCGTGTAAAGGAGCTCCTCGGCGGCTCGTTCGCCGAGGCCGTCCCGCACATCCACGCATGGATCGTGAAGGAGCACGAGTGGGCCGGACTGCTGGGGGAGGCTGCTGTGCCAGACGTAGTGGCTACGCAGGTGGTTCTTCCGCACCAACAAGCCCTGGCTGATACGCTGTCTTACTTCCTCGACCGCCAAGACACGCAGCGCCTCCAGTCTTGCTACGCCATCTTTGACGACGCTGGCATTCTGCCGGTACTCTATGCTACGATGCGGAAGCATGTCGAATCGCGTGTGAAAGACATGATGCAGAGTACCGACGATAGCGTGCTGATCGAGAAGCTCTGTCAACAGCACCACCTTTGGCATGGCTTGTGGAAGAGCGGTCTGCATGCCGACCCAATGATGAGAGATGCTCTCCACGATGGATTCGAGCACGGAATGAGCGTGCGCGGCACGCATATGGCTCAGCTCCTTGCGCAGTTCGCCGGTGCGCAGCTTGGTCGAGGCATGGACACATGGATCGACGACATGCTGCTGATCTTTCGGTGCCTGTATGAAAAGGACGTGTTTGAAGTGTCCTATCGTCATGCCTTTGCGCAGCGCCTTCTTCAACAGTGCTCCCACGAGGCAGAGCTTGTCATGCTCGAGCGCCTGCGGCAAGAATGCGGGCCCGATTACACGCGTCAACTCGAGACGATGCACCAGGACATGGACGCGTCGAACGAGTTACTGCAAGAGTTTGACAGTGCCAGCACGCCGTTTGAGTTCGACGCTCGTGTCCTCACACAGAGCCATTGGCCAGCGTACGAAGAGATACCCTTGAGGCTGCCTGCAGCGATGGCGTCCGTGCTGCAGCGGTTTGAAGCGTTTTACGCGTCAAAGTACCAGGCGCGTTCCCTGCATTGGTGCCATGCTCTCGGGTCCGTCGTCATGCAGGCCGACTTGGGCCGCGCCGGCACCAAGGAACTGGTCGTGAACACGCTGCAAGCGGTGGTGCTCCTAGCCTTCTCAACCACGCATGTCCTCTCCTACACAGACTTGGCGACCCGCACGGGTCTTCCTCCCGCGGCTCTCGATGCTACGCTGCAAAGTCTTACGTGTGGCGCACCATCTACGCGGGTATTGTGCAAGTCGCCTGCAGGACGCGCGGTGCAGGAGCATGATACGTTTCGCGTGAACGAGGACCTGGTCCATACCGCGCGACGCATTTGCATTCCACCGACGGAGCGGCCCACCACCCATACCCAGCAGCATGCTCCCTCTTCCGATGTGCTTGTTGATCGCGACATGTTCCTGCAAGCAGCGGTCATGCGTGTCCTCAAACGTCGGTCGCTTCTATCGCACTCGGACCTGTTGAAAGAGGTCAGCGACCAATGCAGGGGGCGCTTCGCCTTGGATCCTGCCGAGCTGAAACACGCCCTGGAAAGACTCATGGAGAAAGACTGTGTCGAACGCGCTGGTGAGGAGCGCCACATGTATCGCTACGTCCCCTAGGCCGCTTTTCTACGTACGAGGCCCCGCAGCATGTCAAAGGAGTTCCCGTCGGGCTGTACGTCCACGGCGCCTGGTATGGGTGCCGCACTCCATGCCCGTGGATCTGTGGCGCGCATCGGCGCGTCATACGGCACCGTTCGCAACAGCCCAAAGTCGCTCGTGATGCCGACCATCCGTCGCCGCGGCTCTCCGGGCGCATCACTGAGCTCGACAGGCTGATCCGAATGAAGCCAGGCGTCACGGTATGCGTTGGCAAAGGGCCCGAAGGTATAGTCGGCATCGGCAAACACACGCACAAGCGACTCGAGGGCGGCCATGATCGCACCCGCGCAGCGCTCTTGTGTGACTGTCTCATCGGACACCAGCGCACGAATGCATGTGGTGGGCTCTTCGTTCAGGCAATTGACGCCACATCCGACAATGGCCTGGAAGGTATCGCCGTGACACACGGCCGTGACGAGAATGCCGCCGATCTTGACAAAGTGCTTTTCCACGCCATCTTCCACGACGTACAGGCTCCCGTCCTGCGGAGCAGCGACGTGCGCATACAGATCGTTCGGCCACTTGATACGAATCCGTCCTCGAGAACTTGGGTACGCAGCGCCCACGCCATATACCACAGCCAGCGCTGCCAGGTACTGCAGAAAGACAGCTTTGTTGCCGATGTGCAAAGGCAGCGGCACCAGTGTCGAAAATTGGAGACACCCATACGGCGAGATCCAGACATTGCTGCCGCGACCGCGTCCCTGGACCTGCTGCGTAGCAAACATGGTCGTGCCTGGCGGACAAGCTCCCAGCATGAGGGGGTTGGAGTCCAGCAGCGTCTGTGTGCTCTTCAGGACACGCGCGTAGCCGATCAAATTCCCCGCAGCGAAATGAAAAGAGCGCGGCGGCGTCCATGGCAAAAGAGCTGCACTCGTCGCGCGCGCGCTAGCCAAGGCACTAAAGTAGGCGGCCAGGTCAAAGGCCCGCGTCGCCTCTCGAACCACACCAAATTGGTCCTGCGTCACGCACACGACTCGCGTCACATCCGCCTCATCGTTGTTCGAAGCGGCATGAGTAGCATCTTCGCATAGTTTCCACGTATCCGAGGCATCAGTAACATAGGCCGCCGTCTCCGAGAGCGTC
>ENA-OOJM01000174-OOJM01000174.1-human-skin-metagenome-genome-assembly--contig:-NODE-174-length-21665-cov-6.391624_pt1 | contig 21665 bp, 9 predicted proteins | sample MGYA00248875_ERZ500988 | MGnify/ENA primary metagenome ERZ500988 (study PRJEB25958, sample SAMN03398507) | human skin metagenome | study: EMG produced TPA metagenomics assembly of the Human Skin... | reverse complement strand
CGCGTGCCATGATTTTTGTGTTATACCTGTTCATCCACACTGAATCGATGGCGCCGTACAGAGGATCGAGCTGGCATCGTATGAACAAGTCACTGATCCATGATGCTATATCGATCGATCCCACTTCAGCCTCCACGCTTACGAAGGAGGCGTTTCCTGCCGCGACGGACCCCACGATCCAATGGCCTTCCCCGGACCTCGTATACCCAAGATACAATCCGCACCGCGGAGAGATTCCTCCGGATGTGATGGCCCTGCTGAATGCGCCCCCTGCCTTGACACATCCACGTGCGCGTTTCAACGGGACGTCTAGGACGGCATGGACGCACCATGCATGGTCTCATGCCCTCAATGGATCTCGCACTCAGCCCGATGATGCCATGCACCCAAGCAGGCAACCAAAGGAACACGATGGGAGGCCTTATCCCTATAACAACTGGACGTCTCCCCTGGCTGACATGGACACAGTGTATCCGCAACGACAGGAGCGTGTGCAGTTTGGCTTTGAGGATGCATCGCAGTACTCTGGCAAGCGTTTCGATCCGAAGCGTGACCAGCTGTTGAAGAAGCGGCAAAAGCTGGTGAAGAGTGCCTTTATTCGTGCATGGCAAGGATACAAGGACTATGCATGGGGGGCAGATGAAGTCACGCCCGTGACGGAGAAGTACAACAACCATTTTAATGGGTGGGGAGCGACTATTATTGACTCTCTTGACACGCTGCTGATCATGGGGCTGGACGAAGAGTACCGGTTGGCTCGCGAGCATGTGCATGATGTGGACTTTTATTTTGTGGGAGGCAGTCGAAGTGCGTATTCTTCCGCCGATGGCCGTATTCCCGTGTTTGAAACAGCGATCCGCTACTTGGGAGGACTGCTGTCGGCGTATGACTTGACGGGAGATTCGCTCATGGTGGAACGTGCTGAGGAGCTTGCGCAGCTCATTTTGCCAGCATTCAACACGCTGACAGGTGTGCCCTTGGGCCGTATGCGTCCGGGCGAAAACGTCACGTATGCAACCGACTTGGCCCTTGCGTATTCAGGGGAAGTTGTCTTGGCTGAGGCTACGAGCATGCTGCTCGAGTATACTCGGCTGTGGCAGGTGACGGGCAACCGCACGTATTTTGACCGTGTGCAGCGTGTCACTGATTTTCTCGACCGCAACATGACGAAGCTCAGCCAGTTTGGCACGCTTCTTCCCGCCGTCTTGTACCCAGAGGAGGGCATCGTGAGTAGCAAGTACTCTTTTGGCGGTGGACTCGACTCGTACTATGAATATCTGGTCAAGGAACACCAGCTGTTGGGCGGTGTTTTGCCCCAATATGAGCGCATGTTCACAGAAGCCATGGACTCGGCAGAGCAGCATCTGTGGAAGAATGTGACTGTCGTGCCGCATGCGCCGTCGCTGTCCGTCGTGGTCAGCTCCACGGGGCAGGGTCGAAGTCATGTGTCCCTGGAGCACTTGGCATGCTTCAGTGGGGGCATGATGGCGCTTGGGTCGCGGATCGTGCCTGATCGCCGCCACTACCTCAACATTGCGCGTATGACAACGGAGACATGCTACTGGGGCTACAACAGCAGTCTCACGGGCCTGGGCGCGGAAGCGCTTGAATTTTATCATCCGCAGGACAAGGACTTGTACCGCGTGGTAACGGATGCAGACGGCACGCGGCATCGTGGGTCCCCGGTCGGCGATCCGTTCGTGGGTGTGCGCTTCATATGGCACGAAGACTATCGGAACCGCCCTGAAGTGATTGAAAGTGTGCTGTACATGTGGCGCACGACAGGCGATCCGGTGTGGCAGGAACGTGGCTGGCAGATGTTTGCCTCCTGGATGACGCACTGCCTGACTCGTTCCGGCACAAGCACGATCTATGACGTGAATGCCGTGCCCGTGCGGCATAGCGACAGTATGGAAAGTTTTGTGCTGGCGGAGACGTTCAAGTACTACTATCTCTTGTTCTCGCCTCCTGACCTTGTGTCGCTGGATGACTTTGTGTTTTCGACGGAGGCGCATCCTTTCCTGTTGCCCCGGGCGGGTCGCTGGGCGCGAGCAGGCGACGTTCCGGCCTCGTTCCCGCCTGTGGACCGCCGTTTCCCGGCGATCCATCGGCCTCGCGGCCAGGGCACGCCTATGCAAAAAGGGCTCTGGGAAGCGCAGCGGCAGACGAAGGGCAAGGCGGCCAGGCTGCTCGAGGCGATGTTGGCCGAGGTCAACGACACGGGTGTCGTCGTGCAAGTCGTGTAGCCTATGGAGCGTGATCGTCTGTGTGCGGCTGTCCATCACGCCGTGGTTCGCTTGGCGGGTCGGGAGCGTCGAGCGTGTGCTGTGTGGCAGCGCGGAGCGCGGCCTTTTCCTCGCTCTGTTGCGACTCGGCGCGCTCGTCCGGCGTGCGGAGGGCGGCTGTGGACGGCTCTGTGGACGGCGTGGCCTCGTCCGCTTCTTTCGCGTCGGCTGGCTCCGAGTACTCGGATGGCTCCGTCTCACTGGCTGGCTGGCTGGTCTCGGTGGTGCTGCGCTGCTCCTTGTCGAGCAAAGCGCGTGCCAAGGCCGACTTGTCAAGGGGGCGCTGCACCTTGACGCCGGGCGGCGCCTGTGCCTGGGCCGTGTGGGTGTTCCGCGCGCAGTGCGTGTACACTTCGTGGGCGGCATCGACAAAGTCGGGGGTGTCTTCGAGTGAGACGTCCAAGCACCGAATGGATGCGTTGCGTCGCGTGCCGGCGGCGAGGCCCAGCATGCCGACGAGGCCGAGTGGGTTGAGTGTGAGGTCCAAGTGGACGATGTGCTCTGCGTCGGGCAAGCACTCGGCGAGCACGAGGGCGCCCTCGGCGGCCAGCTGTGTGTCTGCGAGGGCGACGCGCTTGAGCCGGGGATGCACGGCCAAAGCGACGCGCAGTCGCAGTACGCCGTCCAGGGCGGGTCCGCCGCACGGGTTGCCGCTCAGGTCCAGGGTCTCGAGGGTCGTGTTGTAGCGCAGTGCGTCGGACACGTAGGCGAGGCCCTGCTGCGTGATGCGATTGTGGGCCAACGAGCACACGCGCAGTGTGCGATTCCTACGCAGGGCCGTGGCGAGGATGGCCGCGTCTGCGTCGTGCAAGGCGTTGCCTTTGAGGTCGAGTGTGAGCAAGTGCCCGTGCGAGGGTATGTCGGAGAGGGCGTGCTGGAAAGCCTGGGCGCGTGCGATGATGGTCTCGCGCCGCTCGTGGCGGGACGGCGCATGGGGTGCGTCGTGGCCATGGAGCAGCGAAGCGACGACATGATTCTGGCTTTCGTCGCCGTACAAGTCGTCGGGCGCCGGCACAGCCACGACGCCCACGCGTTCGATGTCTTCGATCGCCGAGCGGGCGTGGTCGTCCCAATCCATGAGCATGCGTGACAGGAGCGGCGCGCTGCCGTCGGCCAGGTCGTTGAGGCGCAGCGATACATGCTGGAGGGACGAGGCGCGCACGGCCTCTGCGACGCACTCGAGGTGGGCGGGGCGCAGGGCGGCGTGATCGAGTTTGAGAGTTTGTAGCGTAGATCGGCCTCGTGTGAGGGGCGCCAGGACGGCGCGCCAGGAAGATGTGGATAGGGCGTTGTGTGACAGGTCCAGGTGCCGCAGGACGCGGTCGTCCTGGACGAGGGCGCCGACGGCGCGCCATCCGCGGGTCTGGATGCCGGGGTTGTGTGCGAGGCTGAGCGTATGTACACTGTGGCTCATGAAGACGGCGGATACGAGGGCCTGCACGGCGTCGGTGTCGAGGCCGCAGCGGTCGAAGAGCAGGACCTGGACGCCGGTCGGTGCGCACAGCATGTCGGCGAGGGGGACGGCGTGCTGCGCGAGTGCTGTGTCGGTGAAATCGAGGGTGCGGGCGCGAGCCTGGGGCCACAGCGTGGCCTGTGCCAGCACATGGATGATGCTCGCGTGCGGCACGTCCTCGCGGGCTCGGCAGCAGACACGGTACAGACTTTCGAGTTCACGCGCCGACCATGGGCGACCGCAGAGGCGCCGGGCGCGGTCGAGGGCCTCGGACTCGACGCGCTCGCGGGTCGCGGCCTCGTGTCCGGGCGCGCGTGTGCGGGAGATGGGGTATGTGTGGGAGAGATCTTCCGTCCGGAAATGGACGTGGCGCAGGCCATCCGCGAGGTCGTGCTCGAGCGGTGGGCTGGGCTGCTGCCCGTGCCAGAGGCGGAGCATGTGGGCGAACAGGTGGCCGTCAGGCACGGGCACTTGGACTGAGACGTTCTTTTGGGCGAGGCGCGCATTCACGCTGTACAGCCACTCGCGGCCGGCCCAGAGGGTGTCGTTGGCGAGTGGCGGTGGTGCGCGCAGAATGCTGCGGCCTGGCTGCGTGCGCGCTTTGGAGGGAGGCAGCGGACGCACGGCGCCGAGCGACTCGTCGTCGTCGTCGCCCTCGGCCATCGAGCAGGCAGGCTGCGAAGCTGCGCCGCGGAGCTACGAAGAGCTATGACCTCCACTCCGCCCCAAACGTGCGCAGGGCAATGCGGGCTTCGGCGCTGGGCGCGGCGGGCGCGGCCGGGGCGCCGATGGCGGCGCGGAAGGTGTGCTGCAGGCAGGTGCGTGCGTCGTCGTCGAGCGAGAGGGTCGCGGTGCGGAACGCCTGGGCGTGCGTGCGAGCGAGCTCGACGACCTCGTGCACGACGTGCGGCGAGGGCGAGGGGCGCTGGAGGTACGCGGCCGCGACCGGCACGCCCAAGCGCAGGGCTGCGTCGGGCGGCACGACATGCACGAGGCCGAGGAGGACATCGAGCGCAGCGTCCGCGTGGGACCGCAGCGCGTACGCGACGAGCGACGGGAGGCACGCGCCGAGGCACAGGTGCAGCGAGTGGCGCGGCGGCTGCGCCTGCACCATGGACCGGAGGCACTGCAGGGCGATGGGCGCGTCGTCGTCCGTGTCGAGTTTCTGAGCGAGCAAGAACGCGAGGCGCTCCGTCACCTCGCTGCTGATCGTGATGGACGCGTCGAGATGCGTCAGCACGAGGCTCGCACTCACGAGGGCATGGCCGCTGCGCCGCGACACCATGTCGCCGGAGCGTGCGCGCAGCGCATCGCTCATATCGATCATCGCGCTGAGGAAGCCTTGCACGGCGCGGTGCGCGAGACCCGCGTCGGCGTGCGCGGATGCACAGGCGGCCGCGCAGATCTCGCGGAGCACCGACAGCGCGGGCGTGAGCATCCACGCCGCCTCGTCTTCGCGGCGTGCGTACGCGACGAGCATGTGCAGCGAGACGGCGACGAGCTCGAGCTGCAGCGACGCACTGCCCACTGCGATCATGTCCGCGAGCGTGTACCAGGCCAGCTGCAGGAGCGCCGCGCGCTCCGTGCGGGGCGTGGGCTGGCTCGGCAGCAGCTCGATCAAGTGGCTCAGCAGGCGCCACAGGCGACCGAGCTTCGACGTCGGCATGTCCTGCACCAGGCCGTCGTCCTGCTCCAGCAAGCGCTCGCGCATCGAGCGCACCATCGCGCGGATCACCTGCAGGACGCCGCGCTGCGCGGCCGTGTCCGTGCCGAGCAGCGCGCGCTGGCACACGCACACGAGCTCGTCGAACGGCGCGTCCTCGAGGAGGAAGGGCCCGCTGTACCGCGCGTCGACGAGCACATGCAGAGAGCGCAGCACGACGCCCAGCAGGCTGGGCGCCGGCGCCGCGGGCCCGTCGAGCTCCTCCCACAGCGTCTCGAGCGCGAGGCCGTACAGCGCCATGAACGCCCGATGCGCATCGCCCAGATCCTGCGCGAGCGCCGCCTGCACGGCGTCCGGGTGCGACGCAAACACACCCGTGAGCGCCTGCAGCAGCGTCGGATACGCCTGCGCGAGCGAGCCGAGCATGTGCGCCTGCACGAGCGGCGCGAGCGCACTGTCCGGGCGCAGCCACGCACTTGCGACGGACGCGGTGCGATCGGCGCGCATCGTCGCGTACGCCGTGAGCATATGCACCCACGCCCGCGCGAGCGTGGGCACATGCGGCGCCACGAGCGCCGCGAGGCCCGGCGTGAGCGCCATGCGCGCCCACGCGCGGATCACCGCGACGTGCACGTAGGCGGCGGCCTGGGCGGTGAGCGGCGCGGCGCCCTGCTGCGCCGTGTCGCTCGGCGCCGCCTCGAGCGCCGATACCATGCGACGCGCGAGGCGGCTCGTGGGCGAGGGATCGATGCCGGCGCTCAGGTACACGGCGCCCACGGAGATCGCGGCCGCCCGCACGTCCGGCGGCGTGTCAGCGCCCCAGGCCGCGGTCAGCGCGGCCGTGAGCTGCGCCTGGAACTGCTCGAGCAGGCGGGCATCGCCAAAGTCCGGATCCGGCGTCTCTGCAAACGACTCGAGCACATCGCGCAGCACCTGCAGGCCCTGCCACCGCACGGCGCGGTGCGTCGCCGTGCTCGCGCTGCACGCCGCGCGCAGCATGTCACTCACGCGACTGCTCAGCACGCGCCGGTCGCGAGCATCGCTCTGGCGCCCCACGTGCTCGGCCTGCGTCTGCACGCACGCCAATACGTCGCGCATGCACGCCAGCACAAAGCGCTGCGTGCGCCACCGCACGGACAGCGCCTCCGTCTCGGTGTCGTGGGGCGCGAGCGCCATCGCCGCTTCGTCGACGTCACCGCCTGCGCCCGCCGCGCGCTGCGTGCGCAGCGCCTCGGGCGTCAGCAGCACCGCGCAGCACAGATCCATCCACGGGCACGGGCGCATCGGCGCTGTATCGCGCAGCCAGGCGCCGATCAGCGCGCGAATCCCATCGAGGTGCGGGTGCGCATCCAGCTGGCGCAGCAGCGTCACGAGCAGCGACGGCCCGCCGTAGCGTGCGAGCCACGCCGAGCCGCGCTGCGCCATCTGGCCGTACGCACCGGCCGCGGTCGCCGCGAGGCGCGGCTGCTGCACGGCGGCGCGCAGCAGGTCCGCCCACACGCGCGTCGCGAGCATGCTCGGCACGACGAGCTCGAGCCGCTGCAGGCCGACGATGGCCTCCGGCACCGCGTCGCCTCCGTCGTGCGCGAGGTACAGCAAGAGAGCGTAGAGCCAGTGCCGCGTCGCTTCCGCCGCCTGCAGGTCAGGGCCAAGCACGCCGACCAGCGCACTCAGCACGCGCGCGATGCCTGGGTACGCTGGCAGATCCACGCGCAGATTGCTGCTGCCCACACTCCCGCCCTCCGGCTCGTGCGTCGCTGCCGCGCACAGGCGCGTCATGAGGCACAAAGTGCTCTCGACGTACGGCTCGTACGCCACGCCGGCCGCCTCAGCGACGCTCGCGAGCGCCTCGAGCGCACAGCAGTGCACGGCCGGGTGCGGATCGTGCGCGAGAGACAGCGTGAGCGTATGCACGCTCTTGGTCAGCGGCGCCGCGCGCAGGCCGCCGATCCGCGCATACATCTCGCCCAGCGCGAGGATGCACGCCGCCCGCGCTTCCGCGTGCCGCGCATCGGCGATCTGCTCGACCATGCATGCCACCTGCGCCGAGAGCGACACGGAGCCCGCGAGGCTGGCCAGGTAGCCGTACAGCTCAGCCGCGGCGCGGCGCAGCACCGCCGGACCCTGCTGCAGCGCCGTCTGCGCGACGCCGCGGATCGCCGCATTGATGCGCTCGTTCGCAAAGCCCGACGCGCGATGCGTGGGCCGCGCAGCCGTACGCACGGCGCCCAGCAGTGCCACGACGCCGTTCGCCATCACGGCCAGCCGCCGCCCCGGCTGCTTGTCCGGCGCTGGGCGCCGCTGCGCGGCCCACAGACTCTCGCTCGCGCCGATCTGCACGTCGCGGCAGGCGAACGGGAAGAGCGCCGCGAACAGCTCCGCGGCCGCATCGACCTCCGCAACATGCGGCGGCATCGGCTCAGGCGCGCGAGGCAAGATGCCACAGCCCTGATCCGGCTCGACAGGCAGAGCATACAGCGCCATCGCATCATGCTCCAGCGCGCCAGACACGGGCGTGCCGGGGCGCGGACCTGCCTGGAACTGTGCGGACACAAAGCTGGGCGTCCACCCGTCCAAGGCCACGCGGTCCGGCGCGAGGAGACTCGTCACGCCCATCGCGACGCCATCCTGCACGGTCCACGGCGTCGCGCCCTGCGCACTCGCAGGCAGCGCGCCCTGGGCCGCCCGGCCGCCCGGCGATCCGTACTCAACGCGTGTCAGCCACTCGACGCACATACGCAGCAACGCGGGCGCCAGCGTCTCCATCGCAGGCGCCTGCGCGAGATGCGTACAGCACCGGCACATGCGCGCACGCAGCAGGGACGCCTCGCTCGTGCCGGGAGCGCGGCGCTCCCACGCCTCGAGAAAGGCCAGCGCTTGACTTTGCAGCGCGACGAGACGCCGCGCCGTTTCAGGCGTCAGCAGCGTGTGGCCGCCATGCACGAAGAACGCGTGCATGCTGCTCAGCGCACCGAGACGCTCCGTAACGAGGTAGGCCCACGCGCTGTCGTCGATGTCGGGCCACGGCCGATCCACCCACGCCTGGCGCCAAGCGTGCAGCAGCGTCGGCACACGCGCCCGCATAAACTCGGGACCCAGCGCCATGAGAGATCCCTCGAGCATCCACGCACTGTCGACAGCCGCCGCGGCATTCGGCGCAGCTGGCGTCTCACTGCTGCGCGTCCGCAAATCCGTCGCGAGAGAAAGCACCTCCTCGACATCGTCATTCCGCATGTACAGCGGATGCTGCGCCGCTACACGCGCGAGAGCCGAGAGCGCCGCGCTGTGCCCCACGAGGCGCGCTCGCAACGACACGCCGCGATCGTGCTGCGGCTTGCTCAGAGCCTCGCTATCGCGGCGCATGAACACGAGCAGCTCAGCGTACGTCGGCGCCAAGAGCCATGGCTGCACGCTGCACGCCACACTGAGCCACCACGCCGCGCGGACTTGCACGCACAGCGCGGGATGCGTCAAAAGACGCCTATGCGCCTCGTACAGCGCCTCATGCAGCGCCGCAGAGAGCTCGCCCAGCTGCGCCACCAGCACGGCCGTGGCGTCCAGCGTCACGCACAGCGCCGCCTCGCTCGGCACTGGCTGCGTCGGCGTCGACGGCGGCCACATCGCGAGCACGTGTGTGCCCAAGTACGCGGCGGCGCGCTCCTGAGCCGGCTCAGAGAGGGCCTGCCAGTGTGGATCGAGGAGGCGGCGCACGGCCTCGGCGCCGTTAGGCAGGCGCGTCGCGATATCCTGTACGAGATGCGTATAGACGACGTCCAAGTGCTGCTCGAGCCACGCGCTGCCATGCCGCGTCAGCAGCGCATCGTACATGCATAGCACCTCGGCGCGTGCTCCGTAGGTCGACGCGCGACTCAGGTGGCCATACAAGAGGTGCAGCTGCTCGGACACCGCATACACAGGCTGGACGACGGGGTCCTTGCCCTCGTCCGCAGAGGCAGAGGACGCTGTCTGGCACAGCAGCACGGCTGCGAGACGCGCGAGCGATGCTCGGGTATGGGCGTCCACACCGTGGATGGACTTGACGACGAGCGTGAGCCACGACTCCAGGTCCGCTCGGGATGTGGGCGCGAGCGCCTCGAGACACGCGGCGCAGCCGCGCACGACGGCGCCGGCCTTGTCAGAGAGGCCGCTCTTGAGCACTTTGAGCACGTCTTTGAGCATCGCAGGTGGCGGCGCCAAGCACGCCAGCAAGCGCAGCGCATAGAACCGCACCAAAACGGTGTGCGACGAGTGGCGGATCAGGCGCAAACACAGAGGAATCGCCGCGCTCTGCGATCCGACGTGCCGCGGAAACGCTCGCACCAGCTCGCGAGACACATGCATCGCAGCCACATGGGCGAGCGTCGGCGTATCGGCCGCCCATACATCGCGAAGCAGACCCATCACCTCAAAGAGAGGCGGCTTCGGTGCATCGGTCTGGTACGCCAGCACCATGCACCGCGCCACGAGATATCGCACGCTGCGTCCCACCTCGATCTGGTGCCAAGGCGGCGTGCCTGGGCGAACGCCACACAGACTCAAGAGGCGATCCACCAGCGCCGCCACGCCTCGCACCTCGCCCTCCTCCAACAGGCGCTGCACACGCGTGAGCCACGGCACAAGTAACACGTCCGCACGCTCCTGCTGCACGGCCTCAACCACGTCGGCCTCCTCCGGCAGCAGCGGCATCGGCAGCCGCGCCTCCTCGGCTCGTGCCTCCGCGGCCCTGTCGGTCATGGTCGAATGACTAAAACCACGACGCGTGGCGGCACTGGTTTTCTTCATGACGTCATGGCGCGAGTGCCTACGAACGCCGGCGGCGCTCGCGCAAAGCGGCCTCGTTCCCTACGGGCCTGCGTATGCTGTGCATACCAACGGAGAAGCGGATGCGCTGCCCCACGAGCACGCCGTGTTCCTGCCGGAGCGCATGACGTGGATGAGCACCGTGCGGGGCGATGCGCCCGCGCCGTGGCCAGGCCCAGCCCCGGCGCCCGGCATGCATGGGCCTATTTGGTACACCGATGCGCACGAGGACGGACTGCGTCACACAGACATGATCCGTCGCGATGCGTGGGTATCACGCACGTACGAAGCAGCGCTGCCCTCGGCGTTGTGGGAGGCGTTCCAGGCCGCCCGTGCCCAAGCTCCCGCGCCGGGCCAGACGCCCACGTCAGAAGTAGCGCGAGCAAGCGCATCGCTCGCGCGCATCCTCGGGAATGCCCTGCGGGGTGAGACGCGGCCCGTGCCCCTGGACGGCAAGGTCATGACGCAGATGCTGGGCTGGGACACCTCTCTCGAGGCCCTCATGCTGCACTTCGGATGGCGTGTCGCGCCCATGGAAGATGCGCCGCACCGAATGGCTCTGCATCCACCCCCCGCCATGAGCTGGCGCATATACACTGAGCTGGCCGTGTGGTGCACGCATCTGGGACACGCACCGCCAGCGCCACCCCCCGGCTGGCACATCGAGGCCCATGCCTCTGTGCTCATGCCGGCCCACGTCCCCACGGCAGACGCACAGACGCACTTGGCATGCGCGCGCCTGGGCGTGGCGACGCATGAAGACGCAGCCGTTGTGTGCGACATGTACCGCGCGAATACGGCGTGCTTTCCGCACCGCCGCCAGGAACTGTTCCTGGCGCTCGAGTGCCTCCACGATCTCCGCCACGTCGGCGAGCCGCTCACGACTCTGATGGCCATAGAGCAGAGTCAAGGGCTCTACGCGTACAAAGACGTGCGGGCGAGCTACGAGCGGCTGGGCCTGGCCGCGCCCGTCGTGACACAGCGCCCCGCCTCGTTTTGGGACGCACCGCCTTCGCCCCCGCCCGTGCAAGTGGACCAGGTGATCGCCGCCTATGACCGCGCTGTGAAAGAGGCACTCGACCACGGCACCGACGAAGATCTGCGCAGCGCACGACAAGCCTTGCGCACCGTGGCTCAGTACCACGCGCCCGCGCCCGCTCTCGAGGAACGCGAGCGCAGGAATCCCATCCAGCATCCCGACGACGCCCACCAGCTTCTGCAGACGAATCCGGACGTGGACGATGCCCTGCTTCTCGTCGGCTACCAGGTATACGCGGCTGAATCACAAGCGCGTTCGGAGCTTCTTCGTGTCGCTTTAGAACGAGTGGCCGAGGCACGGCAGAGTGCCTATTTGCTCCGCTTTTTGCGCGGCGAAGCAGAATCGGGCCCCGCGAACGACATGCCGCGGGGACTGCACAATTTGGGCAATACCTGCTATCTCAACTCGCTCCTCCAATATCTTGGATTTATCGCGCCAATCCGCGACGCCGTTCACCGCGCTGGAACGGAAGCCACGTCGGAAGAGCATCAGCGTGCTTTGTCCCTTGCGCACGAACTAGACGCCCTGTTCCGCGACATGGCTACCTCGAAGGACTGGGCCCTCACACCCCGCAAAGAACTCGCCTATCTCGCCCTCGTCCCACTCGCCTGGGAACAAGCGTATGCATGCTCCAAAGACGAGCTCATGTCCCAGGTCACGACCCAGCAAGACGTGTGCGAGTGTCTCGGGAACATGACGACACTGCTCGACCAAGCATGTCCATCCGACGAGGTGCAGCGTCTCTTCCTCGGCACATCGATACAAACGCTGGACCCGCCTCCCAAGGACAGTCCGCGAACGACCGAGCAGACGTTCACATCCGTGCCTGTCACACTCCTTCCTGACGTACGCAGCATGTACGATGCGCTCGACACCTTTTTCAACGATGAACAAGTGCCTTGGGACAACGGAGCGCGTCTGCAGCGGCGCATCACGCTCAAACAGGCCCCGCCCCTCTTCCAAATCCACGTTCAGCGCGTACAGTACGACCGCAAGGCACAGCGCATCGTCAAACACCAAGCGGCGCTCGAGCTGCCAGATACCCTCTATCTAGATCGGTACATGGATGCCTCTTGCGCGCCGCCAGAACGTTTCGATGCACTCCATGCGCTGCATGAACGCACCCTTGCACTGCGTCGCGAGCGAGCTGCCCTGCTGGAACAGGTCCATCAACTCCAGGGGGACGATCTTGTGGCACTGGAGCGCGTAACTAGGCGCCTGAACGTCTGGCAACATGCCGCAGAGCAGTATCACGATACAGAATGGCATGATTTGCTAAACGAACACGCTCCCTCTGAGCTCGAAAGCGTCTCGCTGACCATGCGTGCCAAAGCCCAGGCACTGACGACGCAGGCCGACGCCCTGCACACAGACCTCGAGACACTATGGTCTGAAGAGACGCACCTTCCATACCGTCTCGCCAGCGTATGTATGCATCGCGGCGAAGCCACACACGGTCACTACTTTGTCAATCAGCGCGATTTCGCCAAAAACGTGTGGATGACGCTCAACGATACCCATGTCGCACCCATCACCGAGGGGGAAGTGTCCAAAGACCCTACGGGCGCTACATCCTACCTTGTGGTGTATGTGCGCCAAGATGTACAACACATATTATCCAGCCCGCGTCACTAGTGGCGACCGTAGCGAGCCTTGCGGCCCATGTCAAAGGGTAGATATTTGTAGCGTATCATATGTTCAATCTGACGGCGCATGGTAATCACAAAGAGCGTAGCAAAGTACAGCACCAAGATGGGCCAAAATACGGGAATATCGAATACGCGGAACATGGTGGCGCCCAGCGACACGAGAATGGCTTGTGTTGCGCTAATCCAAAACTTGAATTCGGGCAGTCGCCGTATAAATGGACGGAACTCGTCCTGGTCCTTGGCATCAGTGGGGTGAAACACATCACTCATAAGACCAGAGCCACCGGCGCCTGACAACGTGGTCGGCAGTCCAGGTTCACCCTCTTCCACGTCTTGGGCTGCCAAGTCGGACTCGAAGGCCGGGTCAAATTTGGGCGTCAGGAATGCAAGAAACAAATTCAGCAGGTAGATGAACAGCGCATAGCATACAATGTACCAGCCATGCATAAGAATAATCCGCAACATGAAGAGGAACAACAGCCCCCCCGTGATGCCCCAGCGCTGAATAGGAAACGGCGCCGTGATATCAATCATGTGCTGCAGGCGCATGTTCAAATTCGACACCTTGGCCACGATGTTTTTCGGCGAGAGCATAGGCAAGATCGCTGCAGCCCCCTGCGCTGGGGCACCGATCCCTTGGTCATCGGCACGCATCATACTGCCTGCCTCGTTCGATGCGTGCTGGAAACAAGCTGGTCGCCTGCATGACGCGCCACGCTTGGGCGCCCGCCTCCATTGGATCACGTGGGCTGCCAACACCACCATGTCCTCCTCGCCGTCGTATGCTGGGTGGGAGCCGAGCGAACATGATGCCAACGTACCGCGCGAATCAGCGAGTATAAGTGCCCAAGACATGTGGGAGAAATACATCCAGAAGAGAAAGCCTGCTGCTTTTGATGGCCTCTTGGACGATGACACATGGCATGGAGAGCGTTTTGCCGACTTGGACTACCTGCGTCAGCAGGCAGGCCAGGCGCAGGTCAAGGTAGAGCCTATCAACTCCACGAAGCAAACGTTTGGGACAGCGGAAAAGCGCGAGGCCATGACCTTCGCCCAATTTCTTGACATCGTGCAAGACAAGCGCCGGGGTGGCAAATACTACCTGACGACGCAGTACGAGCAAGAAGAGGAGCAGGGCGAGGACGACGACTGGCCTGTCTTGGATCCGATTCTTCCTTCTCCTGTGCATCTGCTGCAAAAAGATTTCCCACTACATCCACGTATTCTGGGCAACCTGGTTTTGCAGCAATGCAACCTTTGGGTCGGCGGCACCCAAGAACCCAAGTCGTCTGGCTTGCATCACGACTTCCACGATAACTTGTACCTTTTGCTGTCGGGATACAAACGATTCGTCCTCTTTCCGCCCACTGCCTATCCATACCTGCGCTTACGCGGACATGTTGAGCATTTGCACAAGAATGGGCTGTTGGTGTATGAACCGGACAATCGGATTCGAGCTGATGGTCTCGATGAAATCGATGCCGCCCATTGGCGCGTAGCATCTCGCTCGCACCAAAATAGAAAAAAGAGGCGGAATCATACACAGCAAGATGTGCATGGCTCGTACGAAGAAGCCAAACAAGCGCTCCAGGAGATAAGGGCCAAATACGACCCTGAACAGGATGAAGACGACGACGAGGAAGAGGGTGACGACGAGGAAGAAGGCGAAGTCCCTCAGGATCCTGAATCTGACAATGATGCGTGGGAACAAGATGAAGATGAGTACGAGCAGCTATTTGAGAGCGATGAACCTCCGAGCTTTTCGTATATTGCGCCTAGCGTGCTCCACGAACATTTTCGCATTCCGTCCCCCATCCCTGCTCCGAAAGATGTTGACAAAACAATGATCCCCTTGCAGGGATGTCCAAAACCCTTGGTGGTAGATTTAAAGCCGGGTCAAATGCTTTATGTTCCTGCCAGCTGGTTCCATGAAGTCACATCGTACGGAAGTCATGGGTCACCTCATATCGCATTCAATTACTGGATGCATCCGCCAGATGGACAGGATGCCAAGGAACCTTATGTCGATACAGAAGTTTGGAATACCATTCGGAACCGTGTCATACTACATAACCATAAATAAAAATACTTAGGGAATCTGATGCTTCTTAAGCTTGGACAGCAGCAGTGAATCAGCCTTGCCGATACGACCACCAAGCAAGTCCAACATTTGCTGCCAGAACTTGCCCTGCGACGTGGCTGCATTGACAATATTGAACCAAGGGTCGAGCGTCTGGGTAAATTGACATTCATTGTACCAATTCTTGCCCCTGAACCGATCACGCATGAACCAAAGGACCGAGGGCAAATTGGTAATTTCTGTCGAAGTGTGCCCCAGTTCCGCGCCGACATTAGTTACAAATTTGACCTTGGCACCGTTTCGGCACCATGTCTGGGCCGTCTGGTATGCATCGCCATAGGGCACGACGGCATCAGCTATTGCATGGAACATAAACACAGGGGCCTTGGGTGTAGGAACATTGTCGCCTCCCAGATGATACTTGCCAAATGCTTCCCTCACGTTTGAATCGACAAAGAACGAAGAACCGCCCCGGAAAAAGTTGTCTGAAATGGTTTCCTGATAAAGAAGGGGAACGAGATTCTCATACATGCACGCATGTCGAGCGACGTCATATGCAACCTGACCCCTACTCGTGAGTCCGCGCCGTATCCATTTGAAATCATTGTCCACGGCCGAAATACCCATAACACTTCCAAAGGCAAAGCCGGCACCAGACGTGCCGTCGATATAACGAAGCCAAGTGAATAAATTCGTGATAGTGCCGCCCAAAGACCACCCCACAACATTCAATTCGGACGCATAGCTATCTTGCAAGCTGGCAGCCCATCCATTGGCGAGAGCACCGCCTGAGTAGCCGTATCCAATCACCTTGGCATCGCTGTGCAAATTTGCCCGGTCAAAACTGAGCGTAGCACGAACAGCATCAAGAATAATATGACCTTCTAGTGGACCAGCGGTGAAAGCGCTCTCAGGGCCCTCATGATCAGGCACAGTCACAATCCAGCCTTCATGCAACAAGGACGTGATAAACAGAGATTGGTAAGAGATGGCCAAATTTTTCACGACATTGTTACCGAGCTTGAACCTTCGACTCGGGGCACACAAAGGAGAAATGGAGTCCTCATATACAGACGCAGAAATAAGCTTGTCACGGTCGTGATTGTCGGGGATCAGTACCGTGGTCACCGATGTGGTTGCATCGCCATCATGAAGCCCTGTTGTACGATACAAAAGTTGATAGGCAGTCACTCCGAGCTTAAAGAGACCAACAGGCGCCACATCTACTTTACGCCTGGACAGGATCTCACCTGGCTTAGCATTCTCCCATCCATTAGGGGGGTTGTAGAACCTGTCGTCATCAAAAAATCGACGGTGATGTTCCCAGCGCAGTAAACCAGCAGAATTATAGCCCGCACACACTTGAAAAATGGACACCAGTACCACCACTAAACCAAGGCTGAACCGAGGCGGCAACATGCTTGAAGTGGCCGCTCGCCCCGTTGCTCAAGATGTTGTGGGACGCGTGAGGAATGGAATCTAGCTGGGCATGACGCCCAACCCCGTCGTTGCATTATTCACTTGCAGGATAAGCCGCTGATTGGTCTTTCATTGACATCTACCTTAACCTTACGTCACCAGTCTTAATCGCATGCCAGCGACTTTTTTTTTGTTTTTCTCCGAGCAATCCAATCCGAGATTATGTACATTCCCCACTATGCAGCTCGACGCTTTGATCATCAAGACTTAGTAAAATTTCTCTGTTTTATACTCTCTTTTAATACCTCGTCCGAGCGTCCCACTTGGGCGCCCAGCACATTGAGTAGAGAGTTAAACACCTCAATCAGACGGGCTCCCAAAATGTCCGGCTCCCATAATGGGTTCAAGTCTGATTTCCATTGACATCCCTTTATAAAGTCGACACCGCTCATCCGGTCACGAATAAATTTGAGCACAAAGGGTGTGTTCATCACCTCAGTAGAGACATGCCCCATACTAATACTTGTATAGTCCTGGAACAAAATGTTCGCACCGTTATTACACCATGTATTGGCTGTTTGATTGGCCCGCTCAAACGGAATGATCTCGTCGTTTCTTGCATGATACATGTAGACAGGTGCTTTGGGCGTATATCTCTCTTCTGTGCCCATGGTGAGTTTATTTAGTAGAGGTGCAATTTTTTCATCGGTCAAGAGGGTGTTGCCGTTGGACACGAACGAATCGAGCGTCATATTTACATTTTGCAATCCCACAACAATACCCATCATGCAATGCTCGCGCGTATACTGAAGCGCATCATTTCCAGCAGGAGTTATCACAGAGCCGATGTAATCATTCACCTCGGGGTACGAGTCGACTAGACCGGCAATACCAGCAACAGAGAACCCCGCAAAAAGTCCACCATTAACGCCTCTGAAAGTTCCAGTGAGATTGGAAGGGGTACCGCCCAGCGCCCAGCCGACCACGTTGAGCTCAGATGCATAAGAGTCATGTAAAGAAGCAGCCCATCCGCCAGCCATAGCTCCTCCAGAGTAGCCAATGCCCACAATGGGATCATCAGGTTGCAATTTTAGAGTCTCGAAATTCAATGTGGCACGTAATGCATCCAACGACGCGTGTCCATGGATAAAGCTTGATGAAAAAGCTGAGAGAGGACCCTGATGATCAGGCAATGTCAGAATCCAACCATCATTCAGTATCGAAGTCCACATCAACTCCTCCACTGACTGGATCGGATTCACTTCGTTTGGTGCACCCAGCTGAATCTTGTAGCTCGGAGCACAGTCGACAAAGTTACTGTCTTCGTACGGCATAACCATGACCAGCTTGTTTGTCCTGGCATTCTTCGGCACAAGCACAGTTGTGACAGTGAACGAAGGGCTCTTGTCATCTACACCAGAGGTTCGATAAAGAAGCTGATAAGCGCCGTCCAAATTTATTTTTCTCCTTTCAGTGAACCCTGCCTGAATTTTGCGAGAGGCTAATATAGTTCCAGGTTTGGTCTTTTCCCAACCTTCCTTAGGCACATAAAATGAATCTTTTGTGGGCGATACGGGCTTTGGAATATGTCTTCGAACACGCTTCACTTCATAAGCATAAGACGTTAATGTACATATAAGCGCCACAATTAAGAGGAAGCGCATGTACATGGTTATTTGGAGACTACAGTGCGCGCGACGCGAGCTGTCATAAATCGGTGGCGTAAATAAATGTAGCCGCAAATAGAGGACCTCCATACATTAGTATTTCGTAATCATTGGTCCCTTGCATTCCCCATAAATTTTCGCATTAGTTTACGTGAGCCAAGATGAGCAGAAGCTTGAAACGTCGCAATTCTCAAAGCTTACGATCGATTGAGAAAATGGGAGAAATCAATGCCTTAAGGTGGTGTGAGCACCCAATTCTTGCTAGAACAATTTCATGTCCTATGTGGCACAAGCGAAATCAAATAAGAGACTATTTGCATTGTACATAAAGGTGACCCCGGGCGAACACGATCTACGCAGTGTCCGTCTTACACGTGCGTCATGAATGCTGCCCTGCAACCCCACAATTGTGGCCATGTCTGTAAAACGCACGCTTATATTTAGATGTCGCCCATTAATGCGAGAAAGAGAATGTTATATCATGCTTTTTCAGGCATACTTATAATTGTAGATTTGTAAGCAGGGCGGATGGGTAGGCAAGGCGTAAATCTGTCGCTTATGATTCGCGAATTTCATTGATAGAATCCAAAGAATGCATACCTCGCATGTGATGTGTGTTCACCTCATCCTGTAAATTCCAGTGTGGAGGATATTCGTTGATGTATAAAAACAGCTGAGATTACCTCGGCGCACCGCTCAGGCTTCCAACTTTGAACGTCTGTTGAGCCTGTCGATATGCGTGCTGCCACTCTCTTTACGCTCGTCTTCCTGTTTGCTGCCTGCCTGACTGTCCTTGCTGGTACACCTCATGGTAAGGCCCTTGACCGTCGTCTCAACTGCCACGACTCGATTCAACAAGCTCCTCACATGTGCCTTGACTTTGTATACGGTTTGATGAAGTGCTTGAAAGATTCGGTGAAAGATAGGGCTGTCTGTGTCGATGACTACTGGAAGTATGTGTCGTCGTTTGACAACTGCGCCTACGACTTCTTCAGCTGCCTCATCCCTCCGGGCGTGAAGTGGAGCTAAACTATGACCTCCTCTAGTTTCTTGTATCCACCAGTATGAATGCAACAAATACCTAGCAATGTGTACTGTTACAATTAGCACTGTAAGTGAAACCAAGCTTGGGAATTGTAGGAGTGAATAAATGAAGGAGGGAATTATATAGACAGGTAAAATCATGATGCAACCACATTAACAACTAAGATCCAGTATGAATTTCATGGCTTCAGAAGTGCTGCAGAGAGGTGAAAAAAATTCACATGGGCTAATTACTTCTGAGGCGCAAAGCCGAGACGTTTATGGTCGTGATCAAAGACAATAGACGTAGTCTGAAAGAATGGATCTCCCATAATCCAGGTGTCTAACGGAAGGCCGGAGTCCATGCCAACAATCGATAACAGACATTTCTTACCAGCAGTTCCTCGCGCCACATGTTCGCGGCTAAGCTTGAAATCAGTACCTCCGTATGAAATAGTAACATTGGGGGTGATATTACAGTCAAAGACACCATACCCCATGCCATCACTCTCAAGGTAAGAAACACCTGGTGTTTTTTCAATCAGCTTCTTGAGTTGCCTGCGAGAACCAATTATGAATGTGGTTCCGGAGTCAATTGCTGTTATGGCTTTCTGGCCATTGATCCGGCCACCAACAATGTAAAAGCCCCAAATAGGGTTAACATCGACCCAAGTAAGCTCATCACAAAACTTGGATGAGTCAATATCTCCGAAATTCAATGAAGAGCCTTTACCTGATTTTAACGTGAACTGGAAAAGGTTCTTCTTTAGCTTATTTTGTTGCTTGAATGCCTCCATAATCGTTAGGTGCTCATTATCGAAGCTCTTAATGCTCGGAAAACTCAGACCAGCGATTGCCTTGTTTTTTTCAAAACTTTGCAAAAAGTTTTTCTTCGAGACACCAATTGAGAGGTTCTTAGCGTGAATTTCACCAACACTGAACGAGTCAATGAAAATACCCCCTTCGGCTTTGGAGCCATCAGCGTAGCCCTGCGAGAATGTCTTCTTGGTATCGACTGAAGTATTAGACTTAGCTGGATCATAAGGATCCTTCACAATAATAAAGTCTGCTGAGCCTGTGTCGAAGTGGGCCAAAACACAGGTAGATGGCTTACCAAGACAGATTTCACCGATCCACTGCGTTTCGTCGCTGATGTCTTGCATGTTGATTGAAGTCACATCAGCGCGCTTGCTTATCTTTGGAGTATGCCAAATGTGATCCTTTCCTGTTCTATGCTTGTAGCTCAGAATACCAGATTCATACTTGTGAAGGATAGCTTGGAAAACACCTTTTAGTTTTCTTATATCGTTGATAGGCTCAGGGCCTCCACGACGGTCCACATTGATAACGACTCCTTCGTGGGCTGATACTAGAGTTGTGAGTGCAAACGCTGCTGCAAAAATCTTGATACCGAGTTGCATGATGCCCGCAGGAAGACGACTTAGGCTGAAGCCGCCGATGATTTTTGCTACTTCTCACCCGGAACCATACCCACGTGCACCAGTCTACCAATCCGTACAAGTTTCTGACACAAGTTTGATCGATTATGTAAGTTTCCTTGTGCCAAGAACTATCGGCTGTCAAATGTTCTTCATTTTGGTTATTACGCTGGAAAATCCTCATAGATTGACACAACATAATCCAGCTAGTTATTCTTGCCGTTGTGCGCTTTGAAAAACAAGTGAACAATGTCTTTAAGGCATAGTGCTTTCATAGTACTTTTTGAAAGAAGCATTAACACGTAAAGTCGACGTGGACGCACTTGTAAGACTGCCTGCGCCGAGTAAATGTCGACTAAGGCGTGATAAGCTCGCGAGGGCAGATGACTCTTAGGAACTATTCCACTATTCTAATCTCCGTGTCTAAAACGAGACGCCATACTATCTTTTTCTAGTAATTCTATGATGATGGCAATGGACTCTGGAGTATAATGCAAGCTGTGTCAATTGTGCGATTTTGTGGCACACAATTATGACACCTTCAAATAGTGAAATTAGTCATCGCATTGGTCATTTAGCGGGGATTCCCACAAGAACGCAGCATTGAACCTGCGACGCCAATTACGAGCCTACGTCTAACTAATCAGATTTTCTTCGGAGAAATTTTTAGGATGGTACGATTCTGCAGTGTTGATAGGCTAGACAAAGAATTTATCAACGCGATGGTTTGGCCTCAACAAGTGGAGTAACGTAAGAAATGGTTCGCGAATTAAAGCTGAAGAAACTTAATTTTTTCCTGCAAACAGCCAGGTGGCTGAAACTTTAAATAGTGGACGACACTATGTCACGCCCCTCACAGAATCATACTTAATCATGTTCAAAGCTTTCATTGTTCTTGCTGCTACTGCAGCCTCGATCGTTGCCGCTTCGGACCGTGTGTCTGTGAAGGGCTACACTGCCGACTCGAAGGGCGCCCTCGACTGCAAGTTCGGTAGCGGTGACATCCTTAAGAAGTGCGGCACATGCGCGAAGAGCATCACGGAGTGCGCCACCTCGAACCCTAACAAGACCGAGCAGGTCTGCGTTAGCGACATCGCCTCGTTCGCTGGTGACTGCGGTGGCTGCGCTGTCGACATCCTCGAGTGCCT
>ENA-OOJM01000173-OOJM01000173.1-human-skin-metagenome-genome-assembly--contig:-NODE-173-length-21720-cov-8.085483_pt1 | contig 21720 bp, 19 predicted proteins | sample MGYA00248875_ERZ500988 | MGnify/ENA primary metagenome ERZ500988 (study PRJEB25958, sample SAMN03398507) | human skin metagenome | study: EMG produced TPA metagenomics assembly of the Human Skin... | reverse complement strand
TACCGTACATACGGGATGAAACTAGTCAACATGAGGAAGCAATCTCTTGCGCAGACACACTACACTTATGTACGGCGCTTGAGGTTTGTGCTGAGCTGCGACGGTTAGCGCTGTGGATGCGTTGTGAACATACCCATTCAAGACCCTCGTACAGACCGTCACCGCTCGTAGCGCACGTAGCTTGGATGAACCTGTGGATGTAAGACAAGCTCGAACGTACCATTGGCGCTGGCGCAGGCTGTGCAGGCCCAGCTTATCAGTGATTTCGGCAGCATTCATGGCGTTGGGCAGGTCCTGCTTGTTGGCAAAGACCAGCAGCAGAGCATCACGAAGCTCGTCTTCGTTCAGCATGCGTTGCAGCTCTTCACGAGCTTCGGGGATACGCTCACGGTCATTCGAGTCGACCACGAAGATGATACCCTGTGTATTTTGGAAGTCTGGCTGTGAGTCATGATGTATACGTACAGTGGCGCCACAGAGGACGGATCTTGTCTTGACCACCAACATCCCACACAGTGAAAGAGATGTTCTTGTATTCCACCGTTTCGACGTTGAAACCTTCATGCATTAGATTCGTGCATACATACCGATCGTGGGGATCGTAGTAACAATCTCACCAAGCTTGAGCTTGTACAGGATAGTCGTCTTACCGGCGGCATCAAGACCCACCATCAAAATGCCTTCATTCCATGTTAGCAACAATGAAATACAAAAGCAATACACGTACGCATCTCCTTCTTGCCGAAGAGACCAGAAAGCAGTCGCGAAACAGACAATCCCATGTTGCTTGTTCACTAACGTAGACGGAGGGCAGAAAAGGGCTGACGTAGTCCGTGACAGTCAGTACTGCCACCTGATTCCACTCGGTACCTACCAGGTCGTTCTATCATGCGCCCCGGGGCATGTTGCCCCTTTTTCGCGCTGGCGCGTGCCGCAGCCTTGCTTATGTGATCGACGGCCCGAACAGGTTCTGCATGCAGTATACATAGCATGCTTCGCTGCTAGTAGCATTGCCGTGGTAGGCGCTTGCGTGTAGAAAACTCTCGCAAATAGACAGAAACAAGTTTTGCAAGATTGCTCGATGTAGAGTGTGTCATAGTTGGTTTGGCGGGCGGATCAAAAAAAAAGTGGGCGGCAGCCCGCTCCCTTTTTTTCTTTTCCACTCTTATCAGGTCTGCTATACCAAGTTGATGTGTCGACACATGGCCCATTGACATGGACGTGGACCTATATCATACGTGGGGGGCTACTAATGCGTGCCGATAGGGAACGTGTATCTCGATGATCGGGGCTGCTTCGCTGCCCTCCTACATGCTTAAAACGGCCATGGCGCGTTGGATCGTTCGTACCATGTACGCTCGCGTGCATGCAAATCCGCTCGACGGTGCCGGTCAAGTGGGGAAATGGATGATGCTGTGCACTGTGCTCTGGGTGTGACTTGTGCACGCAGTGCATCCGCCATTGCATGCATTGCGAGCGCTTGGTGAATGGCCCAGCGTACATAAGGCATCGATGTCGTGCTCTGTGCTTTGGATATGGATACGGTGGTTGTGGCTTGCTGATGCGAGTGCAAAGTGTACGTGTGCTGCTGGACTATGACTTGATCATGTTGGCGACTGATGCGTACGCTGATGCATTCTTGCTCTGTCGAACGACAGCAGTGCAGTCGAAGCTCATAATCGGCCGCATAATTACGTGGGGCCGAATACAGGATCCCCATGACGCGACTGTATGTTACTTCCTGCATTTGCTGGAGGCTCTCTGTTCTCCGTGCATCGTACCATTTCACCACAGGCGTATGAGCATGTACTCGGTGCAGCCATCTTGTGGTCAGTTGGAGAATGTGCCTTGCATCTTTGGGCATAGGTGCGTAAGAAAGGTTATCGTACGTTACTTTCGCGCAGGGTGAGCTGGTCAGAATGGCCACTTGATGTCGCGGCAGTACGTGCCAAAAGGTGCGCACGTTCGATGACTTCCATGCCGATGTCAGTGCACCGTCCGAGTGTATTTGTAGATATCCAAACTGCGTGTCCTGTCGAAGAGGTGCCAATCCGTACGTATCCAGGCTCTCGATGCCGTGCATCTGCAGACTAGCAAAGCTCCAGACATGCTGCTGCATGACCAAGGACTACGATGACGCGTACGTATCCCTCTTGAGGTGATTCACGTGACCACACGATGCGCTAGGTGTTGTTGTTGGCGGTGCATCCACTGTACGCTACTATTCCACCATGGGGCGAAAGCGCACAAACCAACTGCTTTCCGAAGAGCAGATCAGAGAAGTGCTCCAGAACTATGATATGGAATGTGAAAAGGTTATGGCACGCCTCGAGCGGAGTGCGCAGCGGCGTTTAGAGGCGGCCAAAACTCAGATGGAGGCGCGGATTCAAAAGATCCCACCTGATGTACGCCATATTCCCCTGCAAGAATACTATGATATGCATGCGAGTTCAGCAGCAGCAGAGCGTGGGCGATATATCCCGCCTTTAGCTATGGCGAGTCTACCTGACTAGCGACGTGCTGGCCCACGTTTGCGCTGGTTCGGGAACGACAAGGGCAGGCGGAGGTGCCACTTGCGTTGCTGTTGCTGCGATGCAGCGCCGTCCCCGTCTACGCCGTGTTTTGTGCTCTGCGAGCTCGTGCATCCTAATGAGCGCAGGATCTCATTCACGCGCTGAGTCGTCACGCATAGTTCCTGCGCCAACACGTCGGAGGCGAGGCTGAACTCTTCGAGATGCAGAGCCAGCACAATGATACTTGCAAAAAGGCGCGTATCACCGATTGCCGTCATGGCGTACCGATGCGAGCCGCGTGCCTGCTCGGCATACTGCGATACGAGATGCTCCATCACAATATCTTTTTCATGCTCGGGCAAGCGCATCTTGTGTGCCACATGGGACATGCCATCGTCGCCGCGGCTGAGACCTCGGGCATGTTTACGGAACGCCAAAAGGATGGCCACATAGTATCCCACGCGGGCAAGCTCCATGGCGCGCGACATCCCCGCGTCGTTCTGTGCTGTTTGCACGATCTGCCACATGCGTGGAAGAAGCCATGGTGATGATGTCAGGCGCAAAGCTTTGGCGAGGTCAGACTGCGACGAGCATTTCAGCAGGTGGCGAGTATGCAGGGCATTAAGGACAGTTGCTGGCACTAGGGATGTGAGCGGGTACACATCAGCAGGCTCACTAGCGTCGAGATGAGCCTGTGGGAGGGCACGACTGGTGTTGAGCGTCGCATTCAGCTCCAAGTCCGTTGGCAGCGATGACGCTGACACATCGATGCCCGATGCGACGTGTTCGAGGATGCCATCCATATTCTCTGTATTGACCCTCATGCGGTCGAGGTTGCGTGCGGCCTGCTTCTGCTTCTTGTTACCAAACGCCTCGCCAAGATCTCGGCGTGCACGTGTATAGTCCATGTTGTCTTGCGCACCATGCTCTGTCGCCGACGCGCTAAGGTGTGCAAGCGACTTGACGGACCGATTCAGCGTAAAGAGTGGCGCGACACGAAATGTGACCTGCTTCTTTTCTTTGTCGTAGGCACCGATGAGGTAGTCACCCGTGTATCCACGCGTTTCACGGCGCAGGTCTGCGGCGGCTTGGGCGGACGCACCCCATCCCCAGTTCGTGCTCGTATACTGCATGACATCCGTGCTTCCCTCTAGAAGAAGACGGTCATCCAGGGTGGCCTCGGACGATGTACCATCACCGGCATCGTTACTGGGCGCACGGTACAAGGCAAAACGTGTATGTTTCTGAGGCGCAAAGTCGGAGAGTGACACTATTGTTAGAATTCCACGACGCACATAAAGCTGGTCCCATGGGTGCCGATGCACCATCGACACAAAGCGACACTTTGGGGTGATCGTCAGCCGCTCGCTTCTTGGCAGGCGACATGGTCGTTCCAAGGCAGGTTTTTTTGTCACAAAAAAAGACCAGAGGGACCCTCCACATCTGAACCGCGACCGCCTACAGTATCAGTGCGAGGCTTCTTTGTGAGCCACAATGTTCTGGCAGCGCTGTGCCGTGCGTGCAGCGCCACGCGCTACATGGACGATGAGGCACTTGTCTACGAATGCGTCCACGCATCAGGGCATGCTGAAGCGCGTGCTTGTGGATGCCATCAAGGCGCGTGGACCACTGACCATCCCGGCATACATGCAGGCGTGTCTTACGAATCCCGACTATGGCTACTATGCCACGAAAGACCAGGCATCCCCAAGTATTCTCGGATCACGCGGTGACTTTATCACGAGTCCAGAGATCAGCCAAGTGTTTGGAGAGCTCCTGGCCGTGTACTTTGTATCGCGATGGCAAGCGGCTGGTGCTCCGTCGCGTGTACGGCTCATTGAGCTCGGCCCGGGTCGCGGCACACTGCTGTGTGATATGCTGCGTACTTTTTCTGCTTTTCCAGAGATGATGTCGGCGCTGCGATCGGTAGAGCTGGTGGAGTCATCGCCGCTGTTTATTGAGCATCAGGAATCTGGGCTGAGTGCCACGCTGGGTCGTATGGGCCGATCGCTTGCGAATGCCGATACACCTATTGCGAAGCTGTCACCGAAAGAAGTGCGCGTAGAGTGGTTTGCGTCACATGAGCAGGTCGCCGTCGCGCCAGATGCATGGACCATCGTGGTGGCACACGAATTCTTTGATGCACTGCCTATCCATATTTTTGAGAAGCATGTGAATGGATGGCGCGAGGTCATGGTCGACGTGGACGACGGTCACAGACCCGTGAGTGTAGTCAAGGCGTCAGATTTGAACCGCAAAGCCCCAGAGCCTGGGTTGCGCTTCGTTCTTTCGCCCGGTCCCACGGCGTGGACCCAGCTTCTCGCAAGCAATTCTGAGCGCTTCAAAATGATGCAGCCGGGTCAGCGAGTCGAGGTCAGTCCTGCTGGATGGACTGTGGCGCGCCGCATTGGTGAGTGGGTGTCTGGGTATCCCGCCTTGCGCCCTGAGCACGCCACTTCACAGCGTCCTCCGGCGGACACGCGTGAGCAGCGAGGCAAGCGCTCCCTGGGTGGATGCGGCTTGGTCATTGACTATGGTGGCATGCGCTTCTTTAGCGAGAGTTTCCGGGCATTCCGCTCGCACAAGCTCGTCGACCCATTGGAGATGCCAGGACAGTCGGATCTGACGGCCAATGTCGACTTCTCGTTCCTGATGCATGCTCTGCACACGACTGATGCATTTACGTACGGACCGCTATCGCAGCGCGACTTTTTGACGGCCCTTGGTTTGTCGCTGCGCCTAAAGAAGCTCGTCGAGTCGAACGCACCAGACAGGCGCGTCGATATTGAGCGTGCCGCGCAGCGCCTGATCGAAGTGAATGGCATGGGTACGCAGTACCAAATCCTGGGCATTTCGTCCCCGGCGCGAGCACATGGCGATGAGAGCGTTGAGCCAGAAGAAGTCTATCCATTCCTCTAGACACTATAGCATTACTTGGCCTCCGCTGCCTCTTCCGTCTCGACCGGCTGCTGCGTGAGACGCTCGATGGCTTGCATTAGAGACGTCGTGTGACTAGTTAGGCAAGAGGCTTTGTCGATCACAGATTGGTACACGACCGGGCGCGGCTGGTTTATGTTGAGGACGCCATCTTCTATCGTCGCGTCCATCTTGGTTTCAGTTAGCAGCTTAGCAACCCACTGCTCGCCTTCTTCCTTGGTCAGCACGAGCCGCTTAGACAGGTCACTGATGTCCACCTTTTGGTGGATGCGACAGTACACCTCGCTCACCAACAGGCGGGCCTGCTCCATGAACGTGTCAGCTGTGTCATGCAGGAAAAAGTCGCCACGCGCCACGCGCTGAGCCTTTGCCAGCTCTTCCTGCGCTCGATCAAAGTCCAGCTCAACGTAGAGCTGGCGGAAAAAGTCGACAAACGGATCGGGGCGCAGGCGGTGCGCTTCCATTTGGATGACCTTAGAAAGCTCCTGAAGGGCTGCGTGGGTTTGCAGTTTGGAGGTGTGCGAGTAGCTACCACCCTCGACGACATAGCCGCGCGTACATTGCCGCCGCGTCACGATGAGGGCCACGACTAGGTAGCGGAGAAGCCACCAGCACGACATTTGGATCGCATTCAGGTATGACTGGCTGAGGAACATCTCCACGAGCTTGACACGGCCGGCGGGATGGTTGAAAAAGACAAAGAGACTCCAATGTAGGAGCCACACGCGCTTTTGCAGAATATGCTCATGCGACAGCTGTTGCTCATCGCACGCGCTGCTGGACGATGTCGACGCACGCTGACCGTCGATGTGATCACGCAGCACACGCAAATCATCGAGCGCACGCTCCCACTCGCCGGTCAGCGTATTACTGGCCAACTTGCCCCATAGTACCGACTCGTATACCTTGCCTGTGTCGGGCGATAGGACAGAGTAGTGGTATAGATACGAAGAGGCCTCACTGTACTTTCCACATGCGAAGCGGAAACGACCATATTCGTATAGCACATGGATTTGCTCTTCCGTCAGCTGGTACTGCTGCTTGAGCCACTCAAAATTCTGCGTCTTGTCCTGCTTCAGCGAACCGGCCACCACCGGGTCCTCAATGACCTTGAGCACATGTTCTGCCTCCTTCGACAGCTTCTCATTCTTGGCCTCCATTTCGCGCGCACGCTCGGTGATCTCCTTCGGCTCAGCCTCACCAGGGTATGCCTCTTTATAAAGCTGCAGCGCATAGTCGGTCATATTGGTCTTCTTGCTCACTTCATATTGCGCTTTGGCAACGTCCTTGGCATCAAAGAGATCCAAGGTGCGCAAGTGCGAGAGGAGAGGAAGAACCAGATGCGGATCTAGGTGCGCAACGAGCGTCTGCGTCAGATCATACTCTGCCATGTTCACCGAGCAGCTGACGTGCAGAGCAAGAAAAGGCCGGCAAAAATTTCGGCCCCTCTTTCTTCCTCCGACCTACTAGGTCCCCATGACACGTGGCCTCATGGCCTCGCCTGCTGAGCCTGTCGACACACTGCCATCCCCCCATGCCCCGAACCTACGCACCCAACCAGCGCATCGTGACCTTCGGTGGGACTTGGCGTGCTGCCATCTACGATGCTATCAAACAGACCTGACAGCTCCTCTCGCGCGACGACCCCCTCGAAGTGCTGGTGAGCGACACACTCTCGCGAACACTCCTAGGTGCTCTCATGTTCGTACAAACCATGCCTAGCTAGGCGGTGTATTTTGGACCACTACGTGGTTGTACATAGACGAATGCGTGTCAGCATTCTTAGTGACCAGTGCGGCGCTGCTCAGCAATGGCCGTCGTGAGGATGTCCATCTTGCTGTTATGGTTAGCAGATCCCTAGGGCGACTAATACATACCGCTTAGCACGGCCAATCGTGCCGATACGGCGCTTAATGAACTTACGCGCACGCTTGTCCTGAATATGTTAGCATCGTTCTTGCACAGCCAGACACACGACGACGCAAACAGTCGACATGCGACTAACTAAACGGTTCAACATACCCTCGAGTTACGAATCAACTCCATGGCACGGCGCTCGTAAGGAGCAAAGCCCGTCACCTCGCGGATGACGCTCCGGATCGTCTTGACACGCTCGCTCGCGACACCCTTCTGGTGCACGCGACGAGGAGCCAGGATACGGCGGTTGGTGGGGTGACCACGGTTAATACCCCAAACGATATCTGTGCGAGGCACGCCTGCCTTGTGAGCCGGGTTCGATGAGCTGCCCATGGTTGGCTTCTTGACGGAAGGTGTTCGAGATCGCTGAGCGCCGGCTGCTCTTTCCACACAGCCGCCCGCCCAGGGTCGCACATGAAAATATCACGTGATATACTACACTACCTACTATGCTGACTCATCTACACGATCATCCGTGCGCACGCAACGCGCGTATGTGCCGTGCATCATCACTCCTCCACCATAATGCCACTGGTTGCCGTAAGTGAGCCGCCCAGCGTAGCGGCAGCAGACGAGCCGGGCGTGTACGAATCAACACCCAAATCGCTGAAAGAAATCCCGCCACGATTGGTTTCGCATATGGACCCTGTTCACTTGTGTATGCGACCTGTGCCCCCCGTTCTTCAAGAGAGGGACATTGATACGCTGGCGTCTGTGGGCGCCTTGTGGCTTACAGAAGAGCGTTTTACTTTTCTGCCAAGGAAAGGCAAAGGTTTCCAGGTCGACTACCCATCAATTGCTTTGCATGCCGTATCGCGATCTGTACCTAAGTATGCCACTCATGATGATTTTGGCGCAGAGATGTGTCTCTACTGCCAATTGGATGACCACCCAGAGCGTGATGAGGAAGAAGAAGAAGAGGTCGTGAGAGAAATGTGGATTCTAACGCGTGATGCTGCTTCTTGTACGTTTCATTGGCTAACCACATAGTGAATACGCTGTATGAGTCTCTTTCACATTGTGCCTCGCTGTATCCGTCTCTACCTGGCGGCGCCGATGCACATCCATTGGCGGGACTAGCAGCGATGAGCGGCGACGCGTCGAGTGAAGAAGAGAAGAGCGATGAAGGAAGGGTGCGTTCAGGCTTCCAAAGTCCAGACGTGCGCTATCGACCATATTAACAATAGGTCCAGTCATGCCCACCCAGTAACACACTCATGTTTGTCAATTTTCCTCCGGCCTTTTTCACATCGGAAGCGACTGTATCCCTGTTTCTTGATATCCTACGAGCGTATGGCCCACTCGTTGCTTGGTCACCGATGCCTGCCTTTCGACAGGCTCGGGCTGTGATGGAGCGGTCGTCTGATACTCTACAAATAAAGCAGGCTCTTGATCGCCAGGTGCTCCCACACGATGATGAGCAGAGGTACGCTGATATTGAATGACCGAAGTTCTGTGCTCCGCGTGTACTACGACCATGATACACCTCTTACGTTGCTCCCGACCGGTGAGTACGCTGTGACGCAGGCTGTGGATATTCCCAGGCCGTTCCTGGAACCGCCAGCGCCAGAAAAGGAATTTCTTTTGAGTCCGCCTGGCAGTCCGCCGGTAGGATGGGAGCAGCAAAAGGAAGATCGGCCCAATACCCAAGCTCTGTCGGACGATCTGATCAAAGCCCTCCAAAAGTTGTCTATGGAGCAGGAGGCGCCAGAGGCAGAGAAAGCAGGCACTTCTACGCTTTTTCAGGGCTCGGATCAAGCTGTGCCGGGCGTTATTCTTCATGCTACTGAGTCAAGGACGTCGTCATCATCGCGCCCATCAGGTATCGAGCGCGTCAAGGCGACCAAAGACAGCATGCGGCCGACGCCTCGACCCCCCATATAGAAATCTGTGTACATTAGCTACATCCTATGCCTTGTTATCTTCCTCATGAACATCCGCAGGCTTTTCTGTCGCCGCCGGCGCCGCTTGTTCCGTCGAGCTTAGCGCAGCCGATTCTCCGAAGTGCTCCTGAGGAACGTACGCCTGTTGAGGCAGACCCGTCTCATCCACCTGCTCGGCTGCCTCAATGACTTCATACATGACAGAGGCTGCTTCCGGAGCCGGAACCTTGCCCATCAGCAAGTCCATTGCAGGGATCGGTTGTCCGTAGAACTGGGCATTGGCTTCCTTGCGCTCGAGGAGACCCGTGCCTTCCAGCGACACACCACCATAGAGGCCCTTGCTGCGGCTGTACGTAAACATCGGCGCAGTATGCACAAGGCTGGCGGAAACAGCTGCACCGGTGCCAATGGGTCCCACGGCGGTAGCGAGATTGCCGCCGAATGACAAGTTACCTGCCATGCCGAACGAGCGCACAGCCTCTTCACTATTCATCACAATGACGTACTCCGTAAAGTCGGCACCAATTTGGAATCCAAAGCCCACGCCGGCTGTGACCACACAGCTTGGCGCGGACCACGATCCATCGGGCAGTCGCGCCACGACGACACCGCTACCGGCCTTGCCAGACCACACGAATCCGGCTTTGAAAACAGTGAATATAGCAAGACCCTTAGCTTGCAGCAAAACGGCCTTGGGAATCGAGTTCAGGGCCGATTCAGGGTTGTTGGGATCCGCCAAGAACCCCTCAAGGATTTTGGCGGCACGCTCGCATTCGGCTGGCAGGCTAAATCCAGCATGCACATTCTTGGCATGAGACTCGAGCTGCGCATAGCCACGCTGCGCGTACATCGACGCCTGGTTTTTGGCTTTCAGCGCCGCTGTCTTGAAACGGTCCATATACGACATGGTAAGGTGCGCCGTGCGTTGCCACTCACCACGCCACCGGGTGGTTGGTGCATCATCACGTGACATAATCTGGAGGGCATCGTGCTCGTTGCCAGGTCGGCGTTGACAGCACACGCCCAGGATGAATGGGGCGCCGAGCCGGGCTGTGGGCTTACTGCGGCCCGCGCTATTCATGGCGGTATTGACTGGCTGTATATGCGTGTGTCTCCTCTCGTTTGCCTTTCTTCCGCACATGCTGCACATGCGCATGGAATGCCGCATGTCGCGCATGTATCCAGCGTATGAGGATCACAGCGAGCAGCTCCGCGATTACACGCGCTCATCGTCACCCGTGATGAAAAAGTATTCTCTGCGAGAGTATCGAGAAATGAATGCGTATATGTTGAATCCATTGTATGATCGTCCTCTTTCTCCTATACCCATCCTATTTATTCCTGGCAACGCGGGGAGTTTCGCACAGGTGCGCAGTATGGCGTCAAGTGCGTTTTATCAGTACTGGAATAGATGGTTCGAAGTACCAAGTGATGACATGCAGGATGTGCCTGGACCCACGGCCTGGTTCTCTATTGATTTTAACGAGGACTTTTCGGCTTTTCACGGCAAGACGCTTGAGGACCAAGCGTACTATGTGAATGAGGTGGTGCGGTATCTTCGAGCCATGTATTCTAAGAATGGAAACATGAGTGTTGGCATCGTGGGCCATAGTATGGGCGGCATCGTGGCACGCCTTGCATTGACGCTCCCTAACACCGAGCCGTCCAGTATCGATACGATCGTGACACTCTCTACACCCCATGCCTTTCCACCCGTCCCGTTTGAGCGTTCCATGGAGCAAGTGTATGCGCGCATCAATGCTTACAAGAACGATACCATGCCACTGATCGTCTCGATTGCTGGTGGCATACTTGACACGCAACTTTCCTCAGATGCATCATCTCTCTCACTCTTCGAAGACGGAAAGGCTCCGGAACGGTCCTTGTCTACATTCACAACCGCTTTGGCATCACTATGGAGCTCCGTGGACCACCTTGCGATTGTCTGGTGCGACCAGCTACGAGCTCGTATTGCGCGTTCCTTTTTGCGCGATTATGCGTACTTTGGCAGCGACTTTGCGCACCGCACGCGGCACAGCATCCGCGATCAACGCCGCGAATTTTGGCGCTTTATGCTGGGATTGTCGGACGATGCTGCGAGCCTCACGACTCAGCGCCTCGCGCTGGATACCTCGAGTAACGGACCAGCGGCCAAGGTAGAAATGACGGCACGATTTTTGGCCTCCGATTCTCGATACTTAAAACCCCTCGTGTTTATGGATACGGCAGACATCCAGGTTGATGTACTGGATTTCGTGATCCCGCCAGGCCCGCGCCAAATGTATAACGGCAATACGACGGACGCCGACGAAGCGCTGGCGTTTGAACTCATAACGAATTTGTCGCTTGGCCAAATGCGCGACTTGAGCCCAAATTCACCGCGTGGTGCTGAAATCGTCGTGTTTCTTTGCACCCACGCCGGGGTCGTGCCTTTGGAAAGGTGTCATCCGGCCCTGATGAACGGCGCCCAACCCCTGCCTTTTTCGCCAGTACCCGAGACAACCATCAACACAGCCTTCCCCAATGCCAAGATTCAGTACGATGCACCGAGTGCGACGCTCATGCGCATGCATTTCCCGGCTGCATTTCTGCAGCAACATGAGATTAGCGCAGTGCGCGTGGAGTACATCAAACAGGCCAACAGCTTACCCTCTCGCGAAGGTGTTCCCACTATCCTGACCTACGGCTGGACAGAAGACAAGCCATTGAATTTGCATGGTGCCCCAGGTTGGCTGCGTTCGCGCACATGGGCCTTGCCTGGCATCAATGTCACGTCTCTGCTCAGCTCATACGTCGAGCACGGCCCGCTCTGGGAATGGAACTTGCCAGACATGGATTCTTCCCTGCTCGCGTACACGTTTACGCTGTTCCCTGCGCCATGTGCTCACCGCCTAGATCCCCCGCCACCTCGTATGGCGCCCATGGTGCGCTTCCTCAGTGCCTCGACGGGCGATGCCCGTGTATTCCCTTCGCTGCATACCCACACACGCAACGACTTGCGTGTGGCATTACACGGCACTGCACCCTTTATGCGAGAACCAACGCATCGCGGCACGCGCATGCAGCTGTGGTTACTGGACGACTACCGCAATACGTCGTATAATGGCACTTTTGACATGAACTGCCCATTGCCCTACACGCATGTCCGTGCCTCCGTGCACTGGCGTGCGAGTATGGCTCTTTTCGTGCTGCGATACCGAATGGCTCTCCTTACGTGGCCTCTGGGCATCTTGGCTCTGGCACGTGCATTACAGCCAACCGCACCGCCACTGGATGCCATGCTTTTCCTCATGCGTGGTCGTGGTCTGCTCATGCTGATTCTGGGTCCACTGGCTCTGCATGTCTGTGTATTCTTTGGCGCCTCACTTGGTGCACCGCGACACACACTCGGCATTGGTATCACATCTATGTCGTTTTGGTGGCTGGGTCCTACGCTCTCGGTGCTCGCTACCAGTCTTGCACTGCTCGTGTACCTCGTCACAGAGGCCGCGATGCACGTCTTGTACGTGGCTGTGCGCCGCTTTGTGCCGCGTTTTCTTCCGTCCAACTCCACGCATGTACCTTCTTGGCCGACGCGTGGCGCGTGGATCACTTGGCTGCAACAGCGCTCAACGTGGGGCACAGGCCTCGCTCTACTGGGCCTCTTCGTCATGCTGCCCTACCAGGTGCTCATTTTACTTTGTGTCATGTTACATATCGGAACTACATGCCGTTCTTACATGGTGTACCGCGAATCGGGCGCATTGCAGTTCAACGAGCATGCTTGGCTCATGCAATTCTTGCTGTGGCTCGTGCCTTTGCAAGCGCCTATGCTCGTCGTGTGGGTCCGCAACGTGCATGCCGGCATCGTCATGGGTCTCGCCCGCATCGAGAGCAATGTGTTGATTGTTGCCCCTCTTTTGTGGCTCATCTACCTTGAATGGCTCTCCTCCGTCTGGCACAGGCCATCCACATTTTACTTTACACAGGCTCATTACGCTGTGTACGGCAGTATGACGCTCTGCACTTTAATATATGGCATCCGGTACAGCTATGCCATTCTTGATGCTTTCCTTGTCACTGTGGTGTTCGAGCTTGTCAACCGCATTGTGCCCCTGTACCAGGCACGTCCACCGCCTGAAACGATCAGCATGCGCGACGTGTCCATGCTTGCGGTGCCGCCTTCCATCACGGACACTCTGTGGGAAGAATACCTTGCCACGCTAGAGGCGTACCTGCACGTCCATGCTCAGGTCGAGGACACCCTCAAAGATGGCTTTTTCCAGCTCACTCGCGCCAAAATGACCATGAGCGGCACGTTTGGGCAGCGCACCGGTCGCGATGTATATAACGAACACATGTCGGCGCAGGTGCGGTTCGCTCAAGCAGGTACAGAGACAGCCCCTGCATCCTCCTCTTCTGGTCTGCGACGTCGCCACGGCCGGGAGAGTATACCTGTTTCATCGGGCGCCTCTCATGATTCGGACCCCGTGGCCCAATTTAGCGGCCTGCCACCACCAGCTCTTCGAGCTGCTCAGCGCTCATTCCAGCGCGCGATCACGCTGCTTGTGGATACAAATACCGCACAGGCCGCCATACACACTGTCTACCATCTCAAAAAGAAACTCGAAGCCCTTGAAGATGATATCCTACAGCGCCGTAGTTGATGCCTACGCACATGTGCACTATGTTCCTTGACAGCCTTTTCCCTACTCAGTGCGCGCCACCTTGGCAGGCTCCTTTTCGTCATTGTCTTTCTCCTCATCGTCGTCGTCATCATCGTCGTCATCGTCGTCGTCATCGTCGGCCTTGCGCTTGCCGGCGCTCGATTCGCTGCGTTAGAGCTAGTATCCACGTACCCTGCCTTCTCTCCTGCGCCTTCCTCTTCATCATCTTCATAATCGTCGTCGTCTTCGTCATCATCCTCTTCTTCCTCCTCATCGTCGTCTTCCTCATCGTCCTCGTCGACGACCTGCCTGTTAGCATCCTCCCACGTACAAAGTCTTCATCTTCATCTTCGTTGTACTCCTCCTCATCTTCATCTTGCTTAGCCGGTGCCTTTTCAGAAGCCTCTGTCGTAGCAATCGGTGCGGGCTCCTTCGACTCAGGCACAGCGTTCACCTGCTTCTCTTGTGTCTCTTTCGCGTCAACCGACGTCATGGTGGATAAAAAACCACGCGTGTTGCATCGGGCCTAGGCGTGCACCACCATACAGACTGTGATTGGCTGAAACTGCTTACTGGTTGGCGCGTGCGTCCCTTTCGACGTTGCGAGGCTTCTTTCCTAGGCAGGCTCGATGGAAATGTACATACTAACGGCTATGCATACCTCTGTCCTTGTCTCCTGATTCATAGGCTCTCTTTCGACTCTGGCTATACTTACTCATCTTAGACCAAAGGTAGCGCAGGGAGCGACCAATACCCGCCGTATAGAGTCCTTTCAGTGATTGAATCCTTGTGGGTTCGGATACGATCTGGACGATTTGCTCACGCAAAGCGTCCTCAAATGAAGGCTGCTGAACGACCGCAAGCCAAAATCGCGTGGAAAAAGGCCATTCATCTGCTTCCTCGCAGTCATCGGCCTCGAAAAGCTTTTTTCGTGTCTCTGGGTTATCCCGCAGTTTTCGGATATTGGCCGACGTTGCGGGCATTAATTCCTCCGGGTCCATATCCTTGCACTTGTGAAAGACTGGATGCAAGTGCGGCTGACGCTGAAAATGCTGGACGAGACGAAGGCGCAAGGTCTGAGGCAAGTTTATGGCGACGAGAGCGAGAGTGGCTGGTCGCTTGTCTTGGTGCATCGTAAATGATTCTTCATTGTGATTCACATGCACGAAGCGAAGCCTTGTGAGCAAGGTCGAGTACATGATCCGGAACCAGGGCAGCTGGTGCTTGACAATGTTCTCCACTTTGTTGCGGTTCTCACCACCCGGTACCTTCATGCGGAAGTCGCCCATGTAGCTTAGAGACGCAAGCATACGGTACAATTCCATTTCTGAGAACGATGCGGGGAGCAAGAGGAGCGATGCACGCAAGGCAGATGTCAAGTTCGCTTGTTGGGCATTTGGCACGCGATTGTTTGTTGCATCAAACAAGCATGCAATGGGTTTGTGCATACGACCACCCACATACAATGTATTCCAGTACAGCAAATCCTTGCACAAATCCTCAATCGAAATCACACCGTACTTGACAATCTCATTATTTACCTTGACGTACGGTATATACCACAGTCCTGCGCCCATCTTTTGGGCAGCACGAATGGCCCATAATCCAAACCATCGAGTCCACCAAGGATAGTGTGACTTGTTCCTGAGCATGTTGGCCGCATGCCAATGCACTGGGTCTTTTACGGCCACCACCATATCAATCATGGGCGGTGCCCCACCATCTCTCCGGGACAGTGGTGCTTGGCTAAATACACCAGATCCGTACGCAAAAGCATACTGCATTATGGGGAGGTTCATTTTGTGCAAAACTGCAAGAATATGCTTCCGGTGCTCCGCTTCTTCGGCTGTTCGCTGAGACATGTCAGGCATGGCTGTGGGCACCACGAACGAAGCAGGAAATTGCCTTGCGTTGGGAGTGACAAATTCAGATTCGATGTTCGATGCACTTTGATGATAGAATGAGCGCATCTGCATGACCCGATAAGTGCCGGCCGGCAGTCGACCTAATCTGAACACCATTCTCATCGAGGTCGTGAGTTACGGCCTTGGTAAACGTGTGCGCCGGTCGTATGTTCTAATGTGGAGGCTCTCCACATTCGAGGTTCATGCTACGTGGGTACTTTGCAGCCGCTCATTCAACATATGCCTCGCCTGCAAGTGAGACATAAAGCCACCAACAAGATGTAAACTCCCAGCAACAAAAACATCTGGGACTGTGTTTGTAGTACAGGCTCCAAAGTCGCGGACAGCCGTCATGACATGCTCAATACTAGGCACGACGTCCACACGGACATGGCCATTTTGAGCGGACAAAACATCCTCCTGTTCTAATCCTTGCAACTGACACCATGAGTTTAATAGCTCTCTTTGCACAGACATATTCTCGATATCTTTAGGATCCACAGATCGCGACATCAAATCGCTGGCAGAGCCACCGTCTGCATAAGTATTGTTGGTGCAAAAAAAGACACGACGGAAAAAGGTCTGTGCGTCTACCTTGCACTTCTTCAGCTCTTCTAGCATAGAGTCAAGGAGAAAGTATGCTGAGCGTCCATTTGTGCAGTTGAATACGAGAACTTTGGGCTGCTTGTTTTGCGCCGTCTCTCGCACGAACCATTGCACACAAACACGAACGCTTTCCACCGTATGCGCTCCATCCAAATAATACGTCGCATGAAATGCTTCTTTTGCAGGCACGACCTGACATCTTCCAGGCCAGAATGCCGAGGATAATGCCACACGAGCTAGGTCAGGTACGGATGTACCAGCGCATCCCAGCTTTTCAGACGCACCAGGGAATCGTTGCTTGCCAGTATCTGAAAGAACAAATGTTCGAATCAGCTCCAAGGCTAAGCTCGCGTTGGAATATTGATGATCACCAGGCAGTCCCAATTTGACGTGCAGCAAGTCGCGATTTACAGGCACCACTTGGAATGACGAAGCCTGGACTTGTTTTGCATACTTTTGGAGCACAGCTTGTGCATTCTCTGACTGTTCTACGCTCAAAGCAGGAACACCCGGCTTAAAGATGCCAGCCTTTTGCCAGGCTACTTCCTCCAATGTATGCCCGAGAATAGCTGTATGGTCGAGACCAAGCGCTGTGACACCAGTGACCACTGGGCGCTGGACAATATTTGTGGAGTCATACATACCGCCAATACCCACTTCCAGTAGCGTGGCTGATACTTCTAGAGAAATAAACACGTGGAAGGCAAGAATGGTCATGAATCGGAAATAAACAGGTCGGAGGGGAGTCGTTTCTAGGGCTCGATGAGGATTCTGCTCAAGGCGATCCCATACTTCCCAGAAGAATTTGGCGAAGTCTGCCTCGGATATGGGCACGCCGTCTATGCGGATCCGCTCACGAGCTGCGACCATATGAGGCGACGTGTACAAACCGATTTTTCCCGCTCCAGGCGGGCGTACTTTTTGTAGAAGCGCGTCACAAAATGCTGCTGTTGATCCTTTTCCTTTTGTACCGGTGATATGTATCGCATTTAAACGATCAAGTTCATCACGCCTGTGCCCAATTCGCTGTAGGTATTCAGTCATTTCTGGCTCATTCAGCTCATTGACAGTCTTTCCACTTCTTCTGATGGCTTCAATTGTTGCAGCATTAGATTGTAGCGAGTTGAGTGCATCAATAGCAGCAGCATAGTTACGCGTAGCACTGGACATGGTTGTGTATTGCCGCGGGATTTGCCAACGTGTCTGCCAGAGACGCGTCGCTCCTCGCTGCATAAATGCAGTGGAGCACAGCGCCAGCCAAAGTCTCGTGCAAGAGGCCAGCGCCGGCCGAATATGTGCGCCCGGACCAGCTCCATTCCACGTGGCACCCACGAAGACAGTCATCCAGGCTATCTAGTTTTGAAATATTCACGTGATCTACCCTACGCTCCTTGGGTGGACTTCTTCGTCCGCGCGGCTGCTGCTGAGAAAGTGTGGCACAACCGCTCGGTTTCTACTTCTAACCATCAAGGCCGATCTTAGTGGTTTCCCCTTGGTACGTGCGATGAGCGCATTTGTGTGTGCGGAATGCAGAGAGACATCGTATTCCCATGCGAGGTAGCTCTGTTCCGTGCACGAGTGCGCGGATTTCTCATGTGTGAGAGCAGGCATACTAACCCTTGCAGCGTACCATGGCCCGCAACAGCACTGTCAGCCCGTACGTTGGTCGTCTCGGCCGCAGCCAGCTGTTCTCGAAGAAGGGTGGCTACAAGCACACGGGTCGTAAGCCCGCCGCTCCTGTCCAGGAGGAGCCTGTCACGACAAAGGAGAAGGTTGTCGGTGGTGCCAAGAACGCTGGTAAGCGTGTGCTCCCCGTGAACAAGGCGCCTCGTTTCTACCCGGCCGACGACGTTCGTGCTAAGAAGGTGAGCCGCAAGACCCCTAAGCCCACGAAGCTTCGTGAGAGCATTACGCCCGGCACTGTTCTGATTCTGCTGGCCGGTCGCTTCCGCGGCAAACGCGTTGTTTTCCTCAAGCAGCTTGAGAGCGGTCTCCTTCTTGTTACTGGTCCTTTCAAGCTGAACGGTGTGCCGATTCGCCGCGTGAACCAGGCATACGTCATTGCTACGAGCACGAAGCTCGACATCAGCAACGTCCAGATTGACGACAAGCTGAACGATGCATACTTCCGTCGTGAGAAGGCTGCCAAGGTGAAGGCGGAGGCCTCTTTCTTCGCTGACCCCGCTAACAAGGCCCCTCTTGCTGAGAGTAAGGTTGCTGACCAGAAGGCTCTTGACAAGGACGTGCTCGCGTCGATCCAGAACGCTGACCCCGTCATGGCCAAGTACCTTTCGACCACCTTCTCGCTCTCGAAGGGTGACAGGCCCCACGCACTTCGCTTCTAAGCGCGTTATGATGCATGTGTGGTGCTCACAGATATAGTAGCGCTATCCTCGATATGAGTGTGTGAATCAGGCTGGGTGGCCTGCTACGCTTGTATCATGTTCCAAAATAGGCCGAATCTAAGTACGAGCCGCGTCCTATGTTGGTCGTGTGCTTCTTTCAGCCCTCGACGTCGCCTCTACGGTTTGGGGTTGGATTGGAAATCATAGGCTAGCCTGTAGGACGGCTGGGCAGGTCACTTGGACAGCTGCTGTTTCAGTCTTCGGTGTCCCTCACGACTCAATTCCCGCACGCGTTTCGTCATAGGATCCAAATAGCGGAGCCATCTGACTGCAGTCGTGGGTTGGGACTGTCCCTGTGACTCAATGTTCAGGAGCCCTTCTCTTTGAATAAGCTCCCGTGTCGTCTTTTGTCCAGGTGCTAGAGGCATACCAATCGCCTGACCATTTTCGCGCTCATGCAAGAACCGTTCCAAAGCACCTGGTTGCTTGGACAGTACATAAAGGCGCTCCTTTTCACGCTCATCTAGCATCTCGACATTAGGCATGGTCATAGTCCGCATCAGTCGTTGACGGTTGCGAATTTCCTGGAGATTCTGCCGAGTCTTTTTCTCTGAAAGATCGTTTCTTGGCGTAATACAATAGTCCACATACCACTGCACATCGCTCAGTTTAGACTTGGACCGACCACAGTGCATATCCTCGAGTTCCGCCTCGGTCATCGGTCCACAAAACTTGACAAAGTCCACAGGGCCGCGAACTAGGGCATTGTTCAAGTACCGATCCAACACGACATCCAACTGTAGAATTCGGGATGTCTCTGTTGACTCCACCATCACATACATGTTTCCTGTACCAGGGCGAGTCTCCATCGTGATACTAAGTGTTTCATTGGGAAAATTCTCGGTGGCCACATCGAGAATACGTTCCAAGAGCCCAATAGACATGTGGTAGGCTTTGTCTCCCATCTCATTGCTTCCAAAGAGACGCAAATTCATCTCTTCTAAGTCAATGTATTGGAATCCAAAAATCTCTGACGTGTTATGATACGCCACAAATATTCCATCCATGTGCCCAATACGCGCTTGAAAATTGTATTTGAGAAAGGCAGCACGCACCATATCCCAATACTCTCGCTCGAACGATTCCCATAGACCTCGTGCGAACCGAATTTGGTAACCGCACCCTTCAGCATAATTTGCACGGTCATTTCGAATAGAAACAACAGCACGGGTTTTGAGATCAAAGGTGCGCTTGGGCAATCGCTCATCATAACAATCTAGCTGTGAGCGAAGGAGAAACTTCGGCGACTGTGCATAGTGATATGCTTCTTGCTGCTCTCGCGCTTCTGCACCAAGCTTCCAGCTATTCACACGCTTGTGCTGTGCATATTCATCGGGTGGAGATGTAAGAAACTTTTCCAGACTCTTTCCTAGTGTCGTGAGTAGGTAATTAGTATTGTCCATTTCTCCGTCCGAGTTCTTATCGGCATCAATGGCGTAAAAGCCATCCGTCTGATAACGCAGCATAATCGAGACAGGCATTTTGGAGCCTTCGCTAAATCCTGTGAGCAAATTTTGGAAGCTGGGACTGAAACCAGTGAGATTTGGCTCTTTCCAACGGCTCAGCAAAAAGTAACAGTGACTCAACAAACCCGTCAAGCTACTTGTGCTTCCACAGTACTTTTTCTTTTGCCGCTTTGTGATTTGCAATAGCTCTTTATCACGACTCGAAGTCACGTACGGAGGTAATGTGGTGTAGTCAAATAAGTCAACATCCAATACACGTTGTATATCTGGAGTGAAGTTAAAAGTACCTGTTCGCTGGTCACGCAGCCAGTGCACGCCTGGGTTGAATAAGACGCGATCAAGGCCGTGTTCTAGTTTTGCCACATGCATATTCCTGAGTGGCTTGACAGGTTCCACCGCTGTATCCGTGTCATGTAGCCGACCAAATCGGTGAGGAATATCGCGTTCTTGTTCATATTGCTCGAATCGAACTAAGCGAGCCTTTCGTGCCTCTTCACCGTGCAAGAACGTTGTCTGTCTTGATCTACTGTTACTCGAAGTCGCGTCCTTATCTATTGAGACAGCCGTCTTGAGACCCGAATTTTCCGCGGAGAAAGGTGCAATGCCGGGCGGCTGAGTGTCCGTGAGAGAGACTTTCTCTTGTTTTTTTGACTTGGAATCACTTGCATTCACTTTCTTGGGTATCTTTGGGGTATCTTGCTCATCTTTGGTTGTCTTCTGCGATGACCGCGATGAAGTGCGCGATAATTTACTTGCTCGCGTGCTTTTATGGCGACTTTTTTTGGCCATACTGATCCCATGATGATGCGATGAGTAAAATGGAATGAGGGCCGCAAATGCGACTGTAGACCATGGCCCCGTCAGCCTTGCACGCTTTAGTATCAACATGCAAGTGCCGCGCGAAGGATAACACGTAGTTCAAACAATTCTGGACCTGATGGCTTACTAAATAAACGAACGCGCGTATTGAGGCTATCACGGGCTTACACGAGGGGGTATGAAGACGAAGCTGCTTGGCTCACCCGTCAAACAGGCACATTTACTGCGCCACTGGAGCCTCAAATAATTCCATCCTGGTACTGTGAGCATCTAGCTATACGCACCATCTCTGTGGCGTTCCGATCCAATGGTACCCAAACGACGGCATCTCACGCGGCCATAATTCTTCTAGAAAGTAGTATAAATGGCCCAAAAGCAGGCCCACTGCAATATCTTTAAACTCCAGGTTACTTTGAACAAGTGTGAAGAGGAGCTCAACGAAAGGGTAATATGGTGCGGTTATCGTGACGACACCTAGGAAGCTGACACGCATATGCCGACTTTTTCGGCTCCATATATATGTGAGAATCCATGAGAGCGGGTACGACATAAACCGTATTGAGAGCAAAGATCCAACAAAAAGGAGTGATAATGATGAGCAAAGGAGGAACCAAGCGTATTGTG
>ENA-OOJM01000165-OOJM01000165.1-human-skin-metagenome-genome-assembly--contig:-NODE-165-length-22736-cov-7.606455_pt1 | contig 22736 bp, 18 predicted proteins | sample MGYA00248875_ERZ500988 | MGnify/ENA primary metagenome ERZ500988 (study PRJEB25958, sample SAMN03398507) | human skin metagenome | study: EMG produced TPA metagenomics assembly of the Human Skin... | reverse complement strand
AATAATGACACTCTTGGGAGATACGCACTGTTGAATGTCCGCTTGCTTTGGTCCTGGAACATGACGGCTCTGATCGTTAATCCTACGCAAGAATGGCACTCACTCTGTATGGCCGCAACTGGGACATGTCAGGTCCAGCGTTCGACGCAGTGTTGGATCCGTCATGAGCTCATCAATTATACCCGGTTGTTCCTTGTGGTAAGCGCTTTCCCCTAGTGCCCACAAACCTTGGAAATTAACTTTAGATCGTTCCTGAACACCAAAGGATTGGCGGCCTCTGTCCGATACGGGCAGTTTCTGCACGCATACATGAGTACATGATTCGTCTGGTCTGCCTTTTATGTGTTAATATAACATAATGGACATCAACGCGTGCCCCTGATACACGCGTCTAGATACAAACCTCTGGGTATAGAAGGTTATTGCTTTAATTCAGTTAGACGAAAGGAAAGACCAGACGTACCACTCAGCACAGAAATGCAATGAAGCCATGTCGTGAGTGAGTGGGAAAGGCTATCCGACGAGCTTGCCCTGACAATGGAAATTGCGCCTGGTGTCCACCACACCGCGCAGGGCGCGTGAATTGACAGCGACGACATCATCATAGATCACGTGAACAAAATATCTAGCCGGATTCTATGGAAACGCTTAGGTGCTTAGAAGTAGTGCACTTCGCCGCGCTCGCGTCCGCGCATAAACTTCGGCTCAGTGCCTTCGACGTAGATGTGCTTAAATAGATCTTCCACGGGGGGCTCTGGCGAGTTCTTGGCGGCATCGAGTTCCTTGTCCACAAGCTCCTTGGCAGCCTTGTCCACCTTCTTGAGTTCTGACTCTTCCATCACGCCCCACTCAATGATATGATTCTTGAGGCCTTGAATAGGGTCAGAAGAGCTGCGCATCTTTTGAATTTCTTCGCGCGTACGGTACGTAGTGCCCGGATCCGACAGCGAGTGACCGCCATAGCGGTACGTCACAAGCTCCATTAAAAGAGGACCCTTGCCGGACAGTGTGTACTCACGAGCGAATTCGGTACCACGCTTGACAGACAGTACATCCATGGCATTCACCTGAATACCAGGAATGACATCACCGCGCGTGTAGAACTGGGTGTTCATCGAACTGCGCTCAGCACTGGTACCCATACCGTACTTGTTGTTTTCGCAGATAAACACGTTGGGCAAGTTCCACAGCTTTGCCATGTTGAACGATTCGAATACCTGGCCTTGGTTCGAGGCACCATCACCGTACAGCGTGAAAGTTGCGTGGTTCGTTTTCAGGTACTTTTGCGCAAATGCAAGGCCCGTGCCCAAAGGGACTTGGGCTCCGACAATACCGTTACCGCCGAAGAAGTTGGGGGTGTAGACATGCATCGAGCCACCTTTGCCCTTCGAGAGACCACCCTCGCGGCCAAAAAGTTCAGCGAGCATACCACGGATAGAACCGCCACGCTGCACCACAAACGTGTGGCATCGGTACGCAGTGATCAGGCTGTCATCCGGCTTGATTGCTTGTTCCATGCCTACAGCAACAGCCTCCTGACCAATAGAAAGGTGGCAAAAACCACGAACAAGTTTGTTCTTGTACGCTTGATCGGCGGCCACTTCCATGCGGCGCATCTTGACCATTTCGCTGTAGAGTTCCACGAGTTGATCTTTGGTAATGGTGAGCTCGTTGCTTGGTGGATCGATCTTGTAGCTATCGAACGAATCTTCGCTTAGAATGAGGGTAAATGGCTCAGAGCCCGACTCAGGGACGGCATCCTTGACCCTGGTGCTGTCCGCCACAAGATGGACGTTGCGGGCGGCTAGCAGGGATGGAGCAGCAATACGAGAAGCCTGATGTTAGTGATGTGTGACTACTTACGCTGAGTCGAAGCGAAGACAAGCGCAAAGGGAGGCGGCTCTGAAGGATCCGACTCATGGTTGTAGAAAAGGCAGTCAGCTGAACAAATTGACTGAAATGGAATCGCTCATGTGCATGGACGGGTTTGGGACTTTACACGCCACGGGACGAATAAATCCCCGATCGGGCTCTCCACATATCTACCGACTCTTCCATACAGGTGGCACAGCTATGTGGGCGACATAGTGCCGCATTGTTGTTGCCATTCAGGATTTTGTCAAGCGCTGCATAGTCGAGTATGTCATGGACATCTTCATAGCCAAATCCTCGGCTCGAAGACTGTCGTGCCTGGCTACCCAGCGGGTATAGAGGCATGCGTCCGAGCCAAAAATAAAAATAAAAAACATATTTCCGCTGTTACGAGCTAGGTCAAATACCCAAAAGACCGTGCGCCCTTCCTCAGTCCCACTACGCGCCGTTTTGTACCATGAGCCACGAAACAGCCGATCCGACAGCTGTTCTGCCTGATGATCATTGGCGGCCAACATACGAAGATATTCACATCATGATTCGCCAAGTATCGCTAAAGGTGCGGGAAGAATTCGAGCCTGATCTCATGGTCGCCATTGGTGGCGGCGGCTTCTTCCCGGCGCGTGTGCTGCGCACGTTTCTGCGGAAACGAGATAAGCACAACCCTGGCAAACTTCGCAATGTACCCATTCAGGCTATTGGTCTGAGTCTGTACGAGGAGACAGAAGGCGGCTCAGGCGATAAGATCGGAACGGAGGTTGTGCGCACGCAATGGCTCGACGTCAGTAACTCGCAAATGTCGAGTAATAGCCGCGACAACGCTGGAGGCCTGCTTGGAAAAAATATTCTCATCGTGGACGAGGTGGATGAGTCGCGCATGACGCTCCATTACGCTTACCATGAGCTGCTGAAAGATGTCCACAAAGCGTTGGAATCGTATTCGGAGGAAGAGCGTGCCAGTATGCGTCCCACCCGCTTCGCTATTTTCGTTGTGCACAACAAGCTGGGTCCGAAACGTGCGGAGCTACCCATCATTGAAAATGCCGCTGAGGAGAAGATTGAGGGCGGTGTCAGCACGGGGGTGTACTACTATGCGGCAGAGACCATGCCTCCAGTTTGGATCAATTACCCGTGGGAGGAAACCGATATTTTTGAGCACAATCGTCTCTCACAACTGGCTAAGCAGCTGGGTGTAGGCCAGCCGCCCAGGACGTAGGGTGCCGTAGCAGTGTTGCTCGGATTTGGTAATGAATCAGGTCACTCGCGCTATTAGTCAGGTGAGCCCTGCCTTGTGGGGTTCAACGCGTTCAACCAGCGCTGGAGCGGTTTGGCATACGCCCCACATGGGATTGTCAGCGAGTCCTTTCAGTTTTCGCGACCAACTGGCATTTTACGGCGCGTATCACACGAACCGTGTGAATGTGGGCATTCACATCTTGTGTGTTCCTCTGATTTGGATGTCGACGCTGGGCCTGGTGCTGCAGAGCGGCGTGTCTGTGACCGCTCTTGTGACCCGAATGCCTTCAGTAGCACGCAGTCCTGTACTGCATTGTCTCGGTGAGTTGCAAAATGTTGTGCCTGCGTATGTCTACCCACACTTGAATGTGGCCTCGCTTGTCTCGCTTTTATATTTGATGTACTACTATGTGCTTGACATTCCCTCGGCACTTTTGATTACGCCGCTGTGGGCCGGGTACTATGCCTTGGCATGGGTAGGTGCCGAGGTGCTGCAGGGACGCAGTGGCCCTCTACTTGTCGTGTTTGTGGTGAGCTGGCTGCTCCAATTTTATGGGCACGGTGTGCATGAAGGCCGAGCGCCAGCGCTTCTAGACAACTTGCTTGGGGCGGTGGTCTTGGCCCCACTGTTTGTCTTTGTTGAGGTTCTCTTTTGTTTTGGCTACCGCCCTGAGCTGCAGAGGTGGCTTACGAAGGAGACGGGACGTTTGATTTCGGCGTTCCGCTCGCAACGTGCAGCGAAGCCCAAGGCAAATTGAATCTTACGTAGTATGTATATGAGCCAAACGTTTCCATGCACGCACAGTGGCCTGCTCGTGCTGCAACATCATACCTCCGGTAGGCACGAGGCCACGCTGCAGAGGCGTCAACTTGCAGGGGATGTGAAAGTTCATGCACTCCTCGAGTACCACAGAGAGAGTGCGCCGATGCGGACCATGCATCAGGACATGATCCCACGCGTCGTCCAGTACCAGCGTCAGGCGTGTCTCTGAGCCAAGGAGCGATGTCTCGATGGCCCAAACGCTCAAGTGCAGTGTGGCATGACAGGTTTGGTCGACATGCCATGCATCATGGGTCTCCAGATGCAAGTCGGCCAACAACCCATGCACGGGACATGGCAAACGCAAATGATGCTGCAGCGGGCCTATACGCAGGCGCCCAGGCTCGCCTTTGGGGATGCGCCAGGCAACCTGGACGTGGCCCAGGGGGATGGCACAGGTAACAGGCTGTGTATGGTCCGTAGCGTTGAGCAAGGCATCTCGAAACATGAGGGGCGAAAAGGGGGTATGGGGTGCCAGAACAAACACGTATGCGCGCATATCATGAGGCATGAGAACATGTCCACATGCTTCAACTGAGGAAGCATGCCAGTTTTCGGTATCCAGAGCCAATTTCTCCAGACGCAGTGGTCGAGATGACGTATTCTGGAGGAGAAGGCGAACAAGAGTGCGGTGGCGGGCATGGGGACAAGCGCCATGAGCGTCGTCAAGGGTATGGATATCGTACTGCATAACAAAAGGCGGCGGATAAATCGGGAAGCGATATTGCTTCGCAAATGAATGGGCTGGTGGGCGGTCATGCTGAATATGACACACGAGAGCGTGCGTGGCTAGTGTATCGATCGAGTGGCATACCTTGGCCGTAAGCTGTGCGCCAGCTGCGAGCTCCGGAGCACTAACGTCTGCCAGCATTTGCGTGGTGGGCGCGAACTTATCTGTCTTGTCCGAGCGAAGTTCGGCCATTAGGCGGACACGGCGCACCATATCAGGTGAGGTGTTGGTGACGCTCACAATCGCATGGAACGTCTCACCGACCGATACGGTCCCAAATGAGCCTGGTAGCACGAGCTGGTCCGTATACACCATATCACGCAGCGTGGTAGGCGCGTCAGTAAAGGTGCTATCACTGCCGCGCGCATAGGTCGACTTGATCGCGTCCCACACGTCTCCATCGACGTGCGTGACTGAATGTGGCACCTGCAGCGCCTGTGCTCCCTCTAAACATGTCTCGAACATCGGCACGGAGCGCGATGCAAAGAAGGGAGCCGACACACGCATCACCTTGACGGCGAGCGGCGGCACATACGGCGGCGCTTCTGGCCCCTCCATGGTGGCAGGTGGAGGTTGGCCATGCACCTCGATGACGACGCTTTGGAGCAAGCCCAAAGGAGCGCTGACCACGCGGAGGCGCGACGTCTGTTGACGTCGACCCGCATATGCGGTGCTGACTCTTTGATCAGTGTGTCCAAGTATTGGTGCGCGATAGATGCGCTTCAGCTGGACGTGTCAGTGGACGCATGGCGTGATCCATGGTGCAGCGGCGCCTTGACGAAGCAGGCCGCCGCCGTGCTCGAGGAAGCAGTGGTCTCTCGTGAAGATGCCATGCATATCTTGACGCAGTATATCCGGCCCATTTTTCGCTCACAGAACCAGGCCGTATGGGAGGACGAGGCGCCGAGGTGGACGAGTACATACGCCGTGCAGGGACACATGCCCTTAGGATGCCACAATGTGCTTGCCTGGCTTATGACGCGTCTGGGGCCTGTGTGGAATGAGGCCTGGCCACTGGTGCTACCGCCTATTATGACATGGCTGGACTCGCCGATGCCTCAGGCCAAAATCTACGGCGCATGCACTGCATACCTGCTCGTGCGATATGCTCCGCGCACGCTGCTCTCCCAGGCAGGGATAGACCGCCTCCTTGAAACTTCTCTCACACGCATGCTGTCATTCATGACAGATGCACAGGATGGACCTATGATCTTCAGTGCCGCCCTTCAGGCGCGTCTTGCGGTGATTGCGCGCCGGCCTGTCGACGACCAATTTGATGGGCAGTGCACGCTCTTTTCCGAGAGTGTATTGACTGCGCTATCTTACTGTGCGCCAGCTTCATCTTCGACGTATGCGGCTCGCCCCTCGGACGCCTCACGCACCGCCACCCTGAGCAGCCCCCGACTGCAACAGGTCCTGGCGTACACGGCATGTGCATGGGCAGCCTCTTTGTTCCGTCGAATGGGTGAGCCATGTCTACGATTTTGGAATGCGTGGATGGACTGGACTTGTGCATGGCTCCAAAATGCTCTGAGCGCTTCGCCACGGCCTTGGCGGCCCATGACGGAGATGGTCGACGAGCTGGTCGAGCATGGCCACCTGGAGCGGTCGTCGCCCAGGATGCCTGATCCAGAGGCTGTGCATGAGCTCCTTCGGAGCTTGCATGCGTGCACGGAGGCCACACGCGCCCTCGTCGATTTGGCGACAGAGGCACGTGCGGACCATACCCCTTTACCGCAGCGTCCGCCTGGCCTCTCAGCATGGTCAGCACGTCTTTTGACCGCAAGCTGCCAATGTATTATACGTCTTGAGGATCTTTCCTTGGACGAGGCCCTAAGCTCGTCGCTCCTGACCTCATTACGCGCGTTGTGTGATACCCTCTTGGAAGTGGAGCCTGCGTTGGGCGCATCGTTGGTGGCCTTGGCACCCACACGACTCGGTGGGCTCACCCAAAAAATGCCACGTGATAGTCAGAACTCGTAGCTTCCTACCCTTCCCCATCGGCTTTCATGACGCGCGGACGCGGACGTGGTCGCGGCCGCGGTGGTGGCGGCGGGAGAAGTAGTGGTGATGGCACGGAGTCGAGCTCAGCGTCGACGCCTGCTGCAGCGCCGCCATCCGACCAGGACATTTGTTTTATTTGTGCCGAACCCGTGCGGCTCTATAGTCTGCCTCCCTGCAATCATCGCGTGTGTCACATCTGTGCGATGCGTTTGCGTGCGCTGTGGAAGTGGCGAAATTGCACGTTTTGCAAGGCAGAAGCTACTCGCGTCATATTCACTTCAAATGATACCAAGTCTTACGGCGCCTTTACGCCCGATGAGCTGCCGTACGTTGACGAAAAACTCTCCATCTACTTCGAGACCAAGCAGGACTATGACGATACGATCTTGCTTCTCCGCTTCCAATGCCCCAAACCTAGCTGCGAGACGCTGTGCTCTGGCTGGTCAGACCTCAAGGGCCACGCAAAGCGCGAGCACACGCGTCTGCTGTGTGACTTGTGTATCAAGCACAAGAAGATTTTTGCGCACGAACACACACTTTTTACATCTGCATCGCTCCAGGCACACTTGTCAAGTGAGCATCGCTACTGTGAGTACTGCCACCAGCACTTTTATAGTGATGACGAGCTATGGGTGCACATGCGCGACAAGCACGAGCAGTGCCATATTTGCAAGGCGAACAGCGAGAACGAAGACGAACGCTGGCGATACTACCAGGACTATCGCATGCTGGAACAGCACTTTCTGAAGGCACACTTCTTGTGTCCCGCCCCCCAATGCCTGGAAAGAAAGTTTGTCGTGTTTGAAAACCAGATGGAACTGCAAGTTCACCAGGTCGAGGAACATGGACACACACTTTCGCAGCGCGAGCGCCGAGATGCTCTGCGTGTAGATACAAGTTTTATGTACGATGATCGACCAAGCCGCCGATCGCAACGCAGCAGCAGGCAGCAGCGCCAGGATCAGGCCTCACGACGCGCTCAGTTTGGACGAACTCTGACCACCACAGACGATCATGAAGACGATGACTGGTCGAGCGTTCTGACCGTGCTTAACGGCTCGCAACTCAAACTCACGTCGTGCAAGGCAGCCTTGCACGCTTATGGCGCTTCTGAAACCAACGTACACGACCTCCTTAAGACCATCGCAAACCTCACAGGCGATGTCCACGCCACGGACCTCGTGGTCCAGTGCCTGTCAGGCCTGCTCAAGCATGCCGAAAAGCGCACGGAACTCCATGATACATGGACAGCTGTCAAGCACGAGCAGACATCCTTCCCGAGTCTGCCGTCTAGCTCGCATGTCTCCATCAAGAGCGCCGCACCACGGACGCAGCAAGCGCCACCACGGACACAAGCACAGTTTCCCTCGTTACAAGCCTCGCGCGTCCCCGGGTCCGCTCAGAACGTACAGCATCGCGTCAGCCACACGCCATGGAGTGGCAGCAGTGCAAAGGCCACGCCTGGCTCATCAGCTGACGCTTTTCCACCATTGGGTGGGCCCGCACGCCGTCCAGTGGCGCCGCAGACCGTGCAAGTGTCGCGTCCGTCCAAGAGTCGCACTACACCTTTGTCGAGTGCCCAATTTCCCAGCTTGCCTACCTCTTCGGCGCATGCGGAGCGTCAGGCACAAAAACGCGAGTTGCTGGGCAATCGCGCCGCAAACCCACTGCTCCCAACGCCTCCGTCCAGTCGCTGGGGCAGCAGCAGTAGCAGCACTGCTTCAAACGACGATTTCCCCGCGTTAGGAAGTATGCAGGCCTCTTTGCCTGAGCCTGGGCAGGCGACGAGTAGCGGGGGCAAGCAGCGGCGTCGGAAAGCGGTGCTGCTTTCATCGGTCGGCCCTATGCACCACGTGTAATAGCGACATAGCACTCACTTGGGTGACATCGGCGCATCTGGCTCAGTAGACTCGTTCATATCGGGCTGCGTATCCATCTTGGCGAGCTCAGAAAATTGGCCCCACAAGGCAGAAATAGACTCAAAGCCCTTGCCAACTGAGACGTGTTCTTCCAGCTTGCGGTTCACCGCATTCGTCGATGTAATGATTGTTTCGATCTGATTCGTTATATCTAGAACAAGACGCTCGCGCTCGCGCTCAAAAAACGAGCGCGCCTCTGACTCCGACATGATGCGAGGCCAACAAAGGGCACCCATCCGACGTCGGGGGACGCGTTTCAATATCACGTGATGACTACGACTGGGTGGGGGCCAAGAGCTACCGGGGTTAGAGCTTCCTGCGTACCTTGTTGCGGAATTCATCAGGCTTGTCGTTCGCACGAATGCGGCCAGGGACCGAGGTGTGTGTGGGTATCTGAGCAGAAACGCCTTGCCGTTTCTGCATCGTGATCAGCTGGGTTTTAGTAGAAAGATACGTACACGACGACTCCAACGACCAAAGTCTTGGATGCTGTGCGCCACGAGATCGAAGTGAGCATGCGTAGGTATGGATGTTTCTGCCTTCTCCTCATTCATTGTAGGTAGCCAAAATACGAGACGGCCGCCTGGGTTCAGAAGAGCGCTCGCATATTCAAGCAGGTCGGTCACCAACTCAGACAGGTGGTACGGTTTGGTGGGTGGCACATAGTCAGGCATCATGTGGGACGGCATTCCATCGGGCATAATAAAGGGCTCATCACGCTGCAGTTCTGCGTTACGTTTACCTAGACGTTTAGCACCAGCGCGAACGCCATAAGGAGGATCCGTCACGATGGCATCGAATAAGCCCAAGTCGCCTCGAAATGGCGTTCGCCACGGCGCCTGAGTCATGTCAAACGTTACAGCATCTAAGATGCGTCCTTGAATACCGTATTGTTTGGCACTCTCCCTGATCCCTGGAATACCATGCTCGCGGTTTTTACCTCGGAGCATGCGCCCATCGATATCACTGCCCAACGACATCGCACCAAGAATCGAGCAGGCATACAGCATAGAGCCCGTACCTGCGAATGGATCATACACCAGTTTGCCCGGGCCGGCAAGGGCCATGTTGGCCATGATCACACTCATTTCGCTCTCCATGCTGGTATTGCCAATATACCTGCGCTTCTTGAGGCTGAGGACATCGATGAGATCGCGCGCAGGGAACGCACCCGACCTGTCCTTGATTTTTCGACCTAGAAAAAGCTGAACTAGCCGTGGATCGCGATCTCCCATCTCGGCTTGGCCGCGTGCCTCGACGCTCTGAATGTCGGTCGGGCGGCTATACTCCTCGATGACGCCCCACGTCAGGTCAGCTCCGCGCATTCGAATTGGACCCTGGAAGTTCATGTATGCGAACGACTCGATCAGGCCAAGGCGGCGCTTCTCGGACAGCGCTACATGGAACCCCTGCATGAGGGCTTTCCAACTCACGTCGGGAGACTGCCAAGCCAAATACATGCCCGAAGCCCTATTGCGCGCATGCAGTTGTTCGTATGTGTCCGCATAAGCCCAAAGCTCCCAAATAGCACGGATGCATGAGCACCTATGCAGCAGTGCTTTGGCCGCGTCGTCGTCAGCTAAGCGACACAAGTGAAAGGGACGAGACAAGTCATCCATGGCACCCTTTGGATCCTGGCGCGAGGGTGTGGGTAGTAGCTCATACTCAATACCGAGGTACGCGGCACTTGCTTCGATCTCAGGCAAACGAAAACTCACATGCGATTGAGCACAATGCAGGACGTAGACACGAGCCATGATGCACCAGGCAAGAAAATTAGGGCTGCGTGAAAAGGAGGCGTTTTTTTGGGCTGTGGAGATACGCGTCATGCATGTCTCCAGTGTGCTCCAAGGTAGCGCGCGGCTCTTACGACCGTCGGCAGCGCAGCAACAGCTGGGACGTGTACGTGAACTCATTCAGCGCACATCCCACGTTGCTGGATTGAATGCAAAACGTGCTATTTTAGCCGAATACAATGACTTGACCCCCCTTTTGCAGCTGGTGTATGAGGGGCGCTTTCATTTGACGTCACGCACGGTTCAAAAGTTTCGAGATGCCTATCAAGGATGTGGCGTGGGGTATATTCCATCCAATGTAACAGAGCTATTGCATTTGCTGAACAATGGCATACGAGGCCGTCAAGCATGCCAACTTGTCAATGCATTCATTGAGCATCACAACATAGATGATGACTGCATGATCGATACGCTGTACCGATGCATTGATCGGCATTTGCGCGTGGGTTTATCCAAGCATTCTATCTACCACATGGTGCAACGAGAGACCTCAATGACCGCCTTTCTCGAACGTTTGCAGCGATGTGGTCACTTGCTTGAGTCGCAAATGCCTGTGGCACTGGCACGGACATGGGACCAGCCAGCGTCTTGTCCGCCTACGAAGACGTGCTGGTACGCAAGTCGAAAGCTCGATGGTATTCGGTGTCTGTTCGTGGTAACATACAACAAGGCTCATGCTGTTTATGCCATATCACGCACTGGTCGGCGATTCCATACCCTGACAGAATGGGAGCACCGCCTCACTCGAGAACTTGCCGCCTATCCCTCCTCGTTTGTGATAGATGGGGAAATGTGTGTCATGAATGCAGAGGGGCATGAGAGTTTTGCGCGTGCTATGTCCACCATCCAGCAGCCCGGTCCGAAACCAGACCTGGTATATTTTCCTTTTGATTTGGTGACCTTGGATGAGTTTACAGGTGGCGGGGGTCGTCCCTACTCCGAGCGCCTTGAATGTCTCCGCTCGTTGGTGCCGCATCTCTCCCAAGTAGGCGCTCTGCCACAAACGCGCATCGATCACCCTGCCACGTTCGAGGCACTCGTGCGCGACTCGCGCGAGTGGGAAGGCCTCATGTTACGTGAAGACGTGCCATACGAAGGTCGACGTACTCCTTCCATGCTCAAGATTCGGCCCAGGTGCGAGGCAGAGTACACTGTCGTGGGGGTCGACATCCGCACGATGCGATTGGCCTCGGATGGGATATATGCTGACCGACGAGCCTTGGCCAGTGTCACCATTCAGCATGGAGGTCGACGAGTTTCTGTTGGCTCAGGTTTTCGAGCACAGGAGCGTATACATTTCGCGAAGTATCCAGAGGATATCTTGGGACACACCGTGACTGTGTCGTACATGGCCGAGGCTCCGACACTCAAGGCCCAAGACACCAGTCTTCGGTTCCCCGTGGTGAAACATGTGTACCGCGAAGGACGCACCATCTAGCCCAAGTCACCGCTCATCCATGCATACACGAAAAACCCACATGCATACGGTGAGAGCAGTCGGCCCATAATCCACTGCCAGCGCATACGCACAGGCTGCCGGGGCCATGGCTGTGTCACAGCATGTCGTGGTGGCGGCGCCGTACCCCAGGGCCGAGGCGCCGATGGTTTGCACAGCTCAGGATACTTGAAGGGGCGTAAGAAGTATGTGTGGATGAAAAGACGCACGGGCGATGACATGTACAGTGGTGGCGCAGTCATACGTGCAAAGCGCATGAGACGAGCAAGTGTCTTGCTGTGCTGCCACCTTTTCGGACGAGCAGTCATGCGCTTGATACGCTTTGGGCGGTGTCGTTGAGCACCCCTTGCACTGTGCTCACGACGCTTGCGACGTACGCGCGCGACAGGCCGCCTGCGCGGCGTGCGTTTCGGTCCCGAGGCTCTTTGCGGCACGTACAAGCGGTGCCAAAGCACCATGCGGATGTATTCCACTGGCCGGCTCACGAAATGGTAGAGGAGAGCCCCTACTGCGCCGCCGCACACGAGCACAAGCACGGCGGTAGTGCGACCCAACACGGTGCGACTCGTACTAAAGCTCTTGTCCGAATATTCTTCCTCCAGGATGCGGGTGTGTGGTGTTGTGCGATGCCGCAGCGTATGTATAAAGTAATCAGCCTGTAGAGAGGCATGGTACGCCAATCGCCGCGCCCATTCGAACGACACAAAGAAGGCGGAAAAGCCAAGGGCATCTCGGACGAGTGAAAGAAGCAGGCTCATGCCGTGCTTGCGTCGTGCGAGTAGACGCACATGCCGCGGCAAGTACTGAATGGCGCTTGTGAGCGGCGCATTGTGTGGCTCGCCCATCGAAGACGGCCACAAGCGTTCGAGGCGGCGGACGGCATGATGGTACCACCGTTCAGGTAGAAAGGGAAGAATGGCTGCTTCCATAATTGTGTTCCACGTACGTAATGGCATACGGACGAGCGATGAGGATGTGATGCGGTGCCCCGTATCGTGCATAAGCAGTGGCTGCACGACCAGACGCACATTGTCCAGCGGTGCGGAAATAACGCATTGTGCTGCTCCGGCGGCAGCGCCAGCTACGGAGACCACCCATGTCGGTGTGAACGGCTCGTCATCTGGATCCAGCAGGCGCTCTGTGAGTGTATATGTCTGGAATAGGGTGAATCCGATAGCGAGGTTGGCTACCATGGGAGGCACGACAAGCGCTAGGAGGAAGGCGGGGCGCTCCTGCCGGATAAGACGTCCAAGATATGGAACGCCTAGCTTCTTTCCCTGTCGCCGTGCCATGACCTCAAGGAGCGAAAATGTTGAGAAGTGCACAGGCCGGAACAGCCGCACAGGCCGTTGGAACAGGAATGCCAGGGAACTCACACACATACGCGCGAAGGCACTGGCTATGGAGTCAATTCGGCTCGGCGTCGTCTCATACTCCTCATGCTCATCGTCCTCTGGCAGAACGACATGATCACAATTCGATAACGAAAGAAGCCGTCCGACCGCCCGTGCATTCCCATCGCTGGCGGACATGGCCACAAACCAATCCAGGGTGGAGGCATCGTGTCCTATCTAGAGACCTATCGCCAACTGGTAGATACGAGCACGGCGAGCGCTTGGAGCGCGTAGTATTTGACGTTATCGTCGGCATGCTCGACGAGCTGCATGATCGCAGTCTTGGCACCAAGAGCATCGGCCCGGCGACGTCCACCTTCCATATGGTGCACAAACTTGGCCATATCAGAGCAGGCCACGGCCAGTGTTGAGGCATCGGCATCTTTCCTCTGGAGCAATGACACAAGCTGCACGAGGTCCGCATTGTTATGTTCCGTAAGTTTCTCAGCATTTTCTTTCCAAAAGTCTTCCAGCATATGCGCCGGATTATCAAAGCTCAGTTGACCACTGTACAGTTCCGACTTATACTGCTCGTATGAGCTCATCTGTTCGAGACGCATCGACAAGATACTCTTCACGTAGGCCAGGTCGTCTTGCAGTTCTGCGTCCGGGTACCGCCGCTCTTCCAGCGTTTCACATAGGGGCAAGACCTGTGCGCCCAACAGGCGGGTCGCATTCGCGTCCTCGGCGGCTGCGAGCATATTGCGCCAGATCGACACGGTAAGACGAACAACCTTGTGCTTCAAAGCTTTGCGTGCTACGTGCACAAGCACAGGCGCCACAGTGAACCGTAGATCAAGCTCCTTGGCGGCCGTATGATAAAACGTCAACTCCCACAAACCGAAGAGGGCCAAGTAGTGCAGCTGCGGCACACCCGTGTTGCCCGTTGCCTTTGAAGAGGGTGTGTTGGACGTCATGGACATGCGCAGCACATCAATAACTTTGGGAAGCAGGGCGTCTTCATTCTGGGCTGCTGTATCCCTCGTCCAAATGAGTCGGCGGAAGTACGCAGAGCGCAGTAACTCATCGACAATGCAGAGCAGAACAGGTGCGACATTACCCTCCGCGCCATCTTGTGCCTCCAAGGCTGCCTTGGGAAGCTTATGCCTGATATGCTGGAGCAGTTTGTCAACGACGTCCGCCGGCGGAGCGCCGTACGAAGAGACTCGGTCGGCCTGTGTACATAGGCATAGTGTGAGAAACTGCGCAGCCTTGAGCGACAGGAAAATGTCGTCCACTTCGAGAACCTTGACGAGTGCTGCGTACGGCTCGGCATCCAGGAACCACACGACATGTTCAGGCACCGCCTGCAGCAAGTCATCCATCAGAAGCACCACGGATTGGATCGTGTCAGCGCGGCTCAGCTTCATCAGCAGCTGAATGTAAAGGCACGCATAATCGGCACCCCTGGCAACAATATCACTCACGTCGCCCTGTTGACCGGCCCGCTCGGCGTCACGCAGCAACGGCATGTCATCGGCTTTGATGAGATCCGCACGCTGAAATCCCTCCCATGGTGTCTGGCGCACACGCAATTTAGCTCCTGTTTTATGCAGCCATGTATTCTCAATAGGAAGTAGCAACGACGACGAGCACGCCGCGGTGTCTTTGCTGCCCTGTCCAGCCGACATGATGGCGGTTCGTGCATCCGAGATTCGTCTCATAGGGAGCGAGCCCGTGCTCGTGCCACGTGCACCCACGTGGCTCGCCTTTTTCTGCGTCATGCCTCTGTCCTCCCTTTTGTCCACGATCATGTTGCCTTGCGTGCGCGCGCCCATGTCGCGGGCCTTTAGTACGACGCGCGCATGTGCAAAGCATATACCGCTTCAATCTGCTGTGCTTATGTCTCGTGCCCCTGTTGTGTTGCAAGAGCCAAGCGCATTGGAGCGCGAATATTATCGCTTTAATACTCAGCTATCACACCGGATTCAACAACCGTTTCCGCGCGACCACTATTTTAAAAAGGGATCAGCAGCTGAGTCGCGATTCGAAGATTACTATGCGAAACTGCAAAAGTCGTGGGACGGTGACGAACTCATCAAAAATGGCGCTGATGCGTCGTCGACGTCGGAAGCGAGTGGCTCCGACTCAGACATGTTCACGACCATGCCGCGTACCACGGAAGCGGATGCCCAGCACGACACTAAGAGCTTGGAGCGTGCGCTGGACCGCACCTTGTATTTGTTGGTGCGGGACGCGAAGGCGGATACCAAGGGGCTAACGTGGCACCTGCCTACGAAGAACATGCCACACCCGATCACTTCCACTGTCTCGCTGCACAGTGTGGGCATGGAGGCCGTGAGTGATGCACTCGGATCGATGATGGATACCTGGCTTGTAAGTAAGCTGCCGATCGCCGTGATCCCACACGGTGCACATGACGCGAAGACGTACGTGGTCAAAGCGCATATTTTGGCCGGAGAGCCTGTGCCCGTCCAGGGTGTCGACTATGCATGGCTGACGCGCGAAGAAATCGCGCAGCGGCTGTCGGAAGACGACAGTGCCAATGCAAAAGCATACCGTGAGATTGTTCTAGACCTGCTCGATGCCTAACATAGTTTCTTGTAGGTGGAGAAGGCCGTCTGGATGGTCCCTGTCGTGTTGATCGGCCGAAGTACTCGTGTCCAGCTCCACCATACCTGTGTCGGCAATGACTGGGACGGAGGATGGCGGTCCTGCGACGCTGTCTGTAGATCAGGCACCAATTGTTGTGGGCGGCTCAAGTCCGACAGATACCAGTGCAGCACAGTCTGCTGCCCGACGTGCCGATCGGCGCCTGGCCAAGCTGAAGCAGCATCACTTGCATTCCCTGCACGCTATCCGGCATTTTTTGTGTACTCACAGCAGCTACGATGTGCTACCTGTGTCGTTTCGCCTCGTCATGTTTGATACGCAGCTATCTATTAAGTCAGCGCTGGATGTTATGTTTCAGTCAGGCGTAGTGTCTGCCCCATTATGGCGTTCTACTCTCGATCAAGACACTCAAGACCCATCCAGGCGACCTGGCTTTGCCGGTATGATTACGGTCAACGACATTATTCACCTCATCCAGTTTTACTATTACACATCCACTAATTATGACGCGGCAATGCTCGATGTCGAGACGATGCGTCTTGATCGACTCCGAGAGATCGAACATGCGTTGAATGTGCCGCCCCCACCTCTGTTGTGGATCGGGCCTCTATCACCCCTGAGTGAGGCGGCCGAGCTGTTGGTTCGCACTCACGCGCGCCGAATTCCTCTCTTGGATTATAATGAAGACTTGCAGGTCGAGTCTGTATTGAGTGTCCTAACGCAGTATCGCCTGCTCAAGTTTATCGCTATGAATTGCCGCGAAGTGTCGGGTCTCAAGGCGAGTATTGGATCCTTGGGCATCGGCACGTATACGTACGCACATCAACTTGCACGAAAGCGCCGTACACCTCTTGCGCGACTGCGGATGCCGGATCAAGAGCCACCGCACGACGCCGGTCCCTACTGGCCTCTGCTAACGGCAACGCTCAATACCACCGTGTTTGATGTGGTGCATATGTTCAGCGAAAACGGAGTTAGCGCTGTGCCGATATTGGACGAGGATGGTGATGTCGTAGACATTTACGAATCCGTCGATGTTATCACGCTGCTACGCACCGGCGTGTATAGTCAACTGGACCTGACGATCGGCCAGGCTCTGGAACGACGACCAACAGATCATATGGGCGTGGCGTGCTGCTCATCTGACGATTCCCTTGCCAGCATCTTTATGATGATCAAAGAGCGCCGCACTCACCGTATGATTGTTATGGAGCCGGATCCGTCGATGGATGTGACACGGGCGACGCCTGTGTCGGACCAGCCAGGTGACGAGCATCCAGCGACATTTCCCTTGCATCCCAAAGGCCGCCTGGCAGGTATTATCTGCCTGAGCGATCTACTGCGCTACATTATTGGCAAGCCCACTCAGCCTGCGAGTGAGACAACGCCTGACCCATCAATTTCAGACACCAATGCATTCTCCAAAACGAGCTCAAATGCATCCAGCCAAGACTTGTACACCGATCCCGCCACATACGCAGGCCACATACCCCATACTACCCCGTTTACCTAGATACGTGTATAGGCCGATACAACTGGTTGTACACCTTCTGAGGACGGCATCGATGTCGCGGCAGGCGTCGGTGTCGGCGAAGGACCCACGACATCAGCAACTACAGCACGGGGCGCATGCACATCGCCGTCCATGATGACCTGGTCAGGCAAGTGGCCGAGTCGGTACACCTCCCGACGCAGCCATCGCGTGACTCGCTCAAGATGCTGGGGGAATAAGAGCTCGGCACGCGCCTCGCGCTCAGGGTCAGACTCATCCATGGGCTGCTCTTTATCTAATGCGATGACTGGTGGTCCTTCCTCTTCCTCTTTGCTTAATGACTTCTTGGTCTCTCCTGGGATCTTGCGCTTTACACCGCCAATAACACCCCATCCACCACCCCAAACGTTCCGCCATATGGCAGCGGAAAGCCGGATATCGTCAGTAGCAAGACCTTCCTCGTATGCCACAGTGGAGCCCCGGTGCTGTAAGTGCAGGTCCTTCATATATCCTTTCACCAGACGCGCAGTTTGTACACCAAAACGCTCACGCATGCGCGACTCGGTATCAATAAAAAAGTGGTTGATGAGCTCTTGCGAATAGGTGCGCGCCTCATGAGAAGGAAGAGCACGAAAACGACAAAGGAGCAAGAATACGTGCAGGTTCGTAAGTTGGAACCATGTTTGGAAGGACGCGGGCAACGCACATTCCTTGTACCAAAAGTGTGACTCGGCCTGAGCACGCATCGCTGCGCGGTCGTATAAGTCGCCTGTGACCTTGATGGCTTTGCTGCGCACGAAATTGTAGCCCAGCAAACGACCTGTTCCCTTGATCAGGGCAAGCGTCAGGGGACCATATTGCCGCTTGACGGGCGGCGGCGTCGGCGGAGAGAGAGGGGCCAAATTCCTTCGCAGGAGCGACTCACGCGGCCGGCGCTTATCACCCGCGGAGCTCGAGCTTGCGCGAAGCGTACCGAAGTGGGGCGAACGCACGGCACGTCGCCACACACTCGGGCTGAGCGTCATTAACGGCGTGGTATGGGAAAAAGAAGGCCACGACTCCGTCCGATCTTTCGGCACGTGATGATGTTGTCCTGGGACACTGCGCGCGCATTCTTCTCTTGCGCACCGACCAACATGACAAGTGCGGTGGGGCGTCGACACAGCCGGTTTCGACCCTGTATTGACTTGCACCATGGGAAAGTCAAACAAATCGTTGGTGGATCATTGCGAGACGCTAAGGATGGCAAAGGCGATGACGAACAGACTCTCACAACAAATTTTGTCGCGGACCATCCTCCTTCATACTATGCCGAGCTCTACGCCAGGCACAATCTTATTGGTGGCCATATAATTAAACTCGGCGCGGGAAATGATGAAGCTGCCACATCTGCGCTGCGCGCTTGGCCGAATCGGCTCCATATTGGGGGTGGTATCAATGCGGACAATGCGCGCCTTTGGCTGGAGCGTGGCGCCGAAAAAGTTATTGTCACGTCGTACCTATTTCCCGATTGTAAATTCTCATTAGAACGGCTGCTTACACTTGAAAAGATCGTGGGGCGGAATAAGCTTGTGGTGGATATCAGCTGTCGTCGTCGCGAGCAAGGCTGGGTTGTTGCTATGAACAGATGGCAGGACTTGACAGACATGGTGGTTTCCAAAGAATCGATCGATCTCATATCATCGCACTGCTCGTACGTATGCTGTGCTGACGCTTAAGCGAATTATTGATCCACGCTGCCGATGTCGAAGGCTTGTGCCGTGGCATCGATCAGGACCTCGTCGAGCGTTTAGGCGAATGGTGCTCGATTCCCACAACCTATGCAGGTGGCGCCCGACGTACGTAATGTGGACTGACATCAGACCTGGCAGATCTCGAATGGATCGATACACACTCGAACGGCCGTGTCGACGTGACGTTCGGAAGTGCACTAGATATATTTGGAGGCAGTGGCGTAAAGCTCGATGAGCTCATCGCTTGGAACACTCATGCCGAGCCCTCGTCGTAGTCTGTTGCAAATGTCTTATCACGTGACCATCCACGTCCCTTGGCGGACACGAGCGGCGCCGTGGCTGTTTCGTTTCGCGATGGAAGGGCTGCCTGCGTCTCTGGGTGGCTCGACGCAGCCGAGCATGTCACTCTCTGATATCCTGCAGCAATCGCGAAAGCTCACGAATCAACTTGGACGTGACTCTGATCTGCCACCGATCCAACTAGGTATCGACCAGATCGAGAGTCAGAGCCGCAAACTCGTTAGCAAGAGTGTGCGTGCTGGTAACCCAGCTGCTGATGCCCGGGCTCACTATCTTTTGGCTAGCGGTGGCATTGATGCTACTCAGCTCTCGAATGCAATTCAGCAATCAAACATCGCCAATACATTCGAACCACTTCAGCCAGTGTACGATACCGACATGGACGGCTTTATTCGTCACGAACATGAACAGGTCATCCTGAGCATGATTGAAGAGGGCCGCCGTAGTGCACAAGAAGACTTTCAGCAGGATTTGAGCAGGAGTCTGCATCGCGATTGGCAGACGCGAAAGCAACGCATTCTTGAAGAACTAGGACAGCATCGCACGCTAGACAACAGCAGTCAGGCTTCTTTCCGCCGATCCGTGACGTCAGCACCTCCTAAAGAAGCTATCAGCGACACCAGTATCGCTCAGCATAGCCGCATGATTCGTTATGATACGGTCATGTCTCGCCTGAATCGCGCACGCCTCGATGGCGAGTCCATGCCTTTGATCCATGCATTTATGGAAACAGTGGAATCATTTGCTCAAGAGCCTTCGAGGAAGCATGCTCTACTCGATTCATGGGTCTCGCTCAAGTATATGGTGCATGAAACACAGGCAAAGGGCGCAGCTGCGCCCGTGCACGCTCGTGAGTATGCCCCGGTGTACATGGATGTGCATGCGTTCCAAAGCTCACCCGCTGGTACGACACTACGTGAAAAGTGGATCCGTGGCGCACGAAGCTTCCTTGAGGCACAATTTTGCGAGTATGTTGAGCAGACCATTGCCTCCAATCCACTCAAGGCCCAGCGCGGAGGCGTCCCTAGCGCTCGTGCAACCGCCGCCGCTTTTCTTCGAGTGCAGCTCCGGAATGCCGAAGGAGCGTGGCCTCCGACACTTTCGCGCCCACTCGATGCAGCGACGCAGTCACCTTTGTGGGCTCTTGTATTCCATCTCGTGCGCATGGGTCATATCAAGGATGCACTGGCCTGTGTCCAAGAGAATGAGGATGCTATCCAGGCAACAGATTCTTCCTTCCTAGCTTTCTTTAAAGCTTGGGTGGATGACCCCATGCGTCATCTACCACGCAGTATGCGTGATCATTGGATGGGCGAGTATGTCACGCGCTTCCGCAATGTCGTGCCTGATGACCCGTACCGATACGCTCTGTACCGCATCATGGGTCGTTTCGACGTCACGAAAAAGTTTCCTACGCCTTTAGTATTGAGCACCGAAAACTGGCTTTGGCTCCAGCTGTGTCTCGTTAGTGAAACGTCCGCGGGCGATTCACACGCGCCTGCACTTCAGACTTATACGCTGCAAGACTTGGCCAACAAACTCGAAAAATACGGCGAAGCTCACTTCGACCCCAAGGGCCATCGCCCCCTACACTATTTCCAGCTGCTGTTACTTGTCGGCCGCTTCGAGAATGCTGTGGCGTTCCTCTACTCCCGACCCGCCTATCAAGTGGATGCTGTACACTTTGCCATTGCACTGACGTACTATGGTCTTTTGCGTGTCTCTAGCGCTGCTCAAGCTCCATCGCTGGATCTGATCTCGGTCTTGAATTACGTATCGTACATCGACTTGGCCAAGCTGCTTCGCCGTTACATCAGCTCGTTTGCACAAACGTCGCGACGAGATGCTCTTGCCTATATGAGTGTGCTGTGCCTAAACGCTGATTGCCCTTCTCCAGTCGGTCCTGAACAGGTGGAACTGTGCCATGAGCAGGTCCAGGCACTCCTTCTCGATACACCGACCTCTGCGCTCGTTGATCTCTTGGGAGACATTCGGTCCGACAACCTCATGACCCGCGGCCTCATCGAACAGGCTGGTCCGCTTCTGCATCTCGCAGACCGCTCGCTGTTGCTGTCCAAGATCGTGCATGTCGCTGCCGAACGGTGCGTACAGGAGCAGCGCATGACGGATGCTATTATTCTCTTTAACTATGCACAAGAGCGCGATACCGTCGTGTCGGTATTGAACCGCGAACTTGGTGCATTACTTATGGAACCAGCAGACTTATCCGACTGGACAGCTCCCCTCCAAGAAGGAACGCTGCCTTTGACGTCGTCGACTCACATTGTACTGCTGGCGCGTGCTGTGTTGGCCAATTATGAGCAACAGGGACATACAAGCGGTCAAATGGACGTGTGCCGGACGTTGTTAGGCTTGAAGCAAGCTGCATCGCTGTACCACTCTGAGCAACTAACCTCGGCGCTGCAGGTGCTGGAGTCCCTACATGTCCTGCCCCTTGATGCTGAGTCTCGTAAGGACGTTGTGTCTATCACGCGCAAGGCGGAGTCATTTAAGCTCTACGATGACAGCATCACGATGAACTTCTCTGATATTGTTCTGATGGCAATGAACCTATTGTACAAGCTTCATCAATCGTTGAAGGAAAGCATGGAACGAACCAACTCCGTCGTCCTGTTCGAGTACCAGAGTCAGGCTCGTGCCCTGATGATGTGGGCTGGTATGCTGCGCTTCCGTATGAGTAATGAGACGTACTGCCAATTGACTCGCCTGGACGTATTTGTACGTTGATCAAACTTTGCGTTGTGCATTATGGATACGATTAACCTATGACAGATTCATTAATTGTTAGGGGATTATGACGGTATCGTTCGGTGATCTAATTCACCGGAGAGCTGCGCATATGACAGCTGAGTCTGCAGAGCGGTTGTATCATTATTACTGTCACTGCTGTTATTGTTGCCGTGCTGCTCAGAAACACTGGTAGATAGTGGTGTGGCTGCATGTACAGGCGACTTTCCAAAAGGCTGAATAGGCTTGAGGGCATCTTGTACATCACGCTCATACCACGCAGGACCGGCGCCCTGTTCTGATCCTTGGGCACGCTGCTGCCGAAGAAGTGCCAGCTCCAGCTCACCCTGTGTGATTACACCATGTAACCAAGGGTGCATGAGTGCTTCTTGGGCCGAGGCACGTTCTCTCGGGTCAAGCCGCAACATAGGCAAAAGGAATGAGGATAATTCGACAGCGTGTTCTGGTATAAGAAGATACTTCTCTTGGAGAACATTAACTAGGGGCCAATACCGTAGCTTGTGGATATGTCGAGGTTCGCCTTTCCGATTGAATATATCTGCGCTGTACTTTCCAGCAAAAGCCACATTTTTCGGAAAGTTACCCAGTAATTCGATGATTTGAGCAATGTGATCATCATCTTTGTTGTACTTGGCGCCGGC
>ENA-OOJM01000162-OOJM01000162.1-human-skin-metagenome-genome-assembly--contig:-NODE-162-length-22985-cov-7.486786_pt1 | contig 22985 bp, 19 predicted proteins | sample MGYA00248875_ERZ500988 | MGnify/ENA primary metagenome ERZ500988 (study PRJEB25958, sample SAMN03398507) | human skin metagenome | study: EMG produced TPA metagenomics assembly of the Human Skin... | reverse complement strand
GCCACATCAGGCGGTATGCTTCCTGGATGATGGAGAAGTTTTGGTCTTGAGGGAGGAGTACCTGAGTGCCTGCGCGTTGCTGTTGCCGCAGATTTATTTGATACAGGTGAAGATTGCGAGCCCAAAAGCAAGGATCCTCGGTTACGCTTAGATACTGTGGTCTGTTTCTGTTTAGTTGCATGTTTTGGCAAACCACATAGCAACAAATTCACTTCATCGACCCACTCCTCCATTGCACGCTGTGCCTCTATTTCTTCTTCATCGTCGCTGAATGCACTACATAATCCATTTTCAGGGGAGCGCGACATACACACCATTCGTTTGTAACGCGTAGCAAGGGCTATATATACACATACATATGTGTTTTACAGCAAAGATCTCAGCTCCCATGACAATGGGACATTGTATGCAAAGCCAGCTAGAAAAAGCTCTTCCATCTTGGAGCCCTTGTCATATCTGGGCATGACAATCACCTCAATCAAAGTGACCAATCAAGACTTGCAGCAGGGAGACAAAGGCGACAGAGAGCCCTCATGACTAATATTTCCCCGCACCATATTCTAGTTGGCAGAGCTGCCGCCTTTATATTTTGGCAGTGATCATGAGACACGGAATAGAAAGTTAAAAAAAAGGCCTAGCATTCTTATATAGAGGGTCATACTACGCTCTTAGACGCTAAGGCTTCCCGCATGTCTAGAGAATCGACAAAATTTCTGCCATGAAACGAAGAGTCTTCCCAGCTAAGCCATTTTCGAGGTATTTCCAGATGTGCACAGAGATTTAACAAAGATAGCACCAAACAAGCAGTCCTATTGAAATGTGGCTATGGATATTGTCACATGAGAGTGCCTTCTCAGTGACACGATAAAAAGCTATGTGGAAAGCCTTGAATGAGTAAATAGCGACAAATCAAGCACATAGAGAACGAATTATCACCGCTCTTATGCCATAAGACCACTTATCGCGATACCAATTTGGACAATGCTAAAACAATTTAAATAAGCGTTTTGCGTGCATCGATCTGATTCTACTCAATCTCCCGCGCAGAAGGGCCGCATCACCACAACTCGAAAGTGCCTTGACCTATACTATAATGTTAAAAAATTGCTTCTCTCTTGTATCTTACGTTGGATTTTGGAAAAGATGCTCTAATTTCCATCAATAAACCCACTGTGAATCGGACTAGAGTACATCTTTTTGCTGTCGAAAAATTGCGCAAGGTGATCATTCATCAGGACATGCATTGCGGAGTGTAGCAGTGTCGAAATCCAGGCATAGCCATGAAGTAAAGAATTGAATTAAAACATTGTTCCATGCAACGCATGCTCAAATCTGGCTGTGATGAGGTGGACCGTGTATCTTTTCCGCCAGGTGGTCCGTGCTTCTCCATGATCTGACGGTGCCTTGGGCCAAAGCCACGCGCCTCATCCTGAATTAGAATCACGTGACGTCTTCCTCGTGCATCTCTGGCGCTTCGGAAGCGGTGGACCTTGACGACTACGACGCTGTTGGTGCGCGCCAGAAGCAAATGGCGGGGTCAGGTACTAGTGTCAAAGATGGCAAACCCAATCGCTTGGAGTCTGCCACTGTGATGGAGTACCTGCGTTCTCATGGTTATGCTAAAGCCCTTGGTGCCTTGAAAGCCGAACTAGAAGCATCCGAGAAGGGTGCATCGCCGGCCAAATCAGCCGAAGAGCGCGACGCACACCTCGGGGCCCAGAATGTGAGTATGGAAGAGCTTTCTAGCAAGAATGTGCCGCGTGATCCGCGAGACAAGGATGCGCCAGAGACTGGCCCCAGCTCTGCATTAGAACGCGCAGGTGCTCAGGCGCTGCTACTTGACCCAACAGATACAGCCCGCGGCTTTTCTATGATTAAAACATGGTGTACGGGAAGCTTGGACATCTATCAACCAGAACTTTTGCCGCTGCTTTTGCCCCTTTTTGTTCACAGCTACATGAACTTGGTGGATATGGGTCTTGGCGCAGTTGCTGCTGAGCTTTTTGCTATACATTCGTCTTTTTTCCAGCCGACACATGCATCGCTGCTCGCACACATTCGTTCCCTGTGTCTTCCGTCGCAAATTGGATCGGATGAATTGGCGCAGCGATTCCGCACAGAACGCTATGTATTAAAAATGTCACCAAACGTATTCGGTCTCTTGATTGGGTGGTTGACGGATGGAACGAGTCCAGTGGGCTTCTCTAGCATCGATGATCCTTCGATCGTGGACAATATTCTCGAGCCATCGCGCCGTGGCCGTGAAGCCATGCTGAAAATCATAAATGAGCACTGCCGCATCCAGGTGCTTCGCTCTGTAATGTTCCAGCTCGATCCTTTAGAGCTTGAGGAGGGCACAGGACTTACAGGCGCAGGTCCATCTTTCTTGTCAAAGTCTGCATCCAAGTACCATTCTGCCGTGGAAGCAGCAGCCATATCGGAATCGGATGTTATCGCCGACTTCAACGCCCAAGCGGCTGGCCCGCAGCTCAAGTTGCATCCAAGTATCCCCCTCGCAGACGACTTGAAAAATGAAGTGGACCACGTATTGCGTGAAAAGCAGGCGCCTGCCCCCGCACAGGAAGAAAACTCTGCTGCGGGCGAGGCGAATCCGGACAAAGAGGGTAAAGATACCACTCCTGTTGCGCCTTCGTCACGCAGTCGCTCGTCGTCTGTGGTGCCAGATGAGACACATGCACAGGGCCAGGATCAGGCATCTGATCTGCTGGGTCCCACACTAGCTGATCTGCCGCCACAGCCGAGCATGTTCCGCACAGTGGACTTGCTTCGTGAAGTCGAGCGCGTGCGCGACGCACGAAAGTGCTTGCGGATTGACCCAAAACTCGCTCCAGAACCAGCTACAGCAGGAGACGCCAAGCCCCCCTCCGAATGGGAAGGTGTACCACGCACAGTTGGTTTACCAAGTGTCTGCATGTACACGTTCTACGATGCCGAAGACGGTCTCACTAGCAGCTCTTTTTCACCGGATCTGACGCTAATGGCGGCTGGCTTCGAAGAAAGCTATGTACAAGTGTGGAGTCTTAAGGGCGAAGCGCTACGACCCTTGGAAAGTGACTTTAATCTGTCTGACGTGCGTGACCGCAAGACACTCAACAAGCACCGTGTCCCCCATGGCGACTCAACTCGCAAGCTCATTGGACACAGTGCACCTGTGTACAATGTTTCATTTGATCCCGTTGGTGGCAGTGGTTCGAGTCCACGACACCTGCTCAGTTGTAGTGCTGACGGCACTGCGCGACTCTGGAGCCTGGACACATACGCAGCACTTGTGGCATACCGTGGGCACCAGTATCCTGTATGGGATGTGACTTGGGGGCCGTTAGGTACCTATTTTGCTACGTCCAGCGCCGATCGAACCGCTCGGCTCTGGAGTGCGGAAAGGATTCATCCGTTGCGGATTTATGCGGGGCACTTGTCGGATGTCGACTGCGTGCGATTTCATCCCAACTCGCTCTACCTTGCGACAGGCTCTTCTGATCGTACGTGTCGTCTCTGGGATGTGCAGCGCGGTGCATGCGTGCGTCTGTTTGTCGGTCACCAATCACCTATCTCGTGCGTCAGGATCAGCTCTGATGGCCGGTATCTTGCTTCTGCCAGCGCCGGCAGTACTATGAGCCGCCTCGGACATCCACGCAACACCATGTCTGATGCCTTCTCCATTAGCTTGTGGGATCTGGCCAGCGGTCGCCGTATTAAGAAAATGTGGGGCCACAACGCTCCGATCCACGAGATGGACTTCAGTGCCGATGGAGCCGTGCTAGTGAGTGGATCTGAAGATGCCACAGTCCGATGTTGGGATGTTCGCACGGCTCAGCAAGAGTCAGGCGCGTTGGATACCGAGGCAAGCGCGGACTGTGTCGTGACCTATTACACGAAAAACACACCCGTGTATGACGTGCACTTTTCGCCACGGAACCTTTGTCTTACTGCGGGTGTCTATACGTCATAGATGGTCAAGGAGATTTTGCACTATGGACCCACTACAGAGACAATACTCGCTCGGACAATGTCAGCCGCCTGCGCCATTTCACCCACGCTAAGTGCGCTCGTCACAGCGATACGCAAACTTGGGCGCGCCCACGGACCCTGATCCAGCTGTGGGCGGATACTTGGCAAATGTGGGGTTTTAGCTATCCACACGCCTTGGTTCAATGCGAGGCGCTCAATTTTGGTGAGCAGCTCTTTTTGTGCGGAGGCATCCATATCATCCCGCTTCGATTTAATTTGGACATGTACAAGTGGGCTTTCTGGTGCGCTGGGGATCATGATCGAAGTAATCGGATCCAGAGCCTTGCGCAAAATCGAAACGTTCTCGTGCAACTTATCGTAAATGCCAGGATTCGCATCCAATAATTTCATAGCAACTGTTGAGCCGTTTGCCAACATAACCGGCATGGCTGCTGAGAATACATACGACAGGCCGTTGATTCGCTGATGCTTTACAATCTCTTGCGTCGATGCACAAAAGCCACCAGCCGTGGCAAACGCCACCGCCAAGTTACCCACAATAATATCGACATCATCTGGATCAACTCTCTGGAGCTCAGTGAGACCACGACCGGTCGCACCGATGACTCCGGCACTGTACGATTCATCAAGAATCATGCGGAATTTGTACTTCTTTTTTAGTTCCACAATCGTGGGAAGATCAGTGACGGTACCATCTGTCTCAAAAAGTGCCTCGGTGACAATAAAGCGGCGGGTCAAAGGCTTTCGAGATTGCTGATGGACACGGTTAATGTACGACAGCACATGCTCGAGCGAGTCCATGTCGTTGTGGTCGTACCAATAGATGTGGCTTCGCGAGAGTTCCAGAGCCTTTTGAATAGCGAAGGATACACCTGCATCAGCCACAATCACATCACCACGTTTGCAAAACGCAGGAACAACACTGCTAATGATGGAAAATCCCTGACTGTACACGATAGACGCATCCTTTCGGAAAAATGAAGCCACAGACGCCTCAAGCCGGATATGCTGATCGCTTATTCCGTAAAAACCAGGAGGCGAGCAGCTTCCCACGCCATACTCGTGGAGCATCTCTTTGGCTTGCTTTTGGAGTTCAGGCTCGTTTAACATGCCTGTGAAATTGAAGGACGCAAGGTTCATAACACGCCTAGGGGTTGTGCCAGTCATCCACGGGGCTTGGACCATGGGGTGTGCAGACGCATGGCCTATGACCATAGGGACCGAGTCAAGTTCATCTTGTTCTTTAGCATCAAGTGGCGCACAAAGGGGCTCGGGTTCAAATTCCTTGACAAGATAATCAATTTCCTAGCGTGTTAGTTCACCACACGTACTTACATCCTCTGAGAATTGAATGAAATGAGACGTTCCACGTGCACGCGTTCGATTTTGCAGAATCGTACGAACAGCAAATATGAACAGAATCAGCTCCAGTAATGAGCGGATCGGATCATTTTGGTAGCTGCTGGCGATATAGCGCAGAAATATATCCCGCCCGGGAATAGACTTGAACACCCATGTGATCCATTCAAACAATCCATGGAGAGACTCCTGGTCCATAGACTCTGCTTTTGTCATCCCCTTGTACCGACTATTCAGGGGACGAAGGTCGTATTGTTGCGTCGGACACTGACACGGATTAGCCATTTCCTGCCTACTGACCGCACCCTGTCATGCTTAATAAGCACATTGTACAGACAGGACCACCGAGCCCTGAGGATTTGGGGCCTCGTCTTAAGAGGGCCCCGAGCCCGCCTAGAGGTCCTAGCTACTTGTGCGAGGAATATACCAGATACTCTCGAGAAACAAGCAATAAAGCTGCATGTCGCACGTAGGAGTTTTTATATCACAGTCACTATGCGTCCGCATCTGTATAGGCTTGCGCTTCTTCTGTCTCGTCAATCCAGCTTTGTTCGACCGTGAGCTTTACACGCCGAACATATTCTTTCATATTTTCGCGATATAGCGATGCTGCTTCGGCATTTGCGGGACTTTCTTGTTAAATGACATGAAACATACCTGTTTGGATTAGGATCGTGGAGCAAACTTTGAATACTAGTGAGGATAGCCGCGACGTCATAAGTAGGACTCCATCGATTTTGAAGAATATCAAGACATAACTCTCCATTCGCATACACATTCGGATGGAACATTTTGCTTAAAAATTTCACTGTAGGTGGCTTATTGGGGTATGACTCGTCAAAGGTGAGCAAAAGCTTGAAAGTGCCATCTTCGAACGGCGTATCTGATGGGCCAAAAATCACAGCATTCCATACAAGCAGATTATCTGCGCAGGGTGCTCCAGATATGCCACCAGGAGGATCAGAAGACAATCGCTTGAAGTCTCGAATCAATCTACGCTTAGCGGGCGTCGACTATACGTGAGCGAAGCAGATACGTACCATAGATATTCAATAAAGGTGGACTTTTTGGAATCAGACCAGCGTATTTATGATAAGTAAAGCAAAATGTCGTTGCACCTGTTTCGCTTCACAACGACCTTTTGCGAGGCAGAGTTGAGTCGCAACTTCGGTGTTGAGCCACAAGTCATTTGCGTATCCACATTCGCCTATTAGGTAATATGACAAGCTCGCATCCACATGCATCGATGCGAATGCCGCTAGGCTCGCGTCAGAGAGACTTGCATCGTGTCTCGACTTCATTGTTCGCTACGAGCGCGAATGCGATTCCTCTTAACCGCGAAGCAAACTATAGCACATTCCGAAAAGTTAGACTATATTGATATGGACAAGTTATTTGTATGTTGAAACGTAAATGGATTACGAATGGCAAACGGGAGTAAGAATGTCTTACGTGCTCATAAAGAACGCTTCGGCATAATGCGATAAGCTCACAGAATGCACAAGGGCATTGTCTGTTACATGATGGTAGCTTCATTCTTTAGCAACATGTATTACGTTTTAGGCGGCATAGAATATCCTGCAGGCATGGGCTGGTATCCGCCATTCCGTGGAATTTGCCATTGGCAAATGCCACACAGCCAAATGTGCTGAGATGAGCATGGAATCTACTCTGTGTCAGCATTGATCATAATTGATATGTACGTACCACGGGAATCCAGCACAGCTCCAGCCACATCCGACTCTTGGCTTCAACGACCTGTGCGTTGTTACAACGGGGACACACATAAGGTGTGCCATCACCCTCCTGTTTGATCTTATTAGGGCAGCCGAATACAATAGGGATAAAGAAGCAAAAGTCCTGATTTTGTCAGCCACCATTCTAGTCGTACGACCACACCATAGATACTTCATGCAAGAAGTACACAGTATAACAGCTCACATTGGTGCAGCCAAGCATGTACATACCATGTGGAAGGATAAACTCTAAACTCGAAAAGACTATTAAGTGCGATAGTCTTCTTGATGATACCAAGCGACTCGAGGCTCAAGGCTGAGAGTGCAGCACCAACTTTCCTAGGGCAGGGTCCCGTATGACTAAACATGCAGTGGCCAGGCGGCTTCCCCAGCGAGCTGCGTTCTTGAGCGCTCGAGCCTTGAGTCTAAGAGGACTGAGGCACCTCTGGCTTGTTATTCGTACCTTTCTTTTCAAAGAAGAGAGACAAGGCCTTGAGTCGTTGTCCCATCCACATCTCTTCGACATGCACCATAGTTCCATACTCCACCTCATTTACCGCATCAGCTACGTCTGTTAGATCCATATTACGCGGGACAAACATGACAAGCTTATCACAGATAAGAAACGTTAGCTCCAGTAGCTTTTTACCTCCCACGGGCTGCAATGCGGCGAATGGATAAGCATTTACATATTTTTTATTAGTGGGTATAACTCCCTTAAGTTTGGAAGGATCACGGTATTCCACACCACCCCAAGGCGGAGACTCGAACGTAAGATGCTGTCAGCACGTACCATAAAGATCCTGCCACGTTATTCATTTAGTATACGTACACATCAATTTTTTGGCGATCCCATCCACCCCATTTGCCAGTGTCTTCTGGCTCCTCTCCGCAGAGACGAGCTTGCTTCACTTTCTCGACGTCGCGGGCAAACTCACAAAAATCACCCCATAAGAGTGTAATTTTGTGTTCCACACCATAGATTTGGGCTTACATGTAAGCGGATTTGTTCGTACCATTTCTCCTGGCCATTTCCAGCTTGACAGGGTCTATGTCGATGCCCAACACATGATCGCAGGTCATAGCAAACTGGATGATATTTCCACCTGCACCGCAAAAGCCATCCATAGCCACTTCACACTTGCATTCTACTGCAGTGCGGTAGGCCAGTGCCTCCGGCGTCACAGAAAACCAAGATTCTTCGTCTAGAAGAATACCTTCATTAAAGCGCGTAAACAAAGACTCTCTGAATCGCCAGTACTTGAGCATATTTTCTGGTAAATCATCTTTGCAACGAATAGCCCGCTCTTCAGCGAGCCGTTCGACTTCTTTGGACCGCCACGCTGTCGCGCAACCGTTCATCCGCGAATGGCACACAAATAGTTGCGGAGGAAAACCGTAACGAAGTCTATTTGTGCTTACGTATGCTCATTAAAAAGGGACTGGGCCATGGCAGCGTGATGCTTCGTTAGCACTTGCATAAGCGTATGAGAAACTTCTTTTACATTGTCCATGCTGTGCACCGGACCCTGCAGAGCATAGCACGTTGTGACATTAAGAGAAGGCATGCCACAGAGCAACAGCTCTGTGCTCGCATTAGCACTTTCGCTCTTTGTGGGTTCAACAAGCCACTGCTGCTGAATCGGGTGATTGTCTGTAGGTAGAGAAGACGTAGCAGACTTTCTCGTAAGTAAAATATACGTACAGCTGCTGTACCGACGACCAACCCGTACATTTGCACACCGGCCTGTGCTACGGCCGCACTAGCAGCCATTGTGGCTAAAGCACAACAACCTAATATTGAGGTGTCAGCATCAAGAACCATGATATGTGCATCGATCGAAGACTTGGGAAGCAAATCAATACGGATTGAAGGGAAAAGAGCTTGATGCACAAATGCCGCTGCACTCGCTACTTCAGAGTCCTTGCTCGCGCGCCGGTTTTTTTCACAAAAAGGTGCCATCTCGAACTGTACGTTCAATTCTGCCTTACCAGCATATTGCCGCCCACGCACTTGACGTGGTCCGTGTCTTTCGTAAGAATAAATCAACGTACACTGCACATATGATTTTAGTATTTCCAGCTTCGATAAGAGCACTGCCACTAGCACTAGGAATCAGCCCAGTTTGCAGATCTTTCCATGTAAGTTGTATTATACGTACAAAGGGAGCGCGATTCCATCGTCTCACGACCATCAGGTCTTATGCATACATTCTTTTGCGCCAACCGTGTAATGTCCAAGTTCTCGTTATTGATCTTCATTGTGTGCAAGACGAGGTTATCACTGCACGTTGACTTCGGGTTCTGGAGGGCATGGTGCGGGTCCACATTCCAAACAGGCTTATTGCCCGTCGACATTTTGGAAACATGTATGTCATGCAACAGTGGGTATGTGTTTTCTGGGCCATTTGCACGACGGCGGTCAAATGAAGTTGTCATGGCTCAATGGTGGAAGAGGGTGGCCAGCAAATACGCTCCACAACGAATTGCAAAAAATTGTCTGTTCAAGCAACTATAGGAATGTAATGATGAAAAGTGTGACCAAAAGCAACAAGGCGCTAGGGCTGTGACTTATGGCACTAGAAGGCATGTCTTTGATGGCACATGTTTTGTCGTCTTTCGAGCTGCGCTTAGATTTGCTCGATGACGAGCCACTAGCATCGGGCGTGTAAATGTACAAGCCCTTGACATCCCAAAATGCGTCCTCGAACGTGTTTCCGAGATTACCGACTTGGTAGCCACAAGACTTGTAGTTCGAAGGGCAAGAGGTTTCAGTGTAAGTTTCTTCGGCCCAGTCTCCGCACAATGTAATATCGAAAATAATATTGTGTTTGTCAAATTGGTCTGCGCACTGCGTAAGACCAAAGTCAGCGGCAGGCGTGCCCCAGCTGTCAGGATCCACTGATTCTCCCGGCTTTTTCAGCTCAGAGGGCTCCAAACAGTTTTCCCAGAACCACATCCGGATACCCTTGCCTCCATCGCTGAAGTCACGCTGCATCGCCACGGTACCACCGCCTTTTTCATTCAGTTTATGCCCCCACGTTGCACCTGAGTCGGAGCCATTCATGGCAATACGGCATCCAGAGCCATCATTGGCGTAAGCATTGCACTGATCAAACACCGTGGTGCCCGTTTGTTTCGGGTTCGTCACAGCACAGGACGTATTGACGTGAACTGCTGCAAGGTTGTATGGGTACTGGTCATTAGCATTTTCGAGCATATCAATTTCACCACCCTTGGGCCAGAGGGGTCTGTTTTCCGTAACCGTCCAAAATGCGGGCCAAACTGCACAGCCCGTCGGAACATGCGCCACTTGCAACACAATCACTGAGTCTTCGTACGTCTTTTTCGAGTGCAGACGAACACTTGGTCGTCCATTCGGCTGCTTCATCGAAGTATCCACACGCATCACAAAATTATCGCCGTTGGCGTACGAAAGATTCAGACGCTTGGCATTGGGCATATCCACATACTGGACCATTCCATGGGTCATGTTTTCTGCACCATCAGGACCAGCATAAAAGTTGAACTTGTTGAAGTATTCCTCACCCACGATGGAGTCATCCAGTTTCCATCCCACGCAAGAAACCAGCGAAACCCAAAGCAACTGGGCAAGGCTGAGCAGGAGCAATTTCATGATGGACGTGAAGCTACTTATTTACGCCACACTGATTTATTGGGGTAAGCACGCACGTGATAAGCGACACGTGAGTGCGCCATTTAACACGACGCGCGCATTAGTCGTGTTGGCTTTCACCATGCGTCGAAGTGCGATTGTGGCGGCTCTTAATGAACTGAAAGAAAATACTTCTGAACGCTCGCATGAACCACCGAGGCAACTAGCAACTGGAGGCGGCTATGGAATTTTGCAGGAACAAAAGCCCTTCAAGTCACCTTTGGTAAGGAGTCGTAGTGGCAACCAGTCACTACGGAAACGACCACGTTTAAATTACGCCGTGTTTGGTGACCATGCCACGGATGAAAATGACGCATTCTGCGGTGAGCTAGAAGAGCCACGACAGAAGAAGAGTCTCGAGGGTGTATATAAGGGTATCGATGCATCTGGCGTCTCTTTCAATGTGGATCGTCGAAAGTGGCAAGTGTACGATGCAAAGCCAAACGCGATCAAACGCAAGTTTTCGATTCCAAGTCTCCGGAACGAGAAGGGTGAATTATTCAAAGCGCATTCGACGAATGCTGCGTTGGGCGTCCGACGACCCGTCGAAGTACCGCCGCGCCCTTTACACGATCCTATGGGTGAGCATGCGATCGTGCTCTATGACCCGACCGTGGACGATAAGAATATCGAACAGGAGCGAGAAAGATTACGTGCTGCTTTTGAAGAAGAGCAGCAGAAGGCGAAAGAAGAGCGTGGCCCACATAAAAGTCTGGCATCGATCCTTGGATTGAATAAACCACATTTACAATTGGACGAAAAAGTCCCGGTCGTGATCGATCCAAGACTAGGCAAAACTCTACGTCCACATCAAGTTGAGGGTGTCAAGTTTCTGTATCGATGCACGACCGGCATGATATCAGAAAATGCCAATGGATGTATTATGGCTGATGAAATGGGTCTAGGCAAGACATTGCAGTGCATCACGCTTCTCTGGACCTTGTTAAAGCAGTCTCCTAATGCAGGCAAGTCCACGATTCAAAAGGCTATTGTTGTTTGTCCATCAAGCTTGGTTCGAAATTGGGCCAATGAACTCACTAAATGGCTTGGCGCTGCCGCACCAGGCGCTTTGGCTTTGGATGGGCGCCTAAGTCGCGAGCAGATGTTTGAGTCTGTTCAAAGATGGGCTGATTGTAAAGGACGAGCCATTGTTCATCCCGTCATGATTGTGTCTTACGAAACTCTTCGCAATTTACAAGAGCTACTAGGGAATACCGAAATCGGATTGCTTTTGTGCGACGAAGGGCATAGACTCAAAAACACTGATTCTTTGACTTTCCAATCATTAGACCTACTTAAAGTGAAGCGTCGTGTTATTTTGTCTGGCACACCAATTCAGAACGATCTGTCCGAGTATTTTGCGCTCATCAACTTTGCTATTCCTGACGTTCTGGGAAACCGAAATGAATTCCGCAAGCGATTTGAACTAGACATTCTTCGAGGTCGAGACGCTGGTGCTTCTGAAAAAGAGCAGATGGTGGGCCGTGAAAAGCTTCAAGAATTATCTGCTTTGGTGAGCCAGTTTATTATCCGCCGGTCGAATGATATTTTATCCAAGTACTTGCCTATCAAGTATGAGCATGTGGTATTCTGTCACTTGTCCCCCTTTCAGCTTGCTCTGTACAATCTTTTTCTTCGATCGCCTGCCATTGCTAGATTGTTGCGCGGAAATGGCTCGCAACCATTGAAAGCTATTGGGATTTTGAAGAAATTGTGTAATCATCCTGATTTACTCAGTCTGCCGGATGATCTGGAGGGTAGTGAAGAACTTTTTCCTGAAGGATACAAACCAGGTGATCGCAGGCATGTGGCAGTGGAACTGTCTGGGAAACTGTCGGTCTTGACAAGGTTCCTCGCTTCGATTCGTTCGAATACGGATGACAAGATCGTCCTAATTAGCAATTATACCCAAACATTGGACTTATTTGAGCGACTGTGTCGTTTGCGTCGCTGGGGCTTTTTCCGACTTGACGGCACCATGAATATTAACAAGCGCCAGAAACTTGTTGACCGATTCAACGACCCAACGGCACCTGAATTTATCTTTCTGTTGAGTTCTAAAGCTGGTGGTTGTGGTTTAAATCTTATTGGAGCAAACCGTCTCGTGCTCTTTGATCCCGACTGGAATCCTGCTTCTGATCAGCAGGCCTTGGCGCGTGTTTGGCGCGACGGTCAGAAGAAAGCTTGTTTTGTATATCGTTTCATTGCTACCGGTTCCATCGAAGAAAAGATTTTGCAGCGGCAATCTCACAAGCAATCCCTTTCTTCGTGTGTAGTTGACGAAGATGTTGACGCTGAGCGTCACTTCTCTGGCGAAGACTTGCGGGCCCTCTTCCAATTTAAGCATAACTCGGACTCTGACACGCACGATACCTACAAATGCAAGCGTTGCAGGGACGGCAAGCAAGTCGTTGCATCAAAAGCTATGCTCTACGGAGATACCAGCACATGGAACCATGTATCCAAACACGAGTTTGGAAGACTGCATGATGATCTTCTTCGGGCAGAAGTCATGCATGATGATGTTTCGTTCGTATTCCAGTATTGTAGTCATTAATTTTTGTGGACTTTATCACATCCGATTTACACGTCCACATTTACAAAAAATACGCATCGTGGCATCGTGGCAGCTTGACAGTCTTCTGTTAGAGCCTGCGTACAGTGTGCGTCATGAGCGCCAATAAGCTTCCTATTGAGACGTTTCTTAATGCGCAGCCACGTACAGTCCTTATTCGACTCTATGAGAAACCCGCCAGCTGCCTTGCAGTGTTCCGGTATGTGAACTGTGTGCCTTGTTCCACTAACGCATCACCCAAGGCTTCTGCCTATGACCGCCCGTCAAATTATAATGGACTTGGTGTTTCTGGACAAGCCACTTACGCTAGAAGAGTGTCAGCAACTTTTTCGTTCACATAACGATGAGGCATACTCGGTGGCATTAGAACGCATGCAGCGACTGTCTATCTTGATGGTACGCGATGAAAAATATGTGTACATGAATGAAGTGTTTCGACGTGGCATTATCGGTGCTATGACAGGCAGTGGCGATGTGTCTTCCTTTGGTAAGCTCTGTGAGCTACCACCGGAAAACACTATATCAACCGAGTTTCTTGACGCTTATGCGCGGGCCCAATGGGAAACGATTCTGTATTTTATGGTCGGAAGTGAGCAGACTACTGCACCACGTAAAACTGTTCTGTTTTTGTTACAGCGGACGGGTCTTATGCAGCGTGATGCTACTGATAATGACAACCTAAATATTACATCGCTCGGCTTTCAGTTCCTTCTTCAAGACGTCAATTCACAGTTATGGGCATTGTTGTTGCATTACTTGAGCATGGCAGAGGAGCGCAACATGGATTTAGTAGAAGTGCTCGCTTTTTTCTTTACCGTGGGTGGACTTGAGGTGGGACGCGCGTACGAGACCCGCGGATTCTCTCAAACACAAATTCAAACGCTCGAGGAGCTCGGTGACTATGGTCTAGTGTACAGGCCCTCAAAAACAGTCAAATACTTTTTCCCAACACGCTTAGCCTCAACACTCACTTCTACGGCCTCACCGATGTTGTCACGACTCAACGATCAAGAGGAACAGGGCTATTTGATTCTCGAGACCAATTACCGAGTGTATGCCTACACGGCTAATCTCCTTCGCATTGCAATTCTGAACTTGTTTGTCACGCTCAAAATTCGACTCCCCAACCTGGTGATCGGGCAATTAACGCGACACAGCGTCAAGTCGGCCTTGAAGAAAGGCATTACGGCAGACCAAATCATTGCATACTTGACACACCATGCCCATCCTCAAATGTACAAGAATGAGCCGCTGCTTCCAATCACCGTCTCTGATCAGATTCGACTGTGGGAGCGCGAGCAAAATCGTGTTACATCTGTGGCTGGTACGTTACGCACCCATACTAACCTCAGGAAATCTATATACTGATTTCACCTCTTCGTTTGACTTCGTGCAAGTTCGCGACTATGCCAAAAGTCTGGGAGTTCTTCAGTGGGAGAATGAGCAAAAACGCATGTTATTCGTCACAGCTGATGGACATGAAGCAGTGCGAGACTTTATTCAAAGGCGCCGCGTGTAGGAGGCCCAAATTGTTGTAGCTCAGATCACCCATACCCAAATCACCCTCTCCACACGAACACACCAACCCGGCAGCCTCAATACATGGAACACTTGGAATATTTAATTGGCTCGCTCTGAGCGTCGGCCGATGTGGGGCCCTGAATAATAAGACTAGTTTGCCGGTAAAGCCTCTTTGCCCTGTCCGCAACAATGTCTATGCGCACGCTCGCACGCTCGACCAACGCACTGCGCCCTGCTTCTCGCGGCGCTCTGCCAGCACGTTCCATTGCTTCTGCTCGAGTGCCGCAGGTAGTGCGCGCTCCTGCCATGCGCTCGTTCTCGACAAGCGTTCAACGCTCGGAAGAATTCGAGAACCCATTTGGCCCCAACTCTCTCTATAAGCTGACTGAAGAAGAACAGATGCTCCGTGATGTCGTGCGTCGCTATGCTGAATCACAGGTCAAGCCTTTGGTGCAGAAGATGGATGAAAACGAAAAGATGGACCCCTCGATCATCAAGGGCCTTTTTGAGCAAGGTTTGATGGCCATTGAGACGTCGCCTGAGTTGGGTGGTGCAGGAAGCAGTTTCCTCTCTGCTATTATTGTTATTGAGGAGCTGGCTAAAGTGGATCCCTCTGTGTCAGTCATGTGTGACGTGCACAACACGCTTGTGAACACCGTGCTGCGCAAGTACGCCAATGAGCACCTGCAAAAGAAGTACATGCCAAGCCTATCGACGGATAAGCTTGGATCATTCTGTCTTTCAGAGCCCAACTCTGGCTCGGATGCTTTCGCCATGAAGACATCGGTGAAGAAGTCAGACGACGGTAGTCATTACATTATCAACGGTTCCAAAATGTGGATTACGAACAGCGGTGAGGCTGAGTTCTTTATTGTCTTTGCTCAGGGTGACCCATCTAAAGGTTACAAGGGTATCTCTGCTTTTGCTGTTGAGAAGGAGATGGGTGTGGAGATTGGCAAGAAGGAAAGCAAGCTGGGTATCCGTGCCTCTAGCACTTGCACGGTGAACTTTGACAACGTCAAGGTGCCTGCTGAGAACCTCATCGGCGAGGAGGGTCGTGGCTACAAGATTGCTATTGAGATCCTCAACGAGGGCCGTGTCGGCATCGGTGCACAGATGGTGGGCCTAGCCCAAGGTGCTTTTGACCGTGCTCTGGCCTACACGCACGACCGTGAGCAGTTTGCTAAGCCGATCGCCAAGTTCCAAGGCTTGCAATTCCAAATGGCCCAGGTTGCGACTGAGATCGAGGCTGCCCGTCTGATGGTATACAACGCTGCTCGTCTGAAGGAAGAGGGCCGTCCCTTCACGAAGCAGGCCGCTATGGCCAAGTTGTATTCGAGCCAGGCAGCCGAGCGTGCTGCGGGCCGTGCCATTGAATGGTTCGGTGGCATTGGCTTCACTCGCGAGCAGGGTATCGAGAAGTACTGGCGTGACAGTAAGATCGGTGCTATTTACGAGGGCACCAGCAACATTCAGCTGAACACGATCTTCAACCTTACCGCGAAGGAGCACGGCTTTTAAATTTTACGAACCCGTAGGGTTATATATATTATCTAACCAAATATCCGTTGCCTATATGTGTCATCGTTGGGAGTTTTATGTACGCTGAATGTGAGCTCATGATTAGGCGCTGCCTGTTTTTGTACATCAGGATGCGTCCATACATGAACTTCCTGCTGTTGCCAAGAATATGGGTCTAAGCGAGGGAATGACGTGGGACGATGTTCGCGAAAAATTACAGCGTTCGTGCATCATCGCTGACAGACAGGTCTACCTAGGCAAGACAATACATATTCGTACAAATTGGTGTATTTGGCTCGGCATGGACAAGGATATCATAGTGCGTACCGTTTAGGCAAAACTTACCCAGACCTGGCGGAAATAAAAGTACGGTGAGCTTTTACTGACCACCAGTACGGGAAACAAGCTTGGGAAGATGTGTGGGCGAAGAAAAACGGAGACGATACATACGAATGGGGTCCTGATCCCTTGCTCACACCTCTAGGTATGAAACAAGCACAAGACGTGCACGACACCTGGACCTCTTTCTTACAACTGCCGACTTATTTGCATCCACCGCTGCCTGAACTTATTTGTTCCAGTCCTCTTCGACGAAGTCTGTCGACTTTATGCATATCGTGGCAGGGCATTTTGCCGCATGAAACCAAGGTGCACATTCGTGAGCATCTCCGCGAAGTGATGGGCAAAAACACATGCGACCAACGCGTCACTCGAACCGATCTTGAGCGGCATATGCAATTGCGTCCTTTCCGTATTGCTATACATGGAGAGTTTACGGAACATGACTCGTTATGGACAGTACGTTAACAATGCTGATGTTACAGCCTCAACGAGAGACAGATGATGCTATGCGGCAGCGAGTTCACGGAGTACTGGAAGAGATCTGGGAGAATGAAGCCAAGGACAAACAAGGTATGTACTGCGACCTAATACAGACAGTATTAAGCATCACATGTCACAGCGGTGTGATCCAACGCATCTTTGAAATTACGTCACACATCCCTAGGCCGTTACCCGTGGGCGCCATACTTCCCATGATGATCCGTGCGAGGAAAAAAGATATTACGTGTCCCAACACAAACGAGCTCGAATGCGAGCATATGAAACCAAATTCATCCAGGCAGGATACTGGGTCCGTGCCCACAAGCTAAACACATCACCAGGCTGAGCATCTCGTACTAAGGGATCGTCGCTCGAGAGGACAATCGTATGGAGCTGGAACTTGTCCGAAGCGTGGAGATTGCGGCATAATTCTCTTCGATGAATCTCGTTGTATGTGACCGGAGTGAAGACACTTTCGCATTCAGAATCTTGACTATCATCCATGTTGGCAAATTGATCCTTCGCATATGATGCAGTATCTGGTCTGTCGAGCGTTAGATCCCACCATGTGTGACTCCCATTATACGTTCCAATCCATTCACGATGGGGATCTGTACTCCAGCCCTGATCATGGCTGTATATATCGACGATGACCTGCAGGACAAAATGGCCGGCATAATTTGATTCGAGCGGTGGTGTCCGTAGATATCTTGTATTAGCATTGTTGGAATAAATAGCGTACACTCGCCGCTCAATGCTCAGCTCTAGGCCATCCTGAGCAAGTCGAAATATGTATGCGATAAGATGAAGAGGCAGTCCTTTCGACAAAAGCACATTTTTAATTTGCGTATAGCGATGTTGCTGTGCCTCAATGTCAATTTCAGGATCCGTGGAAGCATCGTCCCATCGCCGTGGCACCGTTACGTCCGGAGGAAACCGCTCGGGAGAGCTTGGGTGCTGAAGTCCGTGCTGAGGCAAACGAGCATGCACATCTCGATTGCTTATCCTTGATGTAGGTGATTCCCGCTCCTTATGATCGCCATTTAAGTATGAGCGCACCCATCCAAACAAGGCCTCCATAGCTCGGTAGCAAGGCAAGCATCTCATCCGCCATCCGTGCGCAACACTTGAATGTCACGTGTCGCATATATCAACTATGTGGCTGTTGTACAAGGAAACGACAGCTGCTGATGGCGTCGCGTTGCGATTGCGTAAGAGCATTGTCCAGATCATTAGAAATGCGGCTGACGCACGTTCGGATTTTCCAGAGCAGTATAGAAGTGATCCGAAATAGCGCTGTACGTTGTGTTTGGCGAGGTCATGAAAGATGGGGGGTCCATGAATCGCGACTCATGCCGAGGTGACATGGTCGCTTCATCATGATCGGTATATGGAAAAGGAGGCAGCTGCTCCGAGGCCGTGTTGAAGCGATTATAATCGATCTCATCCGTCTGGTCAGGCATACAAGATTCATGCGTAAAAGAATCGCGCTTAGATTCGTACGACACGGCCGTTTGCGCGCCAGTGCGTTCTTTTGGTTCCGACATAGGATTTAACTCGGACGCGCGTTGGCTTGTCGGAACATAAGAGTAGCTGTGACGCTTATGTGGCTGAAATAGCTTCTTGAGGCGGCGAATCGCTTTTTTGGGCTTAGGCACAGGTGTGTCAGAAGCTGAGAAGGAGAAGCCACGGTACGGCCGATTTTCTCCTGTACTCATGTCGTGGTAAATACTGCTCGTGCGACTTTGTGTGGGCATTAAAGGGTACGTGTCATTCAAAGGCGCGCGAGAGATGTCACCGTCCACTTCCGGCTCGTAGGACTGAGCAGCCCGTAGACCGGGCATGCGAGGATCGTTCACGTAATCGTGATTCGGATACTTTGCGTCGATGAAATGCAAAATATCAATATCGTTCGGGAACAAATGCAATCGAACGCATTCATACATGAATCGCGGGATCAAGGAAAGGAAGGCACATAAAAGGCCGCCAACCCAAAACTGTGCCGAGCGATACAAGTAGTAGTTATTACCCCATGAATACGTCCAGATCAGCGTGGGCGGGAAAGCAGCATAAATGGGCTCGAAGACGAACAAGAGCATAGTAGGGATCCACACAACACCGAAAATCCACCACGTCCATGCCATGGACTCGAGGCCAGCGTATAAGTTGGCAGCCAGCACGGTGGCAAGCACCATGTTCGTCGTCGGCTCATACAAATCAATGTCGTAGCCATCATTGCGAGGCGTGGTCGTGTCGTAAAAGTACATGAGCAGGAAAAAAAGAACCACGGACTGGACCACCCCATCCATCATATAGCCCAAAAACCGCCAAATACCAAAGTAACGCCGCTCACGAGAGGCCGCGTACAGCTCTGGCACTTGCATCAGCACATGATCCGATACATTACGGTCGAACATGCCGATACCAACCACAGAGGCGACGGTCCAGATAGCATTGTACAAAAGTAGATACACATAGTCCATAGCTTGAGAGGTTGACCATCCACAATAAATCTGGAACCAGAACAGAGTGCCAGTGTGCACCATTTGCTTATAGAAAAACACATTGACCATGGTGCTGTTGCGGTAGTATGACCAGTGTCCATGCACGAGAATGAGTCGCTTGAGAAACTGAAATTGACCGATAGAATAGTCGGCGGAATTGACTGCCTGCATACCTTCTTCACCAGCCACACCTACGCCGACTTGCGCCGCTTGAATCATGGATACATCATTGGCACCATCACCGATCGCCAATGTAATGCCCTTGAGACCATCTTTGATGAGGCCAACAATCAGTGCTTTTTGCAACGGGCTTACACGGCAACAGACCACAGCGCGACAATGTCTCGAGATGTGGATTAGAAGTTCACGACTGTGGGGCTCCTTGAGAGCGTATTCAAGGGCATGTCCATCAATCACAAGCGCGTATCCACCGGGACGAAATCCATTCTCTTCGCCCACAATCGAGCCAGCACTCATAATACTGCGAACGTCACCGCCCGCTGCATCCATCGAAACGGGCGGCGGAGGATGCTTCATGTCACTGACATCAATACCGCCGAAGAAACGATCCATTGCTTTTTCGAGTTGCGTAAAGGCCGAATTCATTGAGCCATATTCTCCACCACGGACAATAATGAGATTCATGTCTGGTGCAAGAAGCATGGTACTGTATCCGATAGCAATGGCTGTCTCGAGTTTATCTCCCGTGGCCACCCAAATCTTTATACCAGCACGCTTTAGATCAGCAATCGTCTCTGGTACGCCGTCCTGAAGTCGGTCCTCAATCGCCGTAGCACCAAGTAACGTGAGCTGCTGCTCGACCTCACTAGCTAGCTCTTCCATGCGCTCTTCACGCCCTTCAGTCAAAACGCTCGCATGTTGATATTCACGCGACCACTGTTGGTACCAAGTGGGATCAAGTTCACGCTTGGCTACACACAGCGTACGCAAACCGTGATTAGCAAACTCTTCGAGTGATTTGTCAGTCGTAGCACACATATCGTCTTGGCCAGATGCAAGGCGCGAGTAAATCATCGAGTCGGCACCTTTGGTGTACACCAATATGTGGCCATCTGTTTGGCGCTTAACAATCACGCTCATACGTTTGCGTGCAGACGAGAACTCGATTAGCTGCAGCACTTCATACGTTTCATAGTCGCTCGCGCCTGGCACTTGAAGGCGAATCGTATTGATATGTCTGCCACAGTACACGTAGCCATTCGCACCGGCCATCTCGACGAGCGCCTGCTCATCTGGTGACTCGGCGCGATATGAAATTTCATTTCTGTTTTCCGTGCGCGACAGGTGCACGGTGTGACAAAGGGAAAGGCAGCGCATAAACTCATGCACGTGTTTATGTTGCTGAGAGGAAGTATCTTGGATGGCCTTAGTCAGATCATCGTCATAAAAGCGCGGGACATCTTCCATAATAGGCAGAACACGCAGCTTGCCATCTAGTGTCGGACTTTGACCACCACCATGATACACGACACCATTGATGGTACAGCCACGGAAAATCATAAGGTTCTGTGTGAGCGTACCAGTTTTGTCGCTAACAATGTACTGGATCTGGCCGAGCTCATCGGAGAGGTTCCATGATTTCGCCATAGTGCGCCGACTCATTTTTTCGTAGTACATGTCATAGTCCTCGAAAATGAAAAGGGCCTGAACGGTCCGCACAACTTCGAAAGAGATGTAAAGGGCAATCGGCACAATGTTCTGGAAGGTAATCAGTGAGTTAGCAAATGAAACAAGACCGTTCAAACTGGGATTATCGTCGTTGAATATTGCCAAATACTCCCAAGGGGCCTGTCGATCGAAATAGTACTGCTCAATACGCGAGTCGGCGATAGCACAAACCACGGCCATAACGCCGATGATAGCAAGGTTCACGTATACCATTTTGTTCATTTGGAATTCCATAAGACTGCGCTTACTAGGCGTATCACCCGAGTTAAGCACAATCTTGGTATCGGCACCGGTCATTGCCACAACGCCAATGACCCATTCGGTATTCCGAACAGCGGATCCTCGGAGAAGAGCTTGGTTCAGCGTGACAGGACAAGCCAGGGGTTTGCCTTCCTCATCGGTTTCATCATAAAGATTCACACATCCGTTGAATTTGTACATGTCGGTGCTTTGAGGCTCGACTTCCACATCAAACTGGCGGTCCATGCAGTCTTCAGGAGAGCGCAGATCAGACAGTTGCTGAACAGCGAAGCGACTCTTCAAGTTGATTTCACCATCCAAATTCTTGGTCTCGACGAAGCAACTACCATCCTCTTCACTGGTGGCACAAATGATAAGATCGGCCGGCACAGGGTCATTGTTGCGAAGACACACAATATCGCCGACCATTACATCGTCCCAATGCTTAGACTCCCAGTGGGGTGCATTCTTGTTCATTCTGTGCTCAGATGAAGAGCTGAATCGATGGTATTCATGCGACAGTCGACTCCGCGGACGTAAGCTGTCGAAGCTCATAGACGACATACGACCATTGTTTTGTTGCGATGGCGATCCAGGCCGGCCGCTGGGCACAGCTTCACCGCTTTCCAGTTCCTGGACAGACACAGCATTCTTGCGCTTGCTAAACTTCTCAATGAGCCATGGTGGCATTACATATCGCACCATCATCTGCCATATGAGACGCAGGCTTCGTGATTTGCCTTCTGTCTTATTGTGATTCTTGTACGAAGCTCCCGTAAGAACACGTGTTCGCTGCCGATTCACCGCTCGGTCGGATTGGTGGCGTTTAACGTCTTCATAGCCGTCTTTAACCATGGTAATGAACAAGACAATCAATAGGGGAAGCATGGCCAAACCAGGGCTAATAGTAGTAAACTCCGGGAAAAACTGCAGAATCACAAGAACAAGGAAGAAAATGTTGGCCACACGACGGAACTGTTCCAAAAGATTCTTGAACACGAAGTTGTAGACTGTGTACTTGGCAGTGATAACCTGGTTCGTCGCGAAGAGCCATTGGCGGCGAATGCGACCTCGTGTATCGTAAGCCTCTTTTGGAAGGTCCATATTAATCATGATCCGACGCGAAGCAGGTGGCGGGCGCTTGCGCCTGAACGCCGTTTCCGGGTTCAAGTCAATTTGTTTGAGCTTGTGCCACACATACGAGGCAGAAGAACGAAGCCTCTCGGCAGTTCCTCGCTTTTCCGCGGCTGTGTTTTCCACATCAGCCATAGCGAAGAAGCGCTAGTTGAGCTTCTTTTTAGGCCTTAATATGAGAGACCGCGTCTCAAAATTAAAAAGGTAAGAGACGTTTG
>ENA-OOJM01000157-OOJM01000157.1-human-skin-metagenome-genome-assembly--contig:-NODE-157-length-23514-cov-7.557824_pt1 | contig 23514 bp, 9 predicted proteins | sample MGYA00248875_ERZ500988 | MGnify/ENA primary metagenome ERZ500988 (study PRJEB25958, sample SAMN03398507) | human skin metagenome | study: EMG produced TPA metagenomics assembly of the Human Skin... | reverse complement strand
GCGTATGTCCGCGAACGCCGCTGCTCGACGGTCGTTTGCAAACGTGGGCCGAGCTTATGGAGCGATTGTTGCACATGCAAAACACGAGACAGTGTGTAAGTGGCATGCGAGACGCGCGCATATCCGTCTGTGGAAATTCGGGCAGAGCATACAACGCATCTGCGCTGGTTGGGTTCCAAGATGAGGTCTTGCACAGGGGCATCCGCTTCGACGGGACTGGAAAGTCCTGTTCCATCCTGCTGTGCCCGGGAAAAGTGAAGACGCACGTCGGTCAATGATACGCGCACGCCGAGGGGATTGACAAGAAAAAGTTGGATGCGGCAAGGCTCGTTCACAGAAATGCACGGATTATCATTATAGCTTGAAGAAGGTCGTAAAATGCAGCATTTTTCAGCAACAATGAAAGGTGAAGGGAGTGACACACGGTGCTCGTGAGCATATTTAGCGACACTTTCGATTGCATGAAGATGTAGTTCGTCAATGGAAGGGAGACTGCCATGAAGAAGGGGTAAAAGGTACGAGAGTGCCTCGTCGATACGACCGCTGTTGTGCACGAGAAAAGCCATTTTAAAAAGAGCGTGATCGTACAGTGATGTGCAGCGGGTTTTGTAAAAATTGGCTGCGCACGTATAGCAGCGTAGGGCAAGATGTTTCTGGCCGCACGCTTCATATTGAGAAGCGGCTTGCAGTAACGACGCAGCACTGCGCCGTGTGTGAGGTCGCTCCATACGAAGGTAGGCCATGGAGGCTTGCTCTAGCAGTAGTGCACGCACAATTTCATCAGTGAATTGAGCTGCGCGGAAAGAGGCCATAGCGACCATATCGTACTTTTGCATCTCATTAAGAAGAGCTGCATAAAGGACGGATGCGCGCAGTGCATAAAATTCACCTGTGCGCAACTTGATGTATTCATCGCACGCACGCAGATATGCAGAAGGCGGGGGCAAAGGCCCCTTGCGCGACAAGCTCGCATGTAGCACCTGGGCTAGACCCAGCATTTCACTCGCACAAGCACTGTACATGGCTGCCTGATCCTCTTCATAGTCGCGATATGCGGCATCGTACATGGTCGATGCTAAACGATAATCACGCACATGCATTGCCAAATCACCAAGACGTCGCGTTTGCGACACAATTGAGTTGGCAGGGTATACACCATGGTTGAGCCTGGAGGTTAATGATCCGGTTGAGCTACGAGGCAGAAGCCATTTCCGACTTGCACCGAGCAAGCGTCCCGTGAGGCCAAGCCTTTGGGATGAAATGTGTTCGCCAAGATGTTGAACAGAGCGCTCCAAAAAAGGAACCAGGCTTTTGGTAATGAGTTCCCGAACATAAGACTGCAAGCGTTGAGCATCTTGCAATGACATATGCTGAGCTGGCGACGCGCCTTCCTTGGCGCATACACGCGAAGGCACTCTTTGAGCATTGTTCGTGTATAGCGCGTGTACCTCAGGAACAGGCTCACTAGCCGAGTTCACATGCACAATAGCACAGTCCAAGCCATAGGTCCGGCGCACCTCCTCGAACAATCCCATCGATCGGGACACGTCGGTTCCTAGAGCTGCCGTGTCGTGAACGACAAGATAGCATCGCAGTATATTTGATTCGACGAAGGGCTGCTTAGCAAACAAATCTGCCTTCTTTGACTGCTCGTACAGTCGCGCGAAAGCATTAAGTGGATCGGGGTTGTTGGATGATACTGCAAGTACCATAGCGCAAGGGTGTGACATGGTATCAAACGAGCTAATAGGCCGGTAGCCGTACAGGATCGAAGCAAAGCATGAAAAGGACTCATTTTGCTGGTGAAGCTTCTCATTCCAAGCCTGATACTCGTTTTCAGGAGGAACAAGAGGTAGGAGAGGATCACAGTCCTGAATCTCGCCATGAAAAAATCGCTGTACTGTGTCCAGCAATTTGTCGATGGGGACAGGCTCATTTCCAAGAATCAAGAATTCATCTAGCATATCGAATCGTACATGAAATCGGGGAATCATGCGCTGCTCCAGCTGGGAAGTGCGGACGGTGACTGTGTTAGTTGTTATGCATCGTACCATTCTGTGAACTACTTTCAAAGGGGCGAAGCAAGTCAGCAAAGCAAGAAAATCCATTTCTTTCTGCAATTAAATTAGCCTCCTGACAGCTCAGTACAGCAATACGCGGACTGAACGCCCTATGCACAGAGTCGGCTCCCATGCGCGCCTAGCAGCGACCCTGTTGCCAGAGCCAGGGGAGTTGGACGCGCGTCCCCAATTTCCCTATTTACACGTGGGGCCACGTGGATACTCCGCTTAAGCAGGGCCAGGCAGCATAATGTTGCCGGATGGTTCTCGTTCGGTTTTGAGCAGCCATCATGCCTGACAACGAGCCAGCGCCCGTTACAGAGGACAACCTGGCCAAGATAAATGGCAAAATTCTTGTTGAAGAGACTGAGGAAAAGGGAAATTCGAGTCCATCAGTCTCTGTCAAAACGAGTATGTCGCTTTCCCAACGAGCTATGGACTCCATGTCATCAATGGTCGTGCGGTCCATCATCGCTGTCAACGATGAGCCCATCAGGCTTCCAACCAAAAATCGAAAAGCACCGCTCTCTGTTGCAACAACAGCTGTCAACTTCCGAGGGTTCGTGCAAAAGTCGGGTCCCCTATTTGTGTTCCAGGATGCTGTGGAATCCACCCTCATGTGGGATGATTGGCCATGGACGACCCTGTGGATGGGCATTTGGGCCGTCGTGTCATTGTACCCGCGTCTTTTTCTCTGTGTTCCGCCTGCCATCGCTTTAACCATTATGTGCAATACATATTTTATACGTTTTCCTTTAACTCACGAAGACCGCAACAAGGCCCCGTGCGATGCCTTACGCGCTTCCTTTAATGTCCCAGACATGCTGCGCGATGAGCCAAGAGCCCCTCCTATTGAGCCTCGACCTGTTAAAGAAGGTGAGCTCAAGTATTTCATGCATATGCGGGACATCCAGAATATGATGCGACTTATCATTGACGGTTATGACAATATCTCACCGGTCGTCAAATATCTTAACTGGTCTGATGTGCCACGCACACTTCGTATATTTCAAATATGTATTGTGGCATTGATTGCAGCATACTTTGTCGCACCTTTGATTCCATGGCGTCTTGCTGCCTTTTTTGGAGGTGAGCTCGTTCTTGTCGCGCATCATCCATGGCTAAAGCCAGCTATGGAAGCTGTGAAGAAGCAGTCGAGAGATTCACCTAGCCGATTTAAGTCTCTTCAGCGTCAGCATCGGTTTAAGCAGCGCCTCATTGATATGCTAGATGAAGACCGATTGCCCGAGTTTGTGTGGCAGCGCGGATGGAAAGATGTGGAAATGTTTGAAAACCAACGCTATCAACCTGGTCGCCGAAGTGTCTCGAGTGATTTGAACTGGTCTTCACGTCATCTTCGGGCTGACGAACGTCGGCCATGGACCCGGGGTATCGATGGTTATTCTGTCGATATCACGGCTCCGAGTGACTTCCCCCTTCGTGCCGATGATGTTGACTATCAGCTCGACGAAGGGTATGAGTGGATCGAGGGAGAAAATTGGAGAATTGACTGGGGTGGGGCCTGGAGCTCCGTTGGTGTCGATGATCATGGCTACGTGTACACGGACGCATCGTGGTGCCATCCGGCACCCTATGCCTATGGCACTGATGAATCTGCGCCCAAGTCGCCATTTTATTGGTCTCAAGATGAAGATGAAAATCAATCTACCGACATGGACTCTGACATAAGTGCTCTAGCCGTCACACGACGCCGACGCTGGCTTCGCCGTGCAGTGCGTGTGAACAACCCTGGGTCTTCGAAATGTGGAGTGATGCCGATGGGCACTTAGACTCTTAAGCGAAAAACGCGGCTAGATTCGGGCCGACAGTGTGCCTGACGCACGTGCCAGGATCGGCGGTTTCGGTCCAGACTTAGCCACTTGCGTGCCACCTATTTAAAAGTGACCATCAAAGTCACCTTGACTTCAGATTACCACGACCATGACTTGGGAGAAGCCTCAATTGTCGGAAAAGCACGCTAATGTCATTCGTGCCACTTTGCCTCTGGTAGGTCAGCATATCAATGAAATTACTAGTCTATTCTACAAGACTATGTTTCAGAATCACCCTGAATTGATCAAAGACCTTTTCAATCGTGGCAACCAAAAGCAGGGCGCCCAACAAAAGGCCCTGGCTGCCTCGGTGGCTGTATTCGCCTCAAAGCTTGTGAATGAAAATGAGGAGCTTCCTGCACATCTCTTCTCGCGCATTGGACACAAGCACGCTGCATTGGGTATCACAGCGGACCAATACCAGATCGTGCACGATAACTTATTCTATGCCATTGTCCAAGTGCTTGGTGCTGATACGGTGACTGCGGAAGTCGCTGAGGCTTGGGACCGTGTCTATTGGCTCATGGCCGACATGCTCATCAAGTTTGAGAAAGGACTTTACGACGAGGCGGGTGTCGAACCTGGTAAGGTGTTCCGCCAGGTCAAGGTTGTTCAGTCTGACAAGTTGACAGACGATGTAACTTTATTCAGCATCGAAAGCACTGATGCGTCCAAGCCGTTACCAGCTCATAAGCCGGGTCAGTACATTTCCGTGCGTGCTCGTCTACCAGATGGCGCTGGACAGTTGCGTCAGTATAGTCTCGTGGATGACGGCGTCAAAGCAGGTCGTCTAAGTTTCGCTGTCAAGGCTGTCACCGCTACCGAAAGTGCACCAGCAGGTGAAGTATCGAACTGGCTTTCACAAAATGCCCGAGTTGGCACGGAGCTTGAGGTTTCTGTGCCATTTGGCGATCTGGTGTTGAATACCGCGAGCTCCGCACCTGTTGTGCTCGTTTCTGCCGGTATTGGTGCTACCCCTATGATGGGTATGCTTTCGCGCCTTGTGCACGACAAGTCTGAGCGCCAGATCATTGTCCTTCACGTCGATAAGACAGCTGCTACGGATGCGTTCGCTTCGCAGGCCAAGCAGCTCGTTTCGAAGCTCTCCAACTGCCGCTTCCATTCTTGGTATGCAGAGGGCACTTCTGATGATACCACGACTGTCGGTGAGAAGCTCAACCTTGGCAAAGAATCCTTGCCAAAGGATGCACTCGTCTACCTGTGTGGCTCGACAGAATTTCTTCAGGCGGCTGCCAAGGATCTCAAGGAAACTGGCATTCCTGGGGACAACGTGCAATTCGAGCTTTTCACGCCAAACGATTGGCTCATTAGTTGATAGACGCGTCTATGTGCATTTAAGCACTAGTGCTAGCGCCACCTCTCATTGTAATGTGTAATGCTTTAAACACCGTTCAGTGTCTCGTTCTGGTTTCTCGCAGTCGTACAAATCAGCTAATATTGCTATTCTATGTTTAGCCAGTAACATACTGTATCTTTTTGAATAATATGAACAAAATATGATCATTTAATCATCGAAGGTCATTTTCTTACCCGTAGAAGGGGCAATAGCTCCAGAACGGGCGCTTCCGGACGCGGAGCGGGCACCACCGGCACGTCCTCCCCAACCGCTGTCGCGAGGACGACCAGAATTACCACCACGAGGTGCGCCACGCGAGGAGTTGCTGTTATCACGCTTGCCAGCAAAGTCAATGCGAATGGGACGGCCGCCCAAAGCTTGACCATTCATGGCTTCCAGTGCCTTGGCGGCATTTTCTTCTGAAGTAAACTCCACATACCCAAAGCCCTTGGGACGGCCAGACTCGATCTCTTTCGGAAGACGAACACCCGCTACTTCCCCAAACTCGGCAAATGCATTCCAGACATCGTCTTCTGTCAATGCCCAAGCAAGACCGCCGATAAAAAGCGTGTTGGAAGGTGCACTCAGCTCATCCTTAAAGTGTTTGGCACGAGATTCGACACGCTCCTGAGGGCCACGAGGAGGTTGCAGATCCACACGAAGAGCACGGCCATCAAGTTCTTTGCCATGAGCTTCCTTCGAAGCACGAAGCGCTTCAGCTGATGTGGAAAAGTCGACGTATCCAAAGCCACGACTACGACCGGAGTCACGATCGCATTGCACACGTGCATCAAGTACGGTACCGTATTGCTCGAATTCACTCCTGAGCCAGTCATTGTCGACATTCCAGCTCAGCTGGCCAACCCACAGGGTCTTGATACCTGTATCTTCCGACTGATCGACCTTGGACTTTTTCGTGGTTTTCTGCTCTTCCATTTCATCTGACTTGCGCTTCTTGTTGACACTAGTCTTCTTGGACTCTGTACTCTTATCCGACTCAGATTCAGAGTCTGAGTCTGAGTCCGAGTCCGAGTCCGAGTCCGAGTCTGAGTCCGAATCCGAGTCCGAGTCTGAAGATTCAGATGAGTCAGAGTCTTCAGTAGAGTTTTCCTTTGAGGACTCATCATCGGAGGACTCTTGATCGTCCGAATCCTCGTCCGAGTCAGAACTTTCTTGCTTTTTCGAGTTCTCTTCTTCAGAGTCATCCGAATCGTCTGAGTCAGAGCTCTCAGACTTTTCTTCTGATGCCTTCTTGTCATCATCGTCAGAGTCATCATCGTCAGAGTCATCAGAATCATCAGAATCAGAGTCGTTAGAATCATCAGAATCAGAGTCGTCAGAATCAGAGTCATCAGAGTCCTCTGAATCATCTGAATCGGAGCTCTTAGACTTTTCTTTCGATGCATTGTTTTTATTCTCATCTGAGTCATCGGAATCAGAATCGTCTGAGTCTTCTGAATCGTCAGACTCATCAGAGTCGTCTGAGTCAGAGCTCTCAGACTTTTGCTTCGATGTTTGCGCTTCGTTGTCGCTTGAATCATCGGAATCAGAGTCGTCGGAGTCATCAGAGCTCTCTGAATCATCTGACTCATCGGAGTCGTCAGAATCATCTGAATCTTCAGATTCCGGACTTTGTTGCTTCTTTTCAGAGGGCTTTTCGTCATCGTCGGAGTCATCAGAGTCGGAATCAGACTCCGAGCTCGAACCTGACTCATTTTCGACATTCTTTTTTGATTCATCGCTATTGTCCGAGTCGTCAGAGTCGCTCGAGTCTTCGTCAGAATCATCTTGTGAGTCGTCATCTGAGTCGTCCGAGTTATCATCTGAATCATCTGAATCGCTAGATTCATCAGAATCATCAGAGCTACTAGAGCTTTCAGAATCAGAGTCGTCAGATTCCGAGTCTTCTGAATCAGATGAATCTTCATCCATCGGCTCGGGCTTTTTCGACTTCTTAGAGCTACTCTCAACAGAAGAAGAAGCCTTCTTCATTCCTTTCTCTTCATTCTTCGGCTTGACATCGCTTTTAGGCGCAGCCTTTGCCGACACAGCGGCAGATTTGTCTTTTTTGCCCATCTTGAAACGAAGATGACGGCGATGAAGCAAAAAAATTTCGACAGATACTTTTTTTCAAGAAAAATATTCGTATGATGACTAATCTAACGTGGAGGGCTATTGATCGAACACCAAGGGTCGCCGTGGAGGAAGCGAGGGTGCAGGACAGACAAGAGCCGGCATACCTGTACCGACTGTCTGCGCAGGATTGCCCATGATAATACACTCACTTACACCAGCGATAGAGTCGGATTTTCCATAAAGTGCAGCATCGAACAAGTGATCTGTAGTTTTCTCAAATGACGCAAGCATAAGGACTGAATCCTTCATCTTTGCCACACCGAACCTTGTGATACCCAAAACTTCACCTTTGTACGTCATGACGTCGGCCAAGAGCATGACGTGACGAGGATCAATGGACATACCATGACTGGCCATAGTGTAGTCGATTTCACGGTAGATAGAGTTACGAGCGGCCTCAATACCCAAAACTTGTTGCATTTCCATCACGTGGTTCGTATATGTTTGTGTTCCAACCACACCTTCAGTAGTCATGACTTCGCGTAGACCGTAGCCTTCGACTAAAAGCTTTCGTTCGTTCTTTTCATCGCTGATTACAGCACGGCTTGCATTTGGAATGCCCTTAATAACGACTTTGGGAAGCTGCCGCTTGAGGTGTTTGAGAGAGTAGTAAACATCCTTCTCCTTCTCATCTGAGTGGATATAAATGTGCAAAGCGTTCTGATTTGGCTGTACGATTACGCGTTCCTCTTTGATCTTCATGCGAGGCATATTCACGATGGCGCGCTTTATATCGTCCAGAGTAACCTCAAGCTGCAGCTTTTGGATGGCGTCCATGTCAATTTGCACACCTAGATATGTATAATTTCCCGCCCATACCTCTTCGATGACAGATGCGATATCGCCCAAATAGGTCTTTTCTATACGACCTTTGACGATACGAGCTGCCCGCTCATTTTTCTCACTCACAAGCTTGGCTGCAATAATCGGTGTATTGATAGCTTTGGCAGCATTGATGATCTCTTTGATACGTGGTACACCCAGCGTCACATTCATAGATGCAACACCAGCAAAGTGGAACGTCTTTAAAGTCATTTGAGTACCAGGTTCACCAATTGACTGAGCACCCACTGCCCCCACTGCCGAGCCAGGCTCAATCTTAGCGCGCATGTACTTTTCCCAGCATAAATGCAAGAACTCGCGGATGGTCGCCTCAGAGACACGCGCCTTGTTTTCCACAATGGCACGCTGGGCCTCATCAGCGCCCAGAGACAAGTCTGTGTCAGCATCAAAGTCGCCGTCGCGAGTCAATGCCGGGTACATGCCGTACACTTCACGCGTACGAGCCATGTGCTTGGCAATTTTATCTTGGCAAAAGTCGCGCACCTGATCGATATACTTGGCAGTACACAGGCGCTGGAATCGATCTTCAGAGAGCGCCTCATCGACCATGTTCATGACTTCGTATGGCAGAAGGTAGCGGCTGGGTATATCAGCCGTTTTCGCAGCAGCATGAAGGAAAGTGCGATGGTATTCAACTGGAAGAGCATTGCCCTCAAGTTCAGCAGGATCCAATCCGTCGTCGCCATACAGGAACTGCACGACACCGCCTTCGGAATTGCGAACGGAGAAGTCGTAGTGAGTCGACAGATCTTCGAGCGCTTTCATCAGTCGCCGCTGCATGTAACCCGTTTCAGCGGTCTTGACGGCTGTATCTACCAGACCCTCACGCCCACTAATAGCATGAAACAGGAACTCGGTAGGCTCCAGGCCTGAGAAAAAGCTGTTGCGCACGAACCCTTTCGATGGTGGATCCTTGGATTTCTTCGGGAAATGTGGTAGCGAGCGGTCTTGGAATCCATTTGGTACTCGTGATCCAGAGATGATTTGTTGTCCGACACATGCGACCATTTGGGCCACATTGATCTTGGATCCTTTGGAGCCGCAAACGGACATGAGAAGGGCCGCATTGTGCCGGCTCAGCTCTGTCATGCAAATTTCACCGACATCACTGCGCACACTTGAAAGGACGCCCGAAATCTTGCTTTCAAGCGTCTGCTCCTGATTGCAACCGGGCAAGTTTTCAAGCTTGCCGCGCTTAGCCATGTCGATGAGATCCGAGCATTGGCGGTACGCTTCCTCCACGTGCTGGTCTTTGGTCTTGCGCAGTCGATCGCCCGGTGTGACATCACCGATACCTAGAGAGAAGCCTTGGTTGGAAAGCCATCGAGCGCATGTTTTGGCGAGGCGATTCATAGCAGCCACGGTGGCATCTGGTCCATAGTCGCGCAAAATTACGCCAAATACAGAATGCTTGTTACCATCGCCAACCGTGGCTTTATCCATGACACCACACAGTACTTCGCTGTTTTGGATCACAAGGTACCCGTCGTTAGGGGACATTTCTTTGGGATGACCATCACGCGGCTTTTCAAATGTGCGACATCGGGCTTCTAGGTTGACAAGCACCGACGAAGACTTGTTCGGGCGGATGAGCGTACTAAAAAGCTGTTTGCCCGTCCAAAGACGCACGGGTTTTTGAATAGCCGGGGGCGGGATATCAATGTGCAGTGTAGCATCACCAAAGTACGAGCATAACTGTACAAACTGCGCGCGAGTAAAGAAGCGGTCACGGCGAGATATAAGGTAAGAAGCAGTGATGAAGTCCTGGATAGCAGCAATAATAGGCTCTCCGTTCCGTGGCGTTACGAGATTGTGCCGAACACCCATAAGCGTGAGCGCCTCTGTTCGCGCCTCTTCCGTCTGAGGGACATGCATGTTCATTTCATCACCATCAAAGTCGGCATTGTATGGGTTGCACACACATTCGTTCAGACGGAATGTTCGCCATGGCCGGACCTTGACGCGGTGGCACATGATCGAAAGCTTGTGCAGACTCGGCTGTCGATTGAACAGCACGATATCGCCATCGCGTATATGTCTTTCGACAATGTCTCCCACACAGAGATTGGCGGCAATGTCGTCCCGCATGCCAGGGAACTTGAGAAAGCGCTTGAAACCATCACGACCGTTGACGTGGTAGTTGGCGCCTGGATGTGTATCTGTACCGTTGCGCACAGCAGCGCGCATCGCTTCAATATTGTGCGCAAAGACACGTTCAGGATATGTGAGAATCTTGGCGACGCGTTCCGGCACGGCGATTTCGTCGATGGCCAGGTTCGGATCAGGTGAAATGACGGTTCGACCGGAGAAATCGACACGCTTGCCGCTCAAGTTACCGCGAAAACGACCCTGCTTACCCTTGAGGCGCTGGCAAAAGCCACGTATGGGCTTGTGCCCACTCATCGGCGGTACGCCGGGCATTTCCGAGTTGATGTACAGAGCCACACTGAGCTGAAGAAAGTCCCATTGTTCCACCAGCTGGGCCGTCGTCGTGCCTTTGCTGCCTTTGGTCAGACCAGACTTGATAATATTGTTCGTAAAGACAATCTCGGTCAGCTTCACGGTCAGATCATCCTCGTTGGTAGCGCCATCCTGAGCCACGCTTGGGCGAATGCACACTGGCGGCACGCAGATATACTGCCAGATATACTCCTCTGGGCGGCCGAACTGCGGTTTGAGTCCTAGCAGCTCGCAGTCTTCGTCGGAGATGCGGCGGAACAAGTCGAGTACGCGCAGCGGATTCAAGTCTTCCTGTGCTTTGTTCAGGTGAGGCGCCAGTTCGCCGTGGCCCATTTGGACGGCGGTCGTAAACGTCTTGCGGAAATCCAGTTGCTCTTCTTCGGTCTTTTTTTGTCGAAACTTCTCGTGGACGATCTTGAGCACACCTGCCTTTTTGACCGTGCCGTTGGTCGAGCCACAGTGTGGGCAGTAAAGGACTTTGCGCGCCGCTGTGTTCACGGCCTTGAATGTCTGGGTGCGCTGCAAGTTCTCGAGGCCTGGCCGACGGAAGCGACGAAGAAAGCGACGGCGATCTGGCTCCTCAAGTAAGACGCGTGAACACGACTTGCACACCATCTGGAGAATACTCACAATGTGCTTGAAGAAACCGACGTGGAACACGGGCAGGACCAATTTGATGTAGCCATAATGACCCACACAGTCAGCCATGCGGTGACCACATGTCTCACAGGTGCTCACTTTGTCGCTCACGCCCATGCGCCGGTCGAGCACACCGCCTACTCGTGGCTGCCGATCAGGCAAGTTGTAAATGTCGCGTGTGACCACTTCGAGCTCAGCCAGGTTGACAATCTCTTGTTTGGACATGACGCCGAACTGGATGCTCTTGATTTTTTTGGGCGCATCCTGCACGACGAGCTCTTTCATTTTCGTGGGCAAGCGCAAGCAGCGTCGACCGACGATGTGGCGCTGCCCGTCGTCGCAGGAAAAATCGCCGCGAGCTCAAAAAATCCATGCTTTGTCAGCCCAGGCACAGCAGCGCCTCCATCCCTCTGTCGTAGGATGGACGACCAACGAGGGCCGCGAGTAGCGCATGCGCTACTGACACAGGCAGCGACACAGGCACATGCTACGCCATCGCTTCTCGATGACATGGCTGCAGTGACCCAAGTGGATCCCATCGAGGCACCTGCGTGGGCCCACGTCCTCCTCCAGGCGGTAGCTGGTCATGCGCGCGATGTGGCCGTGGTCATGGGGTTCGTGTGCCTGTCGCAAGTGCCGTTAGCGGCGGCGCTAGTGGACCATGGCATCGTGGACGCCGTATTGGCACATGCAGAATGTGACGAAGATGCCTGTGCAGCGGCGCATATGCTTAGTGAAGGTGCATCCCACGCGCCGCTGCGGTCTCAATTGGCCGCTCGAGAGGCCGTTGCACAATGGCTCGCCTCCCAGTCAGAGGCGAGTGCACCGCTGCGCGCTATTATCGATCTCGTGCACATCAAGCTCGCCATACAGTCCGACAAGGCCTTGCCAGACGACGTATGCTGCGCTACATGGGCGTCCACCATTTCGTTTCTAGAGACAACGCCACCTCCAGCGCAGGTCTTGGTGCCTCTGTATTTTGAGCCGGTGTACACGGCCTATGGAGATGCGCTTGAATCGCTCTACTACCTCGTATCGCGGCCCGCCCAGCGTGTCGCCCTCAGCGAGCGAGGAGCCACGCTGCGAAAGCTGGGCACGCTCTTAGACATGCCCAAAAAGTCGCTTTTTCCGGCGCGCGACGCTTCTGGCTCACAAATGTCCGTATACAGTGATAAGGACGCTCCTACACCACTTGCTCCTGCGCATGCGTTCGTGATTGTGTCGATTCTCACGACCATGACGGCATACTTGCCCCAGCGCAGCGCACAGGACCAACATATCCATGCTCTCCGCCACTCGGCGATGCAAAAGGCGGGGCAGGACGTGCAGGATGACGATGCCGATGAGCGACTCCAGCCTGCTGCTGTCCAGCGCCGGGTACGTGCCCTAGTCGATGCGGACATCGTGCCACGCCTCGTTTCTCTCGCGACACAGCCGCAGCCTGAACAGCTGCGTCAAGCACTGTCGTCTTTGTTCCTAGCGCTTGTGACCGAACAGGATGCGGCCTTTCGTGGGCGTCTCATACAGCAGGGTCTCAGCCGAGCGCTGCTCGCCCAGGCACAGCATGTGTATACCCAGGAGGAGACCGGCAACTTGGTGCCGCTACAAGCTCTGGCCAAACTGAGTGTGTCCACAGATCCAGCGCTCTTGTTCGGCTTAGACGGCACACCCGCGCGTGCAGCAGCATACCTTGCCGTCTTATTTCTCGCGCCCTCCGCGACGCTGCTGCAGATATTCGAGGCGACATTGGCGCTCACGAACCTCGCTAGCATGTCGCCGGCGATGGCGTCGTGCGTCGCACACGCCAAGTGTGCATCCTCTGAGCATGCAGATGTGCAGGCGGCCATTACACCTATGTTTCTGCAGTACGAATCGGACATGTTCCGGTGTGCACTGCTCGAGCTGCTGTGCAACCTCGCTCAGGATGAATCGACGTTTATCTACTGGTCTGGTGAGGACCAAGTTTCGTCCGACGAGACGTCAGAAGAAGTAGTGCGGTTGCATACGCCGTACGGTCGCATCCGATTTCTCCTGACGCTTCTAGACGTCTCGGATGAGCATGTGCCGCTCCTCAAGGCCGTCACGGGCCTGTTAGCCACGCTATCGTCCTCGCCTGCAACATGCGAGCTGCTGGTTCGCATGCCGCCCGAGTCCATTCATGCCCTCGTGGAAGTTCTCACGTACACGTACGCCTCACCTCTAGCCATGTACGAGCTAGCCCTCCGAGTTATGACGATCATTTCAAGCCTCACGCAGTACGCCGCCTGGCTGGGCCCGTCGCGCTCCGACCAAGTTCGTACATGCCTTTCGCGCCTCCTTCCCGCTGTGCGGCAATTTGTGCAGGCGCAGCACAAGGCAACCTCTATGGAACCACTACAAAAACAGGTACTTGCCGTCGCCCTCGACATTTTCCAGACGATTACTTGATGCGCACGGAAACCGTGGGCACTTCTACATCCTCTCCGTTCAGATCGTCAGCCATGATCTCGATACTGAGGTGCCGCACATGCGGCTCAACCGGCTTCTTCGTGACGTGCTCGACCAATTCACGCAAACACATGGGCAAACGCTCCTCCTTCTTCTTGGGCGGCATGAAATCAGCGTACAGCATCGCCATATTGCCCGACACGAGCGTGACCTCCAGGCCATGTTCACGACGGAAGTACTCGAGAAAGTCCCGCAATGGCATATCCTCGACGTCAAAGCGCGACCACAGCGTCCATTCCCGGTCATTGTACTTGTGCACCGGTGCGGCAATGGGGTCACTGAATGCGATGAAGGGCAGCGCCAAGTTCACGAACGCATTGGAGTACGACTCAATATCGCGCTTGTTGTCCATCAGCTTGTACATCTCCAAATTCACCAAACCCGTAACGAGCGCCGTAGTCGTGGCAATCGCAGGAATAATCTTGCCGGCAATGCCCTTGGTCGTGTATCGGTCGACCGGCTCGATTTGATAGTTGGTGGCACGCAGATTCGAGGCCGCCGTGACAAAATCGATGTGGTGATTCGTGTCGTCGTCTTTTTCAAACTCGGCCGGCGTCAGACGATAGCCTGCCATGGAAGCAGGCGCCGGCAGACTCGAAACAACCTCTTCCAGACTCGCCTGGTCTTCCGCCGCGTTCGTGCTTTGGCCAGGCGCCGGATCATTGTCGTTGATCTGTACCTTGGCCTCTTTCGGCACAAACTCGGGCACCTGGACTTGAGACGCCACCTGAGCGATGTGTCCCACATCCGTAGAGCCATTCAGGCCATAGTTGAAGGCATGCAGGTTCGCCGCCGCCACAATGTAAGCCATGTGCAGCTCATTGTGAGGATCAAAGACCAGAGGCGACGGCGCACGCTTCGGACCACTCCAGAATGGCTGTCCTGTCGTGGTCTTGGCATCGTGCGGCAGATTGAAAAGAAGTTGCTTGATCATGTTGACGTAGTTCTCTTCAAACTTGAGACGAGCCCATACAATACACGCGTCAAATGACTGAGGACGAGCATCAACAAGGTATTCTTTGATCTGCTCGACCTGCTGTCCGTATCCAGAGTCGCCCGACGATGAGAGCGACGTTAAGTAGTCACTCTGCGACAGGTACTGGTTTACATTCGCCACAGGCTTCTGGAACAGCTCATCGAATTGCTCGCGAGCCCATTGTATTGTGTGCTCGATCTGATTCGGGAAGTTCTTGAGGGTGCACACTGGAATCGACTTCTCCGGCGGGTCATGCGACGACGCATACGACTCGGTCAGATCGGGCACGACGACCTGGGTGTTGCCCTTGGTGCCGAGTGTCCCTGACTCGAGGAGTGGCTTGCGGAAAAACACACAGCGACTGTCCATGTAGTTGCGCGCCGCCACATTGTCCAGCGCATTGGTCACGCCGTCAATCTGGGCAAAGAAATCCTGGTCGTATAAATCCTCAGTCTCAGGTCCCACACGCTGCTGGAACGTCTTGATCTTTCCTGACAGGTCAGGGTTCATTGCCGCCACAGCAGCAGCGGCTGTATCTGCCTTAAATTTGCCCACATCCTGAGTACGGAAGAGAAATTGGCGGTTTAGGTTGCTTTTTTCAATCGTGTCGAGATCCGTCACATAGATCTGGCCCTGGGGACCCGCACCAAGACCCATCATGCTCCAATTCTTGAGCATTTCGCAGCCAATAGCTCCGCTTCCAACAAGAAATTGGCGTGTGTTTCCAATGCGCTCCTGGAACGTCTTGCCGAATACGGCGATTTGGCCGTCATATCGCGATTGTTGCGGCGAAAATTCAGATTCGGGCAGGTTGGGCACATCTTTAGGCAGCGCCTCGAGCACATCAGCATACATGTGCTGCATCAGAGGATGGAACTTGCCACTGCACGCCTTAAGTACTTCTTGTGCCACAAAACCACCGATGAATGCCACCATAGGCGAAAGATCACCCGTCGCCTGGTACGAGAGCTCGGTGAGAATCCAGTTCGAGAGCTTTGTAGCTTCTTCACCTTCAGGTAGCTGGTTTCGAGACTGCATGATGGCGTGAGCCAAAGCAAGTACGGCGTTTGCGTCATCGGCATTGCGTGGGCGAGGTGAGTGGCCGTTCTTTTCTTCGAAGGCTGACAGTGCCTCGAATCCAATGTGCAAGATCAAGGACCGGTCTATCTTGGCAAAGTCAGAGTAGAGAAATTCAGGTGCCTGCTGACTCTCACGCAACGACTTAAAGTTGAGTATTTCAGGCATCTTGACTTGCTTGAATATACCGCCACCCCTGTACTCGCCAAATGATCTCGTGTCTCCAATCGTGAATGTGTAAGGACCCTTGACAGTGACACGGCGAGGCTCGATGCCATTCAGCTCCGACATGCCCTGCACCTCGGTGAATGTGACATAATCGCCATCTTGCAAGCCATGGCGCTTCTCATCGATCGTCGTGACCAGGCCTTCCTCATCTTGCGTGACGGACACAATCATACTATCCAATGGCTGCTCGCCGTTGGTATCCTTGCACACGAAGTTGGAGCCAAAGTCATTAAAAACCGTGCCGAACAAGCCACGCACATCGGCTGCAATAAAGTGCGTCGAGGTGTTATGCGTCAAGTCGTTCACGCGCAGCTGTTCATTCAATGGTGTATGCGTCAGTACAACGACCTTGAATGACTCCAATGTGGCCTTGTCCAGCGAGGGGACATCCAGCACCTTGATGGGCACGTATGAGTTGAGCTCAGAGAGGCGTGAAGCTGTAGCTGACGCGCGCGTCACCCCAGGTTGACCCACATCCTCGCTTCGCAGAAAGAATTGGGAGCTAAGGTCGGCCACTGAGACGGGGGCGGGGTCGTACAATGTCACACTCTTAACGCCAGCCAAAGCGATGTTTTTCGCGATCTCGGCGCCAAGGCCGCGCAAGCCCACGATGAGCACATTGCTCGAGGACATTTGTCGCATGGCATCGTGTCCAAGCACGTATAGCTGCCTGCTGTACAGCGACTCGTCAATCGTATGTTGAGACATGACAGCCGTGAAAAGCCAACGTATCGACACGCTAACCGCCACGCCACACGCCCTACGTGGGTGGTTCCGTGCATGACGTGTGCTTATGTCATCATATAAGGTGTGTGGCGCCGACGACAATTTTTTTGGGTTGTGGGTCGCCGCCAAGCGATTTGACGGGGCGATCTGACTGGCCTGTCCACCAGGAATCATAATCGCTCCGCGGCACCCTATTCTCGTCACCAGAGCCATTTAGGGCCGTCGTCAAAGAAGATGGCACGAAACGAACATCCGAATGGTTCAGAGTCATCGCCTGTCTCACCCCCATCAGGGACTACCCCACGGCCCATGACCCTCTCGTTGGACGATATTAGCTCGCCGATAGAACAAGAGAGTGATATGGGTGGTGCCCCGCCAAGTCCAAGCACACTTACCGATATCATTCTGTCTTTGCACGGCTCTCTCTACGGTGCGAAGCGCCAGATTTGCGAGATTCATGAAATGGTCCGGCGATATTACGACAGCAATGCAGTATTTGACAGTCCGCTGGTTTCAGCACATGGCCGTGATCGCATCATTGATCAGTTTGTGTTAGCATTTGCGCTGCCGCTTCTTCATGTGCGCTCAGAGCTACGTGATGTGATATGCAGTGACTTTGAGTTTGATGGCACCCGGGCCGGTATCATTCACCACACCATCACTGTCACATTGTTCCCTAATTTATTCGGCTTGCCGACTACCTCGTCGAGTCAGGACTTGTTCACTCCAGGCACAGCCACGAGTTTTGGGGGAAATACGCCTCTTCCGTACTTTAGCAATCATCCTATGTCGGGGGGTGAGACGTCGGGGCATTCCATTCGCCGGCGGAGCTCGCTGCAAAACTTTGTGAGCCCACGAGGTTCAAGTACACCGCAGGATCTGAATCGGTCCTCGTCTATCTCTTCGCTGCGAGCTCGGGCACTTGCGGGGGGCGTTTCGCCATCGCACTTGCCGCGCCCCCTGTCTCTGGGCCCCAGTGCCTTAGAATTTCTTGCATCGTCGAAGGCACAAGACGATTCTGAGACGTTGCCCTCGCCGCCTGTGCCTTCCATGCCGGTGGATGCAGCGAAGAAGCATTGGAATGCCCCGCCGGGGCTGGGACGAAGATCACTATTTGCGCTGATCCGAGATGTCTTGTTTCCGTCAGATGCGCTTCGTGCGATGTTTTCCATGGAGCTGAGTCTGTTCAGCCGACTCGAGTTTAACGAAATGGGCCGCATTGTGCGACATGAGGACACATGGAGTGTGCGGGAATTGGTGGTCGGTATACTTCCCTTCTTTTCTCTATGTACGTATAGTCGGCTAACATCAGTCTACAATATCCAGCGCTTTATCTTCGGCCTGTTTGTGTCATGGTGGGTTCGGTTCCGTCAGGAGACCTTGGCGGCATCCTAGGGGGTTGTGACCCGGGGGAGAATGTGGAGGTGTTCGTCTAGGTGGGTGGATGTTGGCGGAGAATCTAAGTCGTGTTGCATCACATGTACATAAGTAAAGGGCAGGTTTCTCTCCTTCTTTCCACCCCCCTCTCTACGTACCAACAGGCTTGGTGCACGGTCTCCCCTTGTTTCACTCCCCTTCCATCTGGCACTGGTTGTCTTGTCATCTTTTCCATTTCACGACGTCATGAACCTTTTTACGACGGTCCTCCTTGCCCTGTCCGTGGCATCGCTCGGCACAGCGATGCCCGTTGAGAACCCCGGTCAATTTGCCTCGAGTTTGTCGGCTGGTCCGACGAACGTGGTGGATAGTTATGGTGGTGGTATCGGTAACATTCCCAACCTTCAGTTCTCGCGCATGAAGCAGCATGGTGACGGCCAGAATCCGATCTTTGTGGACGGAGAGCCCATTCGCCTGGCTGGCCACGCTGCGCCGAAGAGCTCGAGTACGTCGAAAGAAAGTGGTGTCAAGACTGTGTACCACAATAACAACCTGGGTGTGAGTGTGCCGACCCTCGAAGAATTTAACAGCCGTGGCAAGGCGCAGGCCGTCTCGCTGCTGAAAAAGCAGACGCGAGGCAAAAGCAGTATTTCGCCGCAGCAAAAGTCGGTGATTCAGCAGCGTCTGAATGCGCTCACGTCGTCCGATGGTGCTAGTGCGCGCTCTGCGTATGCGCACCATACTCACGCGCCGCTGCATCACAAGTCGGCTCAGCACAAGAAGGGACCCAAGCGTCTACATGTGTCGAAGAATGGCAAGTCGGCGCATGCGTCGAGGCGCTCGAGTTCTGCTGGCGTTCCGCGGCCGTCGTCCGTGACGCTCAACAAGCAGCAGGAGCGCCTGCTCAAGTCGGCGTCTAAGTTGGTCGAGTCGATGGTGAAGCGGCATGATGGCCGCGTCTTTGAGGCCATCGAGTCGGTATCTGACGACGGCTCGTCCAAGACGACGTCGGCGTCGAGTACAGATGCCCCGGTGACGGGACACTCGACCAAGTCGAAGAGCACGACGACGTCCAGCAAGTCGAAGAGCACGACGACGTCCAGCAAGTCGAAGAGCGCGGCGACGTCCGCCAAGGGCAAGATGCTGCGCAAGTGCCGTCCCCGCAAGAAGTTCACGTCGAATATGTCGGTCAAGACAGTCACGCTCTCGCCCAGCTCGTCGTCCAGCACGTCCAAGACGTCGTCGCCGACGTCCTCGTCGTCGAGGGGCCATGGCGTGACGGTGTCGCAGGGCAGTTCCGAGTCGCTTCGCTACGGCAAGACGATCTCGCTCGGCGATGACCGATCGGTTGATGACGGATCGGATATTATTCAGAAACTATTGCAATAGATGTTACCATAAATTTATGTACAAGCCAAAATAGCGAAAGGCCACGGCAGAGCGGGGGCCGGGGGAGTCCAGCGCAGCTGTGTCATGCACTGCAGCGCGTAGTAATGAAGCACGACGTCGTGGATGTACGCGTCGAGATCAGCCAGGTGATAGAGCTGCACGAGATGAACGGCATACGTGCCGGGAGACACATACGCCGAGCGAGGCACGCGGATCGGCCATGCACCTGACGGCAGGCCCAGCGGCATGTCCGACGCGTAGACCACCGAGGCATCGGCGTGCGCCGTAGGCCATGCATCGCGCTCCAGGCACACGATGCCTACCGAGAGGAGAAAGGGCTCGCGGGTATCGAGGCACGACGCCCACATGTCCATGTCGGCTTGCGACATGGTCCCAAGGCGCCCAATCACCACGTGCCAAGCCGCCGACGTGTCTGCCACGATCGCACGCACGACCTGCCAGAGCAGCGGTATGTACGCACACGCGTCGCCGGCGTCCCATGCGCGGCACACGAGTCGCTGCGCTCGGTCGTCCGTGCACACGACACGCACGAGGCGGCCGACGATATCGTAGGCCACATGCAGCACGGCGCCCTGATGCAACGGATCGTACGAGGCCAGAGGAGGCCAGGCGAGTCGAAGCGACGCGCGCTCACACAAGTACGTACATGCCTCGTAGGTACGCGGCGCGATGTGGCACACGCGATGCAGGGCGTCCTCGTACGACGCCCACATGAGCGCCCGGGACGGGGGGCGAAGCCAGACCTCGCTCTCTGGCACGGGGACGAGCGACACGTCCGCACGCGGCATCGGCCAAGATCGAAAGAGGCGCTCACACGCAGCCTCGTCGTGGCCGTACACGAGATAGACCACGGCGCGGTCTTGGATCACGTCGCGCACGGCCTGCAGGCCAGAGCCGCGCTGCATGTGCCACACATGACCAGGCACCAGCGTGCCGAGCGCGTGTGCGCCAAACTCATCCGACAAGGTCTGGATCCACGAGCGCACGGCGTCGTCGGGTATATCGCATTCGACGAGCACGACGTGTGCGCCGATGGTGCGTGGCCCCCCGACAGGCACGAGACCCAGCTGCGTCCAAGACGACACGGCGTCGATCGACACCTGGATCAGCGCCTGTTGACACCCGACAAGCAGACTGGGCGGCGAGCATGCCTCGGCAGGATGGGTCGTCGACAGGAGCGGAGCGAGTAGCTTGGTCGGCGGCACAGCATGCTGGGCCGTGCGAGCATACAGGGCGACCCAGGCTAGGCGCACACGCTGCGTATGTGTGTCGCTCACCGGCGGGGCAGGCATAGAGACGTGCGGAGACGCCGCGGCACTGGTGTGCAGCCGAGCCAGCGCTAGCGTCCGTTGAGCCGCATCAGGCTCGTCGGCGGCGCTGTCCGAGTCGGTCGACGGCGTCGGACTCGCCGTCCACGTGCCGACGCTCGGCGGTGTGCCGAACGAGTAGCGAGGCGACATGGACGGCCGTCCTTCTTCGCGACGCGGCCCACCGGGTATGAAGAATTTGCCGTGTACATCGTACTTGGGCGCGACGGGCGTCGTAGCTGGCGTCGTGGTCGCCGGCGCAGGGGACGGTGGGTCCGCGGGACGTGGCGGCGTCTGAAAGAAGCGCAAATCATCCTCGGTCAGTTGTCCAATCGTGCGAAACATGTCGTCGTCGTCGTCCAAGCCGGAGCGATCGACGTGCGGTGAAGACGAGACGAGCGATACGGTGCGTGGCGGCATAGGCGATACGAGCTTCGTGCGCTCATCCGGCCATGCTGCCGATGCCAGGAGCGCCTGAGCCGAGCGCATCGTCCAAGGCACGGGCGCATCGAGAGCGCTGGCGTCGTGCTCGAGAAGACACAGGTCCAGGGGCCAGAGGACCGCGCCGAGCGACCGCTCGTCGTCGTGCTCGTCGAGCCACAGCATCGCGAAATGGTTCTCGCGCACAGGCAGCACGTCATCGAGTGCTTCGCGCAGCTGGCGGCAGGACGCGCTCGTGTCGATGCACGTAGAAAGCAGCCTGCCGCGCCGGAGCGTCGGAAGCAGGCGGACGCGCGTCTCGCCCAGCACGACATTGCGAGGCAGCGCATCGCCAGCCACGACGCGCGCATCGACGCGCGTCCACGGCATGAGCTCCGTTCGAGACATGACATGCAGGGTATCATGGGCCGTGTAGGCACGAAATGTCGTGTATTCCGTCGAGGATGCAGTGCTCCCCTCGTCGCGCTCGCCGAGATGCAGGAGGCCACCGGCGACGCGAAGTTGGGATGCACCGCACAGCCCGTCCGCGACCGCATGGCACACGGCTTGCAGAAAGTGCAGGTGTGCTTCTCTCGTCGATGAGGCGGGGTCCGATTCGTCCACGCGGGACACGACGTACTCACCCGACGAGCGCAGCACGAGCGAGGACAGGTAGCTCTTCATCGCCTGAGCCGGGTGCGTATTATGCCACAGAAACACCCATAGGCACGAGGGCGTGCCTTGTAGGGCGTACAGCGGCGCAGGCATTTGCTCCGCGATCCATGTGGCGGGCGACGGCGAGGCGGGTGCCGCTGTGATCAGAGCGCCCTGCAACTTGCGTGCTGCGTCGGCTAGGGCATCCGGCGCGTCAGGCGCGACATAGCGGTACCACTGCACACCGACGTGGGGGGGCAGGGGCGCCGAGGTGTGCGCCAGCGCCGCTGTGGTGGCCATGACAACCAACCGGGCGGAGGAGAAAAAAAGGGTCCGAATTTTCACCTCTTCGCTTCTGCCTCATGGTCGTCTGGCACGATGTCCTCACCGGCCCAAAGCTCGAGGCGCCTCGACATGTGTACTGGGACGCCTTCGCCGACACCAAGGGCACAGATGCGGATCCAAAGCATGTCGCTGCGCTGGCCAGGGAGCTTGCTGCGATAGACAAGCCGGCAGAGAACGAGGTCCTGTCCTACCTTCGCGCCTTGCACTATGTGTCGCGGGATAAGAGTGCATGCGTGCACTTGAATAGCGAGTCGTTTTTCCGAAGCCTCTTTCCGTATGCGTCAGCCGCCAAGCTCGCGAGGCGCGACCAGGTCGCGTACGAAGCGTTCTGCACGCTGAGCAACATCCTGATTCACTTCCACTCGTACATCAACCTCTTTTCGACCACGTATTTGGATCCGCTGTTCGACCAGCTGGACGCGGATTCTTTTCAGCCGTCTGAAGACGAATTCGCGAATGAGCAGGGCCCTTTTACGCTGCTATGCTTTTGCCTCGTGTTCTGCACCATGGGTGACTACTTTATCGAGACGAACCTCATCACGACGCTGCAGTTCCGCACGTACCTGGACCACCACATCGCGAAATACCTTCCGCCGCGCGATGCGCCCACGAGCTCGTGGAAGCCGCCGAACTTCTTCGTGTTCTTGCTCGCGACGGCCGTCAACATGGTGCGGAAACAGAACGAGTACATGCAGTCGTTTTTCCTGCCGGCCCTGTACGCCTTCCACGCCATGGAAGTCGGCTCGCCATGCATGCTCACGCCGTCTCTGATGTATGCGCTCACGCTCTTGGTCCTCGTGCGCCCTTATGTGCCTGAGGAAGAAAAGGACCACTCTCCGCCCCTCGTCGAAATCACGGACAAGCTCGCGCACATCACGGCGTCGTTGATCGACCGGTACTTGTGCGACTCCGAGCAGGAGAGCGACCAGCTCTTGAAGCAGGACGGTGTGCAGGGCCATTTGGAAGGCCTGCTATCCCCGTGCATTGCGTACCTCTCGACGCTTGTGTCCATCCTGCCAGACCTGATTGATGTGGCGGAACAGCGCTTCTTTGAGAAGCAGGGCGACGAAGAGCGCCCGACGAAGCCGCGCTCGCCCAAGTTCCGTCAGTTCTTCAGCTCTGCCGCCTATCCCATGCTGGGCAGGTACTTTGGCGACGTGATGCTGCTGCTGAGTGACGG
>ENA-OOJM01000152-OOJM01000152.1-human-skin-metagenome-genome-assembly--contig:-NODE-152-length-23946-cov-7.736763_pt1 | contig 23946 bp, 17 predicted proteins | sample MGYA00248875_ERZ500988 | MGnify/ENA primary metagenome ERZ500988 (study PRJEB25958, sample SAMN03398507) | human skin metagenome | study: EMG produced TPA metagenomics assembly of the Human Skin... | reverse complement strand
CGTGCACTTCCACGGAAGTCAGGACGAGCATCCCACTTTTTTCGGCCACTGAGAATATCCCAAGCAAATAGATGTCCCGTTTCATCACCACTAATCACCAAAGCTTCATCGAGCGTCATATCTGAGTGACAGCGGAAAGATGTTTGAGTATGTCCACGGAAGCACTGAAGCTGCGTGCCATCCGCCAAATCCATGAGACGATGCGTAGAGGCAAGCTGAGAAACTAGCATTGTGACACCGTCTTTGCCAGGTGTTAGTGACGTGATAGGCTCGTCGAGAGTATCAGAACGTAATTCCCCCATACGCACGTCATAAGTTCGAAGTACACCGTCCACTGATCCTGTATGAACACTGCCTGGTGTCAGCGCCAGGGTCAAAATGGCATCGTGGGCTTCCCGTGCCTCAAAAATAGGGCGCCATGCATTTGATGCACGCAAATCAAAAGCACGCAATATCTTATCACTCCCAGCAGCGTACAATAAGCTTCCTTCATCCCGTGCGCCACCAAATTTCACGTCATGGATCCGACCCGTGTGCGAGTGAAAGCGACGGAACACTTGACCCGTCGCTACATCCCACAACATAATAGCGCGATCTGGTCCAGCACTTGCAAAACGTAGACTGTCCGGGGCAATGTCCAGGCATAGAACTTCATAAGAGTGTGCACTGTACCGCTGGATGCAAGCAGAGCGTCCTTTTGTGTCAAGCTCATCGCTCGCACCGGTCTTCGCATTCCACAGGTGAATTTGCTGGTCACTACCGCCCGTCAGTAGATATCTGCCACCAGTATTGAATCTCGCAACATGCGCAGCTCCCGCATGTGCCTGGATGCAATGCGTCACAGAAAATGCCATACCCTCTGGAATGGTAGGCGCGTCGCTGGTTGGCTTCTCCACATATGACAAAATTGTGTCACACGGACACGGCCCTCTTAGCTATTCTAGTCCATACTGAATGTCGTGGCCCACAGTGAAATCGACTTGGTTAGACAAAGTCATATTTCTCGGCACTGGAACTAGCTCGCAAGTCCCTGCTATTCACTGCGTTACAGGAAGCCAAAGTCATTGCATCACATGCACTGATGCGATGAAGCCTGGAAGCAAGAACCGTAGGTTTTGCACGTCACTTTTGGCTATAGGCAGTGAACCAGGGCGGCCGGATACAAGTTCCACGATTCTCATTGACTGCGGTAAGTCTTTTTATGAGTCGGCACTTCGTTTTTTTCCACCAAATGGACTAAGAAAGATTGATGCAGTGCTGCTGACGCATCCGCACGCCGATGCTATATTGGGCCTGGATGATTTGCGCAGCTGGACCATGAAGGGCTGCATTCAAGACTATGTCGATATATATTTGACGCAGGAATGCATGCAAACAGTGGCGCAAATGTTTCCTTATCTGGTCGACACATCGCGTGCGACAGGTGGCGGGGATGTCGGTGCACTTCGGTGGCATTTGATCGATGCGAACACACCCTTCCAGGCTGGCCCGCATCAAGTGCATGTACAGCCATTGTATGTGGAACATGGATTTGTTCAGAATGGGCGCATGCCATTCGGATGCCTGGGATTCCGCATCGACTCTATGAGTTACATCAGCGACTGTCATTATATACCCAGTGAGACACTCGACAAAGTCGTCGGCAGTGATGTTTTTATACTGGATGGTTTGAAAATGAAGCGACATACAAGCCATTTTTCTATCCCTCAAGCTATTGCGTGTGTATTGGACGTAAGCATTCGGCATGCGCAGCGTAACCTCCCGCCGCCCTCCCTCGCTCTTATTACGGACATAACCCATGGAATTGAGCACCATGACTTTTCTGCTCAACTGCAAAGTCATATGAAAGGCTTGACCGCATGGCTCTACGAACAGAACATGGATGTAAAGTCGGCATCATCGGAATGGTGGAAAACCATTTGGGATGAGCTCGAAAATGAGGAACATGAACGACTTCAGCTCTCTGTTTCATGTACCACAGACAAGTCTCATCCTTTGGTACCAAGCATGCATCTCGCTTATGATGGCGCCCAGATTTACATGTCCAAAAATAGGCTGTGACGTCAATGGTGCAGACGTGCTTGAAGTTCAACCAGATTAGGAAGCCCCATTCCGCCAAACGTTTTCTAAATGTGGTCCGTGATGACTATTTTGGCTTGCAGCTATGTTGCATCACAAAATTTTGGAAATTTGGTTCGTGCCTGGTTTTCCCAACCCATATTTGTATCGAGAAAGCATCAAAATTCCTGTGCTTCGACGAGCCATAGGGCTATTGCAGCCACTGTTTGGAATGCATCAAGCGGGAGTCGTCTCTCTTGATGCCAATGGAACACAATTCGAATGCCCTGAGAATATAGTAACAGTCTTTATGACTGGAACCCATCCACAGAACCCGCATGAGCTGGCATGACCTATCTCGTGGCATCCGACTGCACCTCAAATATTTCACCTCAATAGGTATATAAATTCTATTCAGAAAATGTTTGTGCGTATTCGGAACGCTGCTCTTGGCAGTCTTATCGGTCCATTATCCGCACCTCACTTCGAGGGTTTACTTCCATCCGAGTAGCACGGTCGATGATCGAGAAGCTTCATAATACAAGCCTTGAAACGTGCGTTGAGCTGCACAGGAAGAGCTCCTTCACTTCATCCGACTGGGATGTGAATGCCATATGCGCACTGACCTTGCTAGTCTCTCGACTTGGTACGCGAGTATCCATGGCCCGACTATCGCGTTATGTTTAAAAAAATTAAAAGCATTGATATATGCGTCGTCCACCATGCATCTTCCATAGAAAGGACGGCAGCGTGAGACTTGCACTTTATCAGCTACGGAGAACGCGGCAGGACATGTGTGCCTAGCAAGTATTATAGCAAATGGGTATTTCGCCCTCTCATACACATATACTCTGTCTAGCAAATCAGCTCTCACCAAGCAGACCATGGCACACATTATGCTCAAGGGACATGAATGGACCTTAGGGGTGGATGTGAGTCTTAGCAAGTTCATCTGCGAGTTTATCGGCCTCGGGGTCAGGTTTCTCTTCTTCGCCAATATCCTCTTCTTCTTCCTCTTCTTCGTCTTCGTCGTCGTCGTCTTCTTCACCCTCTGGATCCATTTCATCCAATTCATCCAGTGCCGTAGCGTGTCCCCATTTGCTCAGGGAGGCTGTGATTTTGGAGATGCAATCATCGTCCACGTCAGCAAAGTTACCATTGATCTCAAGAGTCTCAAGTTCTGAGAGATGCTGATCGATAGCGTGCCCCAGTTTGTCCAGCGAGCCGCGATTCAAGTCGCAATACTGCAAATGCAGCGACGTCAGTTTTTTGTTGAGACCAAGACTTAAGGTTTCGAATAGCAACGAGCCGCCCTTTGACTTGAGCAAGCAGTCTGAGAGGTTCAAAGTACGCAAATGAGGCCAATTTGGCAGCGCATTGGCAACAGCCCTTGATCCTCGCAGTGTCGCCGTATTGTCTTGTAGATCCAATACTTCGAGATCCTTACAGTGCGAAAGACCTTGACACAGGGCGCGCACGCCTTCCATGCGGATGCCATTTTGGTACATGTGTACTGCTGTTATACCACGATGAGCAGCAAAAGCTCGTGCCCAAACAGGCGCAGAACCATTTTCCAAGCGGTTACGGCCACAAATCACGACGCGCAAGGCACTCTTCTCACCATCTTTGAGCGACTTGGCAGCCTCGTACAGTGCATCAGCCACGATAGTGCCACCTGTCACGCCAAGACCATTGTTGCTCAAATTCAAAAGACGAATATGGTGATTGTTTGTGAGTAGATTAACCATCGGCTCAGCAGAGCGACCGCCAAACGCATTGTCTGAGAGGTGAATTTCCTCAAGTCGTTCATGATCTACAAGTGCATCACAAAGAGCGCGCAACGATTCAGGAATCTCTGTAATGAGCCGGCCTGTAAAAATATCAGACATGTCGGCGATTCTGAGTGTTTTCTTTTTCTTGAGCACCTCGGCCAGTGCCTGGCATGCGCCCACACCAAAAGTGTTGCCCGAAAGATGAATCTCATACAGAGGCTCTATCTTCTCAAGCTCAGAGATGTAGGGTGCAATGTCCTGTTCTGTGTCGAGTTTTAGGTTCTTGTTGGAAATGTCAAAGACGCCCGTTCGTGCGTCGTTGGCCATGGTGGTAGAATGTCGCGAAATGATCTGTCGCACGTGGTTTTTCGTATTTGTCTCCACGCAACACTTGCCTACAAATAGGACGCGCCTAACGGATCTGTGGAGGTCATCGTATCAGGCTCTGGCGTGGAGATGGGCCTAGGTAATGGTGATGGTAGCGCGTCTCCCGTAGCTGTAGACGATGGAGGTTCCAGTGGACATGAAGACAAACTGTCCAGCTCGGTTCGTATCTTGTTTGTTTGCTCAATCCAAGGGTTATTTCTAGCCGCAAAGGTGGAAGGTTCAGTGTTGGAGTAAGATGTGGGAATGACATTACTGTCATGGCGCTGCGCAACCACATTCGCCTCCTCTGCTGTTTTCCTAACAGCTTCCTGGACGCGATTCCAACCATCCGAGAAAAGTGACCGGACTTTCCGCGCAGCATTGTGAAACGTTTCCTCAGGAAATAGGGGGTCTTGATGAGATAACGCCCTGGGACGAGATTCATGCACAGATTCGGTCAACTGTTGCTGGAGGTGTATTTTTTGGCGTCTTTCAGCATCAAGATGCGCATTTAAACTGTCATCCGATCGACGGAACAGGTCGCTGGCAAAACGCACATCTTTAGGCTCCACATACAAGACGCCCTGATCGCCACGACCGTCTCTTCGATCTAAGGAAGGATCATAGCGGGGATTCTTCCACGAAGTATCAGAAAGAAGCGCATCCCATGCACTTGGTGTCGTATCTGCCGGAGCAAGTTTGTTCGGACTCGAAGAGAGACGTCTCTCACGCTCGGAGTTGTATAAAAATGTGCCTGATGTGCCGGAGAACGCTTGGCGCACAAGCTCAGTAAGGTAGGACCCTCGAAACTCGAATCTCTCCGGAAATTGACATTGCAATTGCCACACGCAGTCAAGGAACTGGAAGAAAATGGGCGCTGCCTGCGATGATGCATGCCCTTGGAAATGGGCAGTGAGTGATTTGGTAAAATCCCAAAGTGATGATGCTGCACGGCTTTGTTCCTCGATGAGCTCATCATTATTAGCTTCAGCATCAAGTAAAAGGTCATGCTGGGGTGCACGCATGTCGAATTTAGATGAGCTCTGGTGCACAAGACCGTGTCGTTCCTGAAACTGATGACCAAAGCTAACCCAGTCTTTTTCAATGAGCACAGCGAAGCCTTCTAATGTGCGGAAATAGGGATCTAGGCATATTTGAGCCAAGGAAACTAGCTGCGCAGTTCGGTCCCAGCCATCAGAGCAGTGCACAAGTACATGAGACGAATGAATATGAATGTTTTGCACAATCTGACGTGTGCCTTGCAACACCGCGCCAAGATGCTTTAACCACTGAGAGCGTTGCAATGCCAATTCATCTAGTATATTTGATTCTTGTCGTACTTCAAAGACAGGTCGCTCATCTTGCAAACGCAAAGCGGTTTGAATTTTGGCCAGGGAGTCGCGCATAACATGAATATTGTCAATACCTAGGTAGATTTTTTTGCAGTTCTTGTAAAACTCCATGTTTTCTGAACCTGCACCTCTAGCATGATTAGCCATGGCGTTGGCCGTGGGCCGTGCATCAACAATTAAGTTAGTCATTGTAGATCCATACACTGGCTCAGACGCGGAAGATACGACCCCATGAGCTCGTTCGTGTGACGAAAAAATCGCCTCGACAAGCTTTTCATCCTGAATTGATCGATTCTGCGTAATGCCAACCATCGGCTGACTCGAGCGAGAAAGAGTGGCTAAATTAGCCCAATGAAGATAGGTAAGCACAGGAATGCGACCTTTGCTGCGGTGTTTGGCCGCATGGACTAGGGTCATATCGCTGATATTCGATGGCACGACAAGCATAAATGGGTATGTTGGTGCCATTTCGTACGAGGCGTTGACCGAAGAAAATCGCCACGCTCGAGTTGATGAGCCAACACCCTGTCGTTTAAATTCCCGTGCCACATTGTAAAGCTGCCATCCATTCCCCGCAGGCATTCCACTGTAAAATGCATACATTCCCTCAACAGAGTCTGATGTCAGTGCTTTTCACATACCCAAACTGGCAGCCTCCCTGAGGCGCTCTAGCGTACGAAGGGTGGTTGCTTCGTCGTAGAATCCCAGGACTAGGTGTTCGTGTGTAGCGAGGTATATCGAAAGGGGATAGATGCATGCTTGAGCACGCGAAGATTGAACCATCGGGCGACGCACTGCGTAAGAAATAAGAGGTAGGTCAATCTGTCGTGAGCACCAGGTTACATACACGCTCGTAGCCATGTTCCTCCGTCAGAATTAGATGGAACCTAGTGACTTGTAACGAAATGTGCGCGAATTTGTCATTTCGCCAAAGCCATGCATATATAGACTCAGAAGAGGTCGCTGTGCATTCCAATTCTGGCTCAACGACTTCATCATGCATGACAAGCCCAAGCCCATACCACGGCACACCACCGACCAACACATATCTCCACGCCGCTCAGGCGTCACGTGAATCCACTGCTACAGACAGCTACGCAAGTCGTTTGACCATATACGGTCCTTCCAGTTCGTAGCCCAAGCGGCGATAGTAGTCTCGCGTTCCCACGCCAGAAATGACTGCCATCTTCACACTACCATGTTCGTCACGGGCAATGGTCTCTGCTTGCTCCATAAGCAACGTGCCAAATCCCTGGTGCTGAAATTTGGTCGGGTCGCGGCTGTGAAGTGGAACCGCACTACCATACGTGTGCAGCTCGCGAACAATCGATGTTTGTCCATCCTTAATAAGTTCAGGGCGGTATGTGCCTGTCTCGGAGCATTTCCTAAGACGTAGAAGGGCCACCAGGATATCCTTCTCTGGGTCCTCGTAGGACAGGAACGTTTCCCAGCCGCCGTTAGCCGTATAATCGCGCCGGAGAAATTCGATTTCTTCCGGTCGCACTTTGGTGTGAATCTCATGAATACCCACCTCGCGGTAACGAACATCCCGACAGGTTGCGCCAAAGTCCCGCATGCGTTCTAGCGCCATTTCTCGCAAGTTGCCATTTTCTACGCCGCTCGAAACCAGAGGCATAGGAATATCCCGTTGCACACGGTATACACGCGTCCATGGCGGAACGAGCGCAAGAATCCGTGCGATTACATCCACAAGAAAAGAAGGAGTGTAGTTCTTGTAGCGACCAGTGCGCCATAGTTCATATAGACCAGTTCCACGAATCACAAGAGTGGGATATAATTTGAGACCATCCGAGCGGAAGGCTGGATTCTCGAAATATTCTTTGAACTGCTCCATATCACGCTCGACGCCGACATTGGGAAGATCCGGCATCATGTGCGCCACGACCTTGTAGCCCGCATCTTTGGCAAGATGAAACGTCTCGCACACGGCTTTTACCGTATGGCCACGATTCGTATCACGCGCCACATCTTCATACACACTTTGAACGCCGATTTCCAGGCGCGTACATCCATATCGTAACATTTGTGACAAGTGCGGCCGGAGACAGTAGTCAGGTCGCGTCTCAATAGTAATGCCAATGCACTTGGTCTGTGACCGCTCAGAGTACCGCACCGCCTCATCGACATCCAAGCCAGTATATCCACTCAATGCATTGTGCAGCTGTGCAATAAATTCGTTTCGGTACTGCTCTGACAAACTCATGAAAGTGCCCCCCATGATAATATATTCCACTTTGTCGACACTGTGACCAAGCTCGTGAAGTTGCTGGACGCGTCCGCGACTCTGTTCGTATGGATCATATCGCGCGCGGATCGCACGCATGGATGTGGGCTCATAGCCCGTATAGGACTGGGTGCTGTACTCAAAGTCCGAGTCGGGGCCACCAGGGCAGTAGACGCAGATGTTTCCTGTTAGGGCAATGTGTGGACACCGGTGTGGTTTGCACATGACGGCCACAACAGCGATACCACTCGCGCTTCGAATCGGTTTTGCGCGCAAGGCTGGTACCAGCGCTCGTTTGTGCGTATCTGGGATGGCGGCGATGATGTCTGTGAGTCGCGGCACTCCACCGTATCCATGTTTCTTGCACGCAGCGCCACGAATTGCATTCAGTGATACAGTCTGTGATTCTTCATGCGCTTGTACTAACTGTGCTGCGATATCTGCACATACTCGCAAAAGACACTCAGTTGACGTAGATGTCGATGCCACGCCCATCAGCTACACGTTGTCTTGTGCTTAAGTGACAGAGAAAACGCCTTAGACTTTTTGCTAATGTTTGACATGGATTTGTCAGCCGAGCAGTCCTATGCCGTACTCCAGGGGTACGCCTGTGTGGAGTGCATACTACGTGCTAAGTCCTAGCCAAATGCGTGGCGTACTATGGGTGTGGCTGAGCGTGCTTGTAGCTGGCATACTTGGCGCAGGCTTCCCGTCCACATCCAAGGCCGAAATACAGGATATAAATCTTGTGGATATCATCAGCACGTACCCTGAACTTTCAGCATTCACGCGGCATTTACAACGCACGCGCCTCATACCTACATTAAACCGGATCCAGACCTATGATACGAATTCCACAGGTGTTACCATTTTCGCACCCACAAATGCCGCATTTGATAATGCAAAAATAGGACATGGGAGTTTTTGGATGGATGAACTGCCCTCCTATTCAGATAATGTCCAAGCGCCGCTTCGGCAGCAACTGTTGTATCATATCTTAAACCATACGGTGTCACTCACTGAATCAAATGCGACTTATCTGGAGACTCTTTATTTTCCATCAAGAAAGCGTCTTGCTGAGCCTACACACCCTGGGAATATTCCTCAAAAACCTCTCACCCCTGGTCATCCTGGTGCGGAAGACAAGGGCGGTCTACTCGGTGGCTCAGGGCAAATGCTTCGGGTAGTACGATCAAGTAACGGTTCCATCTTGCATGTGGGGTCGGATGCTGATGGAATTCATGGCGCTAATGTCATACATGTCGATCAAAGTTCATCCTATGGCGATTTGTACATTATCGACCGTGTTTTGAATCTCCCGCCATCATTGGATGTGTTTCTGCGTGAACAGAAAGCTTGTACTCTGTTTCAACATATGCCCAACGATCTTCTTCATTCTTTGGCTTTGACTGCACACCTGACCATATTTTTGCCGTCAGACCGTGCATGGAATCGCCTACATCCTCTTGAACAAGCATATTTGCTTGGGTCATCGCCGCAAGCCCAAGATGACCGTCTACGCATTTTTGGATGGCACGCGTCTAGCACAGGGATCCACGATGGGCACGTAGCATATGCTTCTTCACTGCGTTCTGCGCCCCATGCACAATTCACGACTATTCTTGGAGGCGACATACGCGTTTCCCACGCAGAGAATAACTCTCTCTTCGTGAACGGCATGCCAATCATTCAAGAGGATCTTTTGACGGAGAATGGTGTCGTTCATATTCTTGATGGTATGCTCCTTCCCCACGGGGAACTGGGTATGACACCTGAAAAATATTTGCTCGCCCTGAATGCTACAAAATTTGTGTCTCTTATACGGCGAGCAGGACTCGAATCATACATTACCCAGGATCCACATCAAGTACCGCCAGATTCGAAATCTGGCCCCTTTACGTTTCTTGTTCCCTCCAACGAAGCTTTAGAACGATGGGATGTACAATTTATTGGCCTGTCGAAAAAGAAAGCTCTCATGTATGTGACACAGCTTCGTGAAATGCTGTTGTATCACATTTTACCTGGGCATCAGCGGGCTTTTCACAACTCCTCGCTACCTGTAACAGAGCTACATCCATCCGGCCTTAGTGGCGCTGCGCAGCGTATGCCTGTTCACATGCTGGATAACGGTACTATTTTATTTGGAGGAAACAGCGTTTCAAGCAAATCATTTTTCTTAAACAGCACGACGATGTACTTGCTGGATGATATGGTTCAGATGCCCAGGGACCCTGTACAGACAGCCTCTGAAGCATCACTCTCTACGTATGTTAAGGCACTTTATAAAGTGCAAATGGATAAAAATGTGCGGCAAACACCGTACATGACCTACATCGTGCCTAGCAATTTGGCGTTCGAATCGGCAGGGCTCGTGTCCAAGCACTTGCTGAGTAGCGCCAATACCAAGTTGAGCCACGTGCTTTCGTCCCAGGTACTCAATGGTGCGTGGTACGGTGCAGTATTACGGGACCAGTGGACACGGCTTCCTAATCACGACGGATCCTTTTTGTGGATGCGACGTGATGCTGTTTCCTCAGACACGGTGGTGCGCACGAATGGCTCGGATCTGGATGTCCATGTTATTCGACCTGATCTTCTGACGGACACCGGTGTCATGCATGTGGTGGACAGACTGGCTATACCTGCTTCGGCGCCTATATCACTCTACCAACTAGCACAAAGTGCACCTACAGGGAAGATGGTATCATTGCTACATCTTGCAGGATTTGACTGGGTCTGGAACGAAACACACAAACTCGAGGCTGGAGGTATATGCGGTCGTCAAAAATTAGTGCTGTTAGTGCCTGAAGACCGCGCCTTTGCCAAACTCAAATCGCATACATATGAACACAACATGGAGCAGCTGCGGGCCCTGATGTCTCTCCATATCTTGGTGGTAGACGACTGTGCCGCCCAACAGCCAGGTAATGAAGATGTACCCATGCCCGTGGTCGATGAAATTACGCACATTTCCCTCCTTGATAAAAGTATGGGCGGTACGAGCCCGTACGGTACCGTGGCATTCCGTCGTGTTTCGCCAACCAGTGAGAACCGACTCGGATATATGGTCGGTATCAAGGGTGCACGCAGTACACGTGGTAAGGAACACTCAGCACATGTCCTAGAATATGGACGCGCATCATATATGCCAGTACATGCGGGTCGCGTTACGCCAGGGGGTATTCTTACAATTGACACAGTGCTTGAACCCTTCGAATCAGGATGGTTTTTCCGGTGGGATTGGGCACGAAAAATATGCCTCCTAGGTGCCTTGTCCCTTGGTGCCATCTTGGCAGGTATATACGCATGGCATTGGCGCTGTGGATATACCCGTGTACAGACCGAAGCACTAGAGGGTGAGGAAGAATAGATGTGTGGATAGTGCAATGTAACATTGTTGAAGGTCGCTCATGGAACAGATAAACACTTCAGGAATGGTTAATTTTCATTGAGACAGGATCCAACCAAGTAAGAGGGATACTGAAGCATATATGCATCGCACATCGTTGCGTTGTTTGAGTGACTATCATCCTGCTTTCCGAGTGCAAGGGATGTTAAATAGAGTCCAGAAAAAATGTATTCCGTCATTGCGTTCGATGCGATGAGGACAGATGAGGAACATCTCCTTGCAACGCCTGTAAAAATGGGTTCTTTCACAAGTCCTTACATCCAATGGCACGTCAAAAAAAATTCGTGCATCACTTGATTTCAGATAAACTTGACAAGCGCCTTTGGTCATCGCTAGGTGATGCAGTCATACATGGTCATGAATGAATGTCTAGATCCAATACTCTTGGCTTCAAAAAATGTTTCAGTCAACGAGAATTCCAATTTAGATCAAAGGAAAACAAGGAAAATTAGCCACAAATATGTTAAAATCGGCAAGGGCTAATGAACAGGACATTCTTATATAGACGAAGGCTACGCTGTGACCTGCGAAACAAGTCACTTAGCTGTAAGCAACTGTATTAGCGAGACATGTCTACCAAATGTGATAAGAATCTTGATTGTATAGAATAAAATATTGTTCAAGTATCCGAGGTTTCGATGTGCCTTAAAGATCCAGCATCGCGCTCTTTGGATTCTTGAGCGAGTATATTGCAGTCTTTACGTCCTCATTTACACTGCTGCTTATATCGTACTCCACATGAGATACTCAGCGCGGTTGTTTCTGATTTGCCCTCGATGGCATGGGCTTAAGATCAAGTTGAAAGTACTAAACAAGTTAGCTTGTGTGTGATATGCTTTTCATATGTTGATAGATCCAAAGATCTTGATTTATAGACTCAAAAGTCAGGACAACAGACCTGAGGTCTTTTGCCTTCTGTAGACTGCCCATTCGTGCGCACAACTTGTTGCGAGAACTGATCATTCAAGCTGACGGTACACACTCACAAAAGCATCATCAAGATAGCATAACTCTTTTTGCAAGGATAGTCGCTCATAGAGATAAAGGTCTTTGAGATGAGCTTGCACCTGTCGTGATTTATTCCAGAAAAAAGCTAAAGACGCATCAAAGATGACACTTCCGATGAATTTATATCTACATTGGTATCGAAGGATAGTACTATCCTGCCTAGAATTACATCATGGTTCTATCGAGCAGAGGGTCGCTTTATGGAATTCAAGTCAAGACAATCTGATCTTTGAGAGTCAGTGATGTCCACAAATGTGCTTGCTGCTATGCCATCTCAGAAGTACTAGGCAATATAAGAGTGTCCTCTACTCCCCAAAGGGATCGGATCAGGTCTGTGAAAATTGTTTCATCCTCGAGGCACAGCAGGCAGAATATATTGAATATACGTACCATGGGGTGTACATGCGCGAAGCACAAGTTAGCCCGTTACCACGTAAATGCAGCTTTGCAGGACGAAAAATGTTTCTTCTTCTTAGACAAGTATGTATCACGTGCACAGTGCACGTCCCAACATTGCAGTATCCATGTGGTCACCCCACTTTCGTGTTGGTTTCCATCATGACAACGTACTTTGATACTTTACGTACTGTACGTAGAAGTGTCGTTGCTAAGATATAAGCCTTACCAAAACGTTCCAATTACAGAAGCTGGCGTTGCAACGTCAGAATTCATTGATGCCACGGAAGGTGTGGTCAAGCTCTTTGACTTACTGGGGAGTAGTGCCTTTGCTGTTGTTCAGAATGATATGAATGGCAATATCAAGGTTCGTGCAATCTAAACTAACATGACTAGAAAATTCGCGATAGACTTCTGAGTACGGGCCCAGATCTCTCTGGTACACTACAGCTACTCGTAAAAAATGAAGGCTTGCCTGGTGACAAGAAGCGCACAGCCACCGAAGGTCTACTTTGGCTTCTTCGGTATGTTGTCATCTTTCACTTACAAGCAGTGGACTTGAGTTTACGGCAAAGGCTCTGCGCTTTTCATTGGACAACCAGAATGAGGAGTTGGCTACAAGTTTCACTAAGGCATATGAGCAAACGCTCCGCAAGCACCACAGCATGCTGGTTCGCCCGGTCTTCACAGTATGTATACTCTAAGTCAGCTAACGGGTGTGTGCAGCTCGCTATGAAAGCTTGTCCCTACCGAAAAGACTTTTACGCTAAGCTAGGTCCTTCAGAGGACGAGGTGCGTCCACAGCTCTCGACATGGTTGAACGCCCTTGAAAAGATTGTGCAGGATATGCAACAGTTCTTCGAGTACGTCCAACACACCAATGCACGTGCTCTAACCGATCGCAGGCAAGGCCAATATGCTAAAGGGTTTTAGCGCACACGATTAGCTGTAGCACGACACTTAGTGTGAGCCAATAAAATGCCCTTTGCTTCTTACGGACTCGACTGTGACTTATTCTGTCCAGTCGATGATTACCCGTGTGCTGGCAAAAGCACGTGGCCTGGGGTAGATAAGTGCAGGCGCCACCGGCACATCGCGGACTTCCACATAACCACTTACTACTTAGAACATAATGGGAATCCTTGACATTGTTCCAGCTGGTGTCATTTCGGGTCACGACGTCTACAAGGTATATGACTATGCCCGTGAAAACCACTTTGCCATCCCTGCCTTCAACGTGACGACATCTTCTGTTGCCAATGCCGCCCTCGAGGCGGCGCGTGAAGCCAAGGCCCCTGTCATCATTCAGGTGTCGAATGGAGGTGCTGCGTACTTCGCTGGTAAGGGCCTTTCCAACGACAAACAGCAGGCCTCGATAGCTGGCTCTGTGGCATGCGCGCACTACGTGCGTTCGGTAGCCAAGCACTACGGTGTCCCGGTGATTCTGCACTCGGACCACTGTGCCAAGAAGCTTCTGCCTTGGTTTGATGGTATGCTTGCAGCCGACGAGGAGTGGTTTGCCAAGCATGGCGAGCCTCTGTTCAGCTCGCACATGCTCGACCTTTCGGAGGAAACGAAAGAAGACAACATCAAGATCTGCCTCGATTACCTCAAGCGTATGGCTAAGATCGGTGTCTGGCTCGAGATGGAGATCGGCATCACTGGTGGTGAAGAGGATGGTGTGAACAATGAGCACGTTCATAACTCGGCTCTCTACACGCAGCCTCAAGACATCTGGGACATTTACAAGGCTTTCAGCGAGATTACCCCCAATTTCAGCATTGCCGCTGCCTTTGGCAATGTTCACGGTGTATACAAGCCTGGTAACGTCAGGCTTCACCCCGAGCTTCTCCGTGAGCACCAGGACTTTGTGCGTGAGCAGCTCAAGATCAACAAGGAGAACCCTGTGTTCCTTGTCTTCCATGGTGGCTCGGGTTCAGAGAAGCACGAAATCGCCACGGCCGTGAATAACGGTATTATCAAGATGAACATCGACACCGACACGCAGTATGCCTACCTTGAGGGTATCCGTGACTTTATTCTTACCAAGAAGGATTACCTTATGAGCCAGGTCGGCAACCCTGAGGGCGCCGACAAGCCCAACAAGAAGCAGTACGACCCACGTGTCTGGGTGCGCGAAGGTGAGAAAACCATGGCGAAGCGTTGCCAGATTGCTTTTGACGACCTCAAGACTTCGAACCATCTATGAATGCCTAGTGGTTCACTACATCGAGATATGGAAGCGTGACACACCGCTTAGGTAGCGATTCAATGTCGAATGAGTTATTGAAGTATGCACAAGTAAATTTTGTGGTATATAGAAATATAAACGAAGGGCAGGATCGTGCCTAGAAGCCGCGCGGATTCACACGAAGCGACTTGCGAGTGAATTTGGGCACTTTGTGAACACTTTTGCGATAGTTCTTGTCATGCGGAGAGAATACAGTATACTTGTCACGAGAGTGCATCTCTGATTCTTTTGGGAGCTTCAGAACGCGATCGAGAGCACGGCATTGTACGCCACTCGCCTTGATAGTTTCAATGACACAGTCAACATCGCGCAAGCGTTGCCGGACGCGCATTTTGCGTGTCGATGAAAGACGCCATGGATTTTTCCTATACGTGTAAGTGAAATCGAACATACCATAGAAGACCGCCAAAGGCAGGGCTGCTGGGGCGAAATGCGCCTAAAAACGACATGACCTAGTAAAGGTACTAACAACGATGGAATCGCAGACGTTGTAGCGGACGGTGGCATCAATTTCTCCTTCGCACGTGACACATGTCTTCCACGTGTACCCTGCGCGTATATGCACGGTATAAGAGGTATCACCGGTGTAGGCAGTGCCGTCATCCAGCCCTGCAACGTTATGGAACAAGGGTGGACATATTCCGTGGATAATGCATTGCACTACTTCAATGTTTCACGCACGCAAGGCTTGTCTTCGGAAGCGGCAAAAGCTAAGCTGGCAAAGTATGGTCCTAATGGTATGTGGTGGCTCATGCATGATGAAATTAACTTGCACAGAGCTGAAGGAAGAGGAATCGACTCCTTTGTGGCGCCTAGTGCTCGAGCAGTTCCAAGACCAGCTGGTAATTATTCTCCTTGTTTCTGCTTTTGTGTCTCTAGTATTGGCGCTTGCTGAAAACGAAGGGAGTCTTCTGAATGCGCTTGTGGAACCTAGTGTCATTTTCCTGATCCTAATTGCCAATGCCACCGTCGGCGTGTTACAGGAGCGCAATGCTGATCAATCCATCCAGGCACTGCGTGCATATTCCCCAGAACAGGCTTATGTTATTCGCGATGGAAAGACGTGTCACATGGATGCGCGAGACATCGTACCTGGCGATATCGTGATCGTGTCGGCAGGTGACCGCGTACCCGCTGATTGTCGTGTAATTGAGCTTCGCTCATCTGTCCTTCAAGTGGATCAAGCCATTCTCACAGGTGAATCCGAAAGTGTTTACAAAACTCCGAACAAAGTCGAAGATGAGAAAGCTGTTAAACAAGACATGACAAACATGCTGTTTTGTGGTACAACAATTGTGAATGGAGCATGTTTGGCGCTTGTATGTCTTACAGGAGAGCATACAGCTATTGGAGACATTCACGCAGAAATCGGTGAACATGAGGATGCCAAGACACCGCTTCAAGAACGTCTGGACGAATTCGGTGATTTGCTTGCAAAAGCTATTATGGTGATTTGTGTATTGGTTTGGGTCGTGAATGTTCGCCACTTTGGTGATCCTTCTCATCATGGCTGGCTGAATGGTGCAATCTACTACTTTAAAATTGCGGTGGCATTGGCTGTGGCAGCCATTCCCGAAGGACTCGCTGCTGTCATCACTGCCTGTCTTGCTCTTGGTACGCAAAAAATGGCGCGGAAAAATGCTATTGTTCGCCACTTACCAAGTGTCGAGACACTTGGGTCAACCAGTGTTATTTGCTCCGACAAAACGGGCACACTCACCACCAACGAAATGAGCGTAACCGCGATGTATTTGGTGGGCGACAATACAGAGTATAAGGTCACAGGCACAACTTTTGCACCAGAGGGATCGATCATGCTCGAAGGGAATACAATGACTGGATTAAGCCGCCCTGGCAATGCGGTCCAAGCTTTAGCTGAGGCTTGTGCCGTCTGCAACGACGCTACAATCGTTGTTGACTCGAACGGCCGGCACAAAGCTATTGGTCAGGCGACTGAAGCAGCATTGCGTGTGCTTGTGGAAAAAATAGGCTATCATGACCATGTTCAACAAGCACATGTGTCGAGCCTCCAGCCAGCGCTTCGAGTCAGTGCAGTATGTGATATGTATGCCAAGTCGCTGACGCGCCTGGCAACCCTAGACTTTACGCGAGATCGTAAAATGATGTCCACGTTTGTTCGCCGTTCAGCGAATAAACTTCGCTTACTTGTAAAAGGTGCCCCTGAGTCAGTGTTGCTTTGTTCCACGCATGTATACTTGAACGAAAACGAGCGCATACCTTTAACGGATGAGATGCGAGTAAGCCTTCAACAGAAGCTCGATGCATATGGTAATGATGGTCTACGTGTATTAGCTGTGGCTGTGCGCGACGACATGTCGCTTCCAGACTTGTTTTCACCCCTCGACCCATCGAAGTACACTGAGTATGAACACAACTTGTCGCTTGTTGGCTTTGTCGGAATGCGTGATCCTCCACGCTCTGAAGTAGCGCAAGCCATCCGATCGTGTATGGATGCTGGTGTGCGAGTCGTTATGATTACGGGTGACAATCAGCGAACCGCGGAAGCTATTTGTCGTCAAATTGGTCTGTTTGGTCCCACGGAGGACGTTGGTGATCGCTCGTACACAGGTCGTGAATTTGATGCCATGACGCCTGAAGAGATGTTGTCCATGTCACGTCGCGTGGTGGTTCTTTCGCGTACGGAACCATCGCACAAAAGCCGATTGGTCGACTTGCTGCAAAAGAGCAATGAAGTGGTAGCCATGACAGGTGATGGTGTGAACGATGCACCTGCTCTCAAACGAGCTGATATTGGCGTGGCTATGGGAACGGGTACAGACGTGGCGAGGCTGGCAGCTGATATGGTGTTGTCAGACAACAACTTTGCCACGATTGTGTCGGCGATTGAGCAGGGACGAAGCATATTCAACAACACATCATCGTTTATTCGCTACCTGATTTCGTCTAATATTGGTGAGGTTGTGAGTATTTTCCTTACTGTTCTTCTGGGTATGCCTGAAGGTCTAATTCCAGTGCAGCTACTGTGGGTCAACCTCGTAACGGATGGACTACCAGCCACGGCACTGGGCTTTAATCCGCCTGATGGGGCGGTGATGCATGTGCCGCCCCGTAAGCGAAATGACTCACTCGTGACGCAATGGATGCTTTTGCGTTATATGATCATTGGCGTCTATATTGGCGTCGCTACTGTACTGGGCTATGCGTGGTGGTTTGTGGCCTACAGTGGTGGTCCACAGATCAGCGTGTACCAACTCACCCACTTCCACAAATGTGAAAGTGAGTTTAGTGAGATTGGGTGTGGCATATTTACAGGGGTTGAGGCTCAACATGGATCAACAATGAGCCTTAGTATCCTTGTCACAATTGAAATGTTGAACGCATTGAATGCACTGTCTGACATGGATAGTCTGCTGTTCCACACTCCATTCAAGAATTTGTGGCTTATCGGAGCGATTGTGCTTTCGATGGCTCTTCACATGGTCATCCTCTATGTGCCGACTTTTCAAAGCATATTCTCTGTTGTACCTTTAGATTGGAACGAATGGATGGGAGTTCTCGCGCTATCCGTGCCCGTTCTGGTCATTGACGAAGCATTCAAGTGGGCAGCGCGTGGCTGGCTGCCCAAGAGTAAAAAAACCGCGTAGTGATGCAAGAAAATGTATAGACCGTACATTGACTACCTTGATAATAATAAAACATATGGGTATGATGGATGAGTTTCGTGAATACCTAAGTTGGCAGGGGATTAGGGATTGTGGCTAGGATTCATTGAGGGTAGGGAAGCATTGATGTCATTGGGCATGTTGGTCATAGGAGATCCCTGCCCAGGATGTTCGCTCAGCGTGAATGACTGGGGCCGATGAAACATGTGCAACATAAACGAAGAAGCCTGCTCACGTTGTCGTCGGTCAATGAGTCTCCAAAGCTGCATGGAAGGACGAGAGTCCTGATGTTCAGACTGATTCGGCGAGAAACTCAGGTTGGCTGGTGTCTGGGCCGGGGGAGAAAGTGTGGATACAGGCGAGGTACCATGCAACGAAGGAGTTTGAGCTGTACTTGCGGACGTATTGTCCACAAAAACGGCCGTCTGATGCAATGGATCCGAGATCGAGGCTTGCGCCTGGGTAGATGCATCAGGATAGTGCTGCTGTATTAGTGCAGGATCAAACCCTTGAGCGGCTTGTATGTTCTTGTTCATGTAGACCGGAGGGGTAAAGGGGTATGGGATAGATGCAAGCACATCATGAGCCCGAGAAGGCTCCACCACCTCATACGTTTGGGACTCCAGCATGTTGGGACCAGCAGGGGTTGGCTGCGCGGGGCTTACCGATAGCTGTGCTTGGACAGGGGGATGTCGAAGCTCCGGTGGCACCACATTTACAGCAGCTGGTTTCGGATCGCCCGATACAGGTGGCATCGTGACCGACGTTGATGTGGGCGGTGGTGGTGATGTGCATAAAGTTTTGGGCTCGAGCGGTATATCAGATAACGAAGCATCACTAGATTGCAATGGCTCTCCGGATCCCGACTCATCAGGTCGATTCATCACATGTAGGTAAAATGAGTGTTCCAGACGATGCAGCTGGCCATTTTGTACATACAAGGCTGTTACACTTACAGTGCCTCCCTGTGATGCGCTTGTGGGCACACCTGTCAGCACTTTCTCATTATCTTCCCAGTGTAGCCAAGAGGGCATCGTATTAGCCGAATAAACAACCTTGATGTTCATGCTGGATGCTTGGGGATCCCAAATGCGGAGATTCCACGTCCATGGTTCATTCACAAAAGCCACCTTGGACGAAGCACCGGCGATCTTGGGCGAGAATGTGAAAAATTCCCATCCACCAGCAGGCAGACGTCGTGCCTGAATGATCCAAATATGATTGCCTTTGGATTTTGCCTTTTTGCCATCCTCATTGAAGCGTGAAATAAAAGGATGAGACCATAAGAATTGTTTAATGCGGCGCATAGATGCACTCTCTTCACTAATGCCACAGCGTCTTAATTCAGTTTTAAATGCCATTGTAAATGCCTGAATGCGAAACTTGAATGGCCGGAAATCCGGCGATTCATCTAAACGTGCCATTTTTTTTGGCATCAACGTTTGGTGGATGAGTTCGCCACGCTCATCTTTAGCTTCCAAATTCGAGCAAAGTGAAGTCAAAAATTCATGGAAAATAGCTTCAAATTTCGCCCGAAGCTCTGGTGATAGTTCAGACAGGCCTGTGGCAGCTCGATCTCCTGACCAATCATTCCAGTCATCCTGCCCAGCATCCTTTGTAGTAGACGCATTGGGATCCAATGATAAATCAGGCGTTTCCGCTATTGGGTTCATCTGCGCTGACGGTTGTAACGGATTTGCAGGATCCAAATTCCATGAATCAGATGCGCCGTTCCCGGAGTTGAGTGCCATTTTAAGCGCTTCGGCTGCCGAAATGCTTACAATAGAACTGTCTGGAGCCGACTGAAATGAACTTTCATTAACGGGCGTTGAAGTGAAATTGAGTTGATCGGGGTTCACAGAGGGTCGCTTTGAGTTTAATACGGCCTGTGGCGATTTGCTTTGTAAAACATCGTTGTTGAGCACGCCGGAAGGATCCGAGGTAGAGGGCATAGAGTTAACATCATGGGTCACAGGCGCAGCTTCTTGCAGGCCAAAAGAAGGAGCAGAAGATTGTAGGTTCTGATTCGCGGGAAAACTAGACGGTGCCGGCATGCTAAATTCAAACACGCCAGACTGTAAGGATGGAGAAAACGCTGCAGCTGTGCTTAATTGAGCAGTTGATAGAGACGAGGGAACTTCCGGTAGTTCAGACTTAGAGCGAGCACGCATACTTATACCAGTTTTCTCATTGCAGTGCGATTTTATGGGTAAAGCTGATTGAATTTCATTCTTCATGCGTCGCTTCCGACTCTCGATATCATCAATTAATGTTGAAAAAGCTGCCGCCGAGTTGATGACACGTTTCTGCTCAGGTGTTCCCAATGCACTAAAAGATAGCGGTTGACCGCTATTCCGAGATTGTTGCTGCATTTCATTTGATAAGGAAAGACCCGTTACGCCCATCTCAGCAACACGTTTGATCAACTGCTTAATAGTATCCATTTTGTCTGTGCACATATCATATCGACCTCCATGGAAATGTACACGAGCATCCGCTGCTGCTGCCGCTAGCTCATCAATAGAGTTTCCAATATCCGGTAAAAGTTTCATAGGCTCCTGAATATACTTTGATGGCGAGAGACACGAGTGCTCGGTTCTGTCTGAAGATACAGTGTTTGAAGTCATGGCTGGGAACGACAGATTGCACGGCGTAGTTGGAGTAGTCGCATGCGCCGCTTGGGTCAGCTCGATAACAGGAAAAGTACTTGCTCCCTTCAAGGAAGGTCCAGTCAAACCAGTTGCATCATTGCTTACTCCTGCTGTTGGAGGACTAAGTCCCAGTCCGATCGGTATTTGATTTTGTGACACTGTAGAGGCCAAATTTCCCTGATTTAACGGCACTACACCTCCAGGTGAAAGATGATGCACATCAACGTATGGTCGATTATTTGTTGCGTCCAAATGTAGCCGGCCCATAGGGCTTGATTCTTGAACCTGGACATTGGGCGCTTGATTTTGTTCCTCTGGGTTAATATTCTGATTAGACCATTCATCTGAAGCTATTGATACATTTTCAACCGCTCCGACTCCATAATTTTGCAACGGAACGTTCATCGTAGCGGGCACGCCGCAACAAAGGGCCGAAGTATCGATAACCCTCGTAAATTATTGAGTGATTCGGGGAAAGATGTTTAGCCACCATATCGCCTAATTTATAAATTACTAATCACATTTGTTAGATCGGGATTGCCACTAGCTTCTTCCTTCATGCGAAGTAATTCGCTTTCAAATTGGGCATTTTTTGTGGCGAATGATTGGACCGATACGCTCAGCATAGATCGACCAAGTTACGTCAAAAAACTCATGAACACGCTTGACTTACCCCACAATCACAGGTATCCGAGCCGCTAGGACCTGGCTCGCAATTCTCTACATTGCAGTTTATCCTCATAAGCGACAAATGGATTGGACACTATAACACTGCAGTGAGTCATTTCCGCATTCAAAGTTGCTTTCCTGAATTATGGTCTATAGGTATAGAATCCAGAATTTAAACTATCCCTGGGACAAAGTGTTCGAACGACGCACTTTTAAAGGCGTAATGCTTGACGTTATCGTGAAAGAAGACTTGGGTCGAAGAGTTCGAGGAGCGCTTGCTGGATAACGTAGGATACTTTCGCGCCTCGGTGTAGATGGCATTGCGGAGGATTTATCGCAGAGTCGAGAAGATGAAATACTCCGGTCCATCTCATAGTGAGCGTCTTGTAGTGTCAAATCATCAAGCCCGTTTTGGCACGATTGCTGAGCGCGGGTACTTTCATCCTCCATTCTTTCTCTCCCTTGTTCGCCAAAGAAGAGTTCAACATCATCGACAGTTTCATCACCGAGTGGGAGAGAAACGTCTCCCTGCAGTTCGGGCTGCACGTCATTGATCTCCAAAAAAGGAAGCACGGGACCAAGCGAGGCACGTTCACGCGTGTTGGCGACAGAAGTCGATTCATTCTTTGGCTCTGTACTGGACAACTCGATGCCTAGACCCGTTGTGGATGCTTCGCCTGCAGCCAATGGTGAGGTGTGACGCGCAGTGGCACTGCGAATAGCGCTATTAATGAAGTCAAGCGATCTTTTGTGCTGTGCTGTACGTGAATTTCCTGGTTGTTGGCTTACATTTGGCGAGACCACATCAGCTGATGACACAGAATATGGATTTCGCATCGTATCGAGCGACTCCAGTCGCTCGACCATAATATTCTGATTCTCTGTGTCGCCAAGCAATTGTCCCATCAATCCTGTGGCTCCCATCCATGTACGCCGAGGAGGGGGTGGATCAAGCGAAACATATTTGATAATACGCAACGGCACATCTACCTCGACAAGAGTTGAGGTTTCAGCACCTACGCCCACACGGAGCACATATTGGACGTTAATATGACGACCAGGCTCAATTGTAGCAGCGCTTTCCGGTAAAACAAGTGAGTGATGGAGATACAAAGGTTTTCCAGGTCGTGCCCCTGTCCACCAGCTACCGAGTTGACCTGCTGCCAAGGTCTCATCCGTAACGATAGTACTGGTGGACGAGATAATATCTTTTTTTCCGGGTATATGATCATGTGCGCGATATAGCGTTTCGACACGCACTAAAGCAATGCGGAGAACATTGAGCAATTGACATCCACCATTAAACACACCTGCTTCGAAATACACGCGCTGGCCTGCGACCCAGGTTTCACGGTGCAAAGCAGCAGCAAGACGAATATTTCGAGCTCTGGCCTCGGGCGTATTTGCCTGAGAAATGATGGGGCGTGGTGAGCTCGATAACTCTGCAGTGGGATTGAGGTATGGATATAGCTGCATTTTTTGGAAGCAATGGGCGATACCACTATGCTTTTCACCGAAAGCTTTAACGCGGACAGATGCAATAAGAATATATCCCACCTCTGAAGACGCACTTTCGTAGCAGCCTTTAGCGCCCTTGCCCATCGGCACGGAGAGAGAAAATGGAATAGCATGTTGACCCTCTTGTCCTAATGAGAAACCTTCCTTATCTGGAAGCGACGCAAAGCATGGGAGGATAGCATCCCCTCCTCCTTCTCCTTCAAAAGTGTTTGTAGCACCATGTAGAACATATGGCTCTGATGGACCATCCAAGCTGCGATCACCATCAATGACAGACATGTGGCGGTAAAATATGTGACGGACATCTTCATCAGGCAGACACTCGTATCCAATAAGCCGTACACGAGGCTGTGCCAGAAGCATAGCAGTGGATCGGTCTGTGTGGTTGGGAATATTCAACTGGATACTCCCGTATAATAATCCTCCCTCTACGACGAGGTTGTTTTCCACAAATAATTCGATACCAATACGTTCATCGCGTTCAGGAGGATACATCGACACGATTGGTTTGCTTGGAAGCGAGTGAACCATGGGTGCAGCGGGCAAGTGAGATACATGATGTACAGGGAGAAAGGGGGGAGCTTGAGGATATGGAATGGGTTGTGCA
>ENA-OOJM01000147-OOJM01000147.1-human-skin-metagenome-genome-assembly--contig:-NODE-147-length-24073-cov-7.390624_pt1 | contig 24073 bp, 17 predicted proteins | sample MGYA00248875_ERZ500988 | MGnify/ENA primary metagenome ERZ500988 (study PRJEB25958, sample SAMN03398507) | human skin metagenome | study: EMG produced TPA metagenomics assembly of the Human Skin... | reverse complement strand
GCAGGTCGAACGGCTTTTCGGTATATACGCTCATGAACTGGAGCAAAAAGTCGCGATCGTAGCGGTACCGCCCTGGCGCGGCATCCTTGTTCAGCTCCGCCTTGGGTGGGTGCACGTCAGGTGGGTACGTGATCGACGACAGATCGTCAATAAGGCGCGCGCTCTCGATGGCACGACTTGGTGGCTGTGTCACTTCGGTCTTGGACGACGATGCTTCAGGGGCCTGGCCTTCTTGCGCAGCGTTCTCTTTGCTCTCCGCGCCATCCTTGGTTTCGCCCTCCTGGGCCTCTTCCTTCTTGTGCTCTTCCGCACGTTGAGCCTCCTCAGCCTTGCGTTCCCCTTCTTGCTTAGCTGTCTCGGCCTTGCGTTCTTCTTCCCGCTTGGCTGCCTCGGCCTGGCGTTCTTCTTCCCGCTTGGCTTCTTCAGCCTTGCGCTCCTCATCGCGCTTGGCTTCCTCGGCCTTGCGCTCTTCGGCACGTTTGGCTTCTTCGGCCTGGCGTTCTTCTTCTCGCTTGGCTTCTTCGGCCTGGCGCTCGTGTTCCCGCTTGGCCTCCTCGGCCTTTCGCTCCTCTTCTCGCTTGGCTTCTTCCGCGCGACGCGCTTCGGCCTCCTTCTCCATCTTCAGACGGAGTACCTTTTGCTGGAAATCGTTCTGTGTTTTGACGCGGCTCTCATTCGACACTTCCTTCTGCTTGGGCGTCGGAGCATGCGACGCATCTGCCGGAGCCTTGGTCGAGGTTGGCTGCGACGGCGAGGCAGACGATTGCGACGTCTTTTTCAGGTGGCCAAGATCAATTTCTGTTTGCGTTTCGGGATTCACAATCCTCAGCGCCTTGCTCTTTTGTGGCTCGAACATGCGTGCACCAGCACTCATGGTAAAGTTGCTGCTCGTAGGAGGCGCAGCTGCGGGCGTCTGTGGGTAAAAGCCACCGTTTACGGGACGAGGCGCAGTGTGTGGCGATGCGTTGGTTGAAAGGATCGAGGGCGAGGCTGGGGCAGCCGCCTGGTTCCATGGCTGCTGTGGCTGGGCCATGTATGGGTAGCCGCCAGGGCTCATAGGGTAGCCAACGTGGGGATACATGGGTGGCTGCCACGATGACACGAACGGCGGCGGTGTGGCGCCTATGGCCGATCCGACTGGAGCGGCGTGCTGCTGCTGGCCCTGCTGATCCTGCTGGTGGACCTTCTTAGAGCCTTGGAACAGTTTCTGGAAATCCATGTGCTTCTTGGGGCCGAAACCAATTTTCTTTTCGTGGGCCGCGCCGCTTTCTGCCGACACGCTGCCAAACACGGTAAGGTTGCCGCCGCGGAGGTGATCACCGGTCGTCGGTTGGGCGGCAGGTGACGATGACATGACGGCGTTTTGGTCATCGACTGTGCCAAAGTTGATGCCCTGTGCGGCACGAGGGGCCGTCTTGGGCATGCTCACGGCTGCGCCTTCCGAGACGTCGCGCGGGGCCTTGGTATGGCTGCCAGGCTTGCCCGGCTTGGGCGCCGTCGTGGCACGCTTCTCAGTGCCACTCATCGACGGAAAACGAAATGCACGACTGTCTACACCGGGTGTAGACTGTGTACCTATGTTGCCGTCTACCTTCCCACGAGAGGTAAGACCAGCGTTCGAAAAAAAGCTGCGCAGCCGATAACGTTTCGACCCTACCTTCGGCCGTCCGCCACAAGAAAAAACGTTTAGTCAACGACAGGCACGTGGCTATGAAACGCGCTGGCGCTTGGCCTGCTGCTGTGGCTGGGGAGCCGAGCCTGCGGGCACCGAGGCGGGTCGGTGTGCACGGCTGACCATGGGACGGGCAGGGAGTTTGCCGGTCGTAGGCACCTTGTAACGCGGTCTCTCGGGCACCTGGTCGGGCAGAAATGGCATGGATCCCAGCTGTTGGGCGTACCATGTCCGCAAGAGGCCAATCTGTGCTGGCAGGGAGCATGCCACGAGTGGGACAGGTGGGGGTGGCGCATCGAGCACTGGCTTGCTCGTGCCTGGCTTGCCGTCTGAGGCGACCTTGTGGGGGGCGTGACTCGTACCGAAAAACAGACGACTTGGCACGGCAAGGTGAGGTAGGCCCAGCTCGGACTCGAGGCCCAGCTCGCGGAACCCAAAAAAGTCATCACCGAGACCTGCGGCGAAGTGACCTAGCATGAGTGCCTCACTGTCGCTTGCGAGCAGGTCTGCATCATCGACGGTAGCCGAGTCGACGCCCTGCAGCTGCTCATGGAACACATGTTTTTGTTTACGTAGCCATTCCTGAAGTCGCTGGCCGTAGCGCCCAATGTCCTGCGAAACGTAGGACTCGAGGGCTGAGAGGTTCGTGCCGCGGCTCAACATGACGTGCTCTAGCATATCAGTGGGTGACATGTGGTGCGCGAAGCGATCGACATACAGACGCAGGGTGCGGCCCAGGCCCATGAGATATTTGGCGGCGACATCAGCCAGGACCTGCACAGGCGAGGAGTGAGCACCCTCGAAGCCGGCATGCGCTAAAAGTACTTGGACCTGCCAGCTAGTCTGTGCCTGTGCATATGACCTGGAGAGGCGGGGGTATGGTGTCGATGTCACGTATGGTACAGGCGGCGGCACGCTGGGCGGCTCAGGTTCGTCTTCGTCGTCCAGGACGCCGATAGAGGGGGGGATAGGTACATCGGATTCGATCGCTTCGGCCAGTTCGTGAATTTTTTGGTGTGTGCTGTACAGGCGCCGGAGTGTCTGGATATTTTGGGCCATCATGCGCGGTATGCCAGCTCTTTGAATCGGCAGCCGCGAGGTATAAGCCGCGTCAGGCTCGTGGTCCCAAACATGTCCGGCATGTGGTACGACAGGCAAACCAGCGCATAGCATGGCATCTGAAGCACAGGCGGCCCACCACCGTTGCTGTGCAGTGGGTGTGGACTGTGGCAGAGCTGCAGCGAGTGGATGTAGATGGGATGCTGGCACCTGGTGCAGCACATCGAGGGTCGGCGCAGGATTTGCTGCGTTTGCACCGTCTTCGAGATCAGAGAGTTTGGCATCCAACTCGTGGAAGACGAGGCACGATTCGGGGTTCCGACGAAGCGCGTGCCGTTGTGAGAAAGGCACGTCGTGGGCGGGCGCGGAGGTGGACGGAGTCGTGGGCGTCTCTGTGGCAGGAGCGTCGGCAGCCTGTGGTATTTCTTCGATAGGCTTTTCCGCGTGGGATGCAGACTGCCACTGCGATAAAAGGTCCTGTGTGTCGTTCTTGTCGCTGAGAAACTCGAGCAGATGGTTCGCCTTTTTCCGCATGAAGGTGGCATTTCGCCGCAGTGGATGTGTAGGCGAGGCGTTGTAGACGAGGCAGTTGTCCCAGATGAGATTGAGGTCATGCGCAAACTGACTCTTGGTTTTGTAGCAGCCGCCGCGGAGCTTTTTCTGCATCGTGCCGAGATCCATGGGGTTTTGGATGACTGGCGTCAGTCGCTCGCACGTACCGTCGTAGTAGTCTGGCGCATCGCGCTTGCTGACACGCACGAGAAACGCCTGTGAGTGCTCGGTATAGTTGCGCAGCTCAGTGAGGATGCGCTCCATCGCCTCCTGGTACTCTTCGCGCTCATCCTGCCGTGTTAGGGCGGTGTACGTACGCGTCCTTTTTGTGCCTCACTTAGGAGCCGAAGCAGCTCGGCGTCTTTCACCGGCACTTGATCACGGTGCGCATCGATCGCCTGGAGGAGGTACTGCACGGTCAGCCCAGGCGTCGCGTACCTTCATACCCCACGCCACGTCGTGGTGGGAGGGAAGCCAACGTCACGTGGGTGGACGAGCCACGCTTCCTTTTTTCTCTAGCATGCCCAGGGAGCCTCAGGGCCGGCGGGGTCATGGGCGCAGGCGTCCGATGCCAGCGCGAGGCGAGACTACGAGTGTGAATAAGCTGAAGAGTATGATTCGGCAGACGAAGCGGCTCTTGGGGAAGGAGTCGATTGAGCCAGGCACGCGTATTGAGGCGGAGCGACGCTTGCGGGCGATGGAGCTGGAACTCGAGGAGAGTATGCAGTCGAACAAGGAGCGCCACTTTGCGACGCGATACCACAAAGTCAAGTTTTTTGAGCGGCAGAAACTCATGCGGCGGCTCCGGCAGCTGCGGCGGGAGCCAGAGAGTCGGCAGGTGCGTGCGCAGCTGTTTGAGCACCGCGTGTTTCTGAACTATGTCTTGCACTTTCCAGCCGATCGGCGGTACGTATCGCTGTTTGCTGGGAACAAGGAGCCTGTCGCGCCAAGTGCAGATGCGCCTGACCGTGCGCACCAAAAGGCTGCCGAGTTTTTCAAGCATGTGCGCAAGTCTATGAAACGAGGTACCATGGCTGCCGAGCCCGACAGAGATCTGCATCACCGAGAGGAGCAGCACCGGCGAACGCGTGTGCAGCATGAAAAGAGAGGCGAAGCGGACGACGACGAAGACGATGATGACGAAGACGACGGCGAGTCGGACGACGACAGCGAGTCGGACGAAGGCGACAGCGAGTCGGACGACGATAGCGAATCTGACGACGACAACGAAACGGACAACGACGAAGCCGAGGATATGGGCGAGAAGGCTGACCCGCCGCCTTCTAGCGTGGCCAACGACGACTTCTTTGCCTAGATACCTATGGCGTGCAACGGCCCGTCCAGCGTGGGTACAGCGAGCACTCACGCACGGTCCAGCGGTTCGTGAGCCATGCCAGCAGGCGCTCGACACCGAGGCCATAGCCGCCATGCTCACATGTGCCGTACTTGCGCTGGTCAGTGTACCAGTAGTAGGGCTGAGGATCAATGCCCTCGTGTTTGTACGCCTCGAGGAGCTCCTCGTTGCCTGTCATCCTCATGCTACCGCCGACAATTTCGCCGACACCGGGCATGAGCAGGTCGACGCTCTCGGTGAATGCCTCGTCACCGGGCACACGCTTCATGTAGAATGCCTTGATCTCGCGTGGGAACGAATGAAGCAGGATCGGTACGGCCAGCTGATCCGTCATCTTGCGCTCGGCCGCCTCGGCAATGTCGTCACCGATCTTGTGTGGCTCGCCGTGCTCGTTCAAAATGTTGTGCTCGTTCAGGTAGGCAATCGCATCCTTGTAGGAGAGGCGCATAAATGGACGCTTGGGCGGCTGGAAGCCTGGGTTCAGCTGCTCGATCAGCTGGCGCACCTTGTCGTTCTGCAGCACACGGTCGACCATGCCGCAGATGTCCTGCTCGATGTGCGAGAGCAGATCGTCGAACGTCACAAAGGCGAGCTCTGCTTCGAGATGTGTGTACTCGCTCAGATGGCGGCGCGTGTGGCTCTTTTCCGCACGGAAACTTTCCTGCACACAGTACACGTCGCCCAGCGCCGGCAGGCAGGTCTCAAGGTACAGCTGCGAGCTCTGCGTCAGGAAAGCTGGCTGGCCATAGTAGTCAAACTGGAACAGCGTCGCACCGCCCTCGACCTGCGTCTGCACCATGCATGGCGGCGTCACTTCCATCACGCCCGACGAGGCAAACTCGTCGCGGAAACCCTGCATCACAGCAGCACGAACATGCATCACAGCGGAGGCAGTCTCGCCACGCAGCATGAGATGGCGGTTGTCCGCCTGAATCGACGGGTCCGTGTTCTCCGAAATGCGGTTCGTAATGGCATCGTCGCCGCCAGGCGCCTTGCCGACACATACCCAGTAGTCGACAACGAGCTCGTGGTTGTCCGGCGCTGTCTTGCCCTCCGGCAGAGCCTTGATAGTGCCGTACATCTCGACCGAGCTTTCGAGCGTAAGCGTCAAGGCGTCGTACGTCTGAATGAGCTTGTCCTGTAGCACACACTGCATGTATCCTGTGCCGTCACGCAGGACAAGGAACATGCGGTCTTTTTGCGAGCGCAGGCGGTGCACCCATCCGCACACCTTGACACGCACGTCGCGGTTGTGCACACCCGCACAAATCTTGATGCGCTTGGCCGGCTCAGAGGGCACGTCCAGCACTACCTTTTTGCTCTCCTCGAGCTTCTTCTTGTCCTGCTCGGCACGCTCCGCTTCCTGTGAGGCAAGTTCTGCGGCCTTTTGCTTCTTTTTGATCGCCATGTCGTACAGCTTCTTCGCCTTTTTCACGCCCGAGGCCGACAGGGGCTCGTACCCTTCGTCCTTGCGCGACAGGATCGACACATCCGGTCCGCGGGCGAGCATCGCACCCAGCGCCGTCGCGTACGGAGCAGCTTCGGTGCCCTTGCCTGTCTCATCGTGTCCCTTGGCCTCGTCCACATACACACGCGGAGCGTTGACATCCATGGCCGCTGTGCCTTGCACCACAGACTCCATCGTGGCAGAAAAAGAACCGCGAGGGCGCCGCCTTTGCCCTGCAGAAGATATTAGATAAGCGAAAGGTGGAGAGCGATGGTGTGGCGGCCCTGATGTGCTTCTCCCGATGTGGGTACGAGTCGTGCCGCTGTGCATAGCGGTGGCCTGCACGGCTGCGCTGGCATTCCCGACGAGTAGGGGGGCAATGGCGCCGCTTGTACAGGCGCCTGGGACCAAGGCGGTGCCGGACAAGTACATGGTCGTCCTCAAGGAGGGTGTATCGGCGGATCGGTTGATGGCCCATTACGCCTCCGTAGCGACTTTCCGCCGTGCCAGCAGGGACGCCGACCCTATCTCGCACGTATATGATATGGGTGATGCTATGCGTGGGTTCGCGGGCCACTTTTCGCCAGAGGACATCGAGCTTATCCGCAGCCATCCGGAAGTGGCGTTTGTCGAGCGCGACTCGATCGTGGATGTGACGATGCTGGCGCAGGACGACCGTAACGTGCGCAACATGAGCGAAAGCGCCGTACAGTATACTTTCCCCTGGGACAATCCGTATCGCCACTTGACGGAGCAGGGCGCGCCTTGGGGTCTGGCTCGTATTTCGCATCAACGCTCGCTGTCTCTCGGCACATTCAACAAGTATGTGTACGAGTCGATCGGTGGCGAAGGCGTCACGGCCTATGTGATCGATACGGGCGTGAACATTGAGCACAGCGACTTTGGCGGACGAGCCAAGTGGGGCAAGACGATTCCGGCGAATGACACGGATACGGACGGACATGGACACGGCACGCATGTGGCCGGCACCATTGCGTCGAACACATTTGGCGTCGCAAAGAGGGCCGAAATTATTGCCGTCAAGGTGCTTGGCTCGCATGGTCAAGGCTCCATGTCGGATGTGACCGCCGGTGTGCTGTGGGCGGTGCAGGATGCCGAGAACAAGACGCGCATGATGCGAGGCTCACGCAAGCTGCGAGGCTTTGTGTCGAACATGTCATTGGGCGGTACGAAGTCGCCCACGCTTGATCGTGCGGTAGGTGGCGCCGTCGCTGCCGGTATGCACTTTGGCGTGGCGGCGGGCAATGAAGACCAGGATGCATGCAATGTGTCGCCGGCTGACGTCAGGGCGGCTGTGACGGTGGGTGCATCGACGATCGCCGACGAGCGTGCCTTTTTCAGCAACACGGGGCCCTGTGTCGACATCTTTGCGCCAGGCCTCAACATCTTGTCGCTGTGGAATGCGGGGCCACAGAGTATCAACACGATCTCCGGCACGTCTATGGCCTCGCCGCATGTGGTCGGGCTCATGGCGTACCTGCTATCGATTTACGGGTCGAGCGATTTCCGTGTGATGGAAGAGGCCAAGCCGGTACGGTCGCTTGTAGCAGCCGTGCACGCGCTGCTGCCGTCGTGGGTCGCGCGCTTCCTGCCGTTGGCCTACGAAACGATGCCGCTACCCATTGAAAGCACACTGCGTCCTGCGGATCTGAAGCGTGCCATGCGGCGCATGGCGACGTCTCATGCCCTGGCGAACTTGGATGTGGACACCGTGAACAAGCTGGCATACAACAATGCGACTACGAGCTAAAAATAGGGGAACAGATGGGGGTACTCATCCGGCGCATTGGGGCGCTCGTACTCGGACAAGTCGTTCTCAGGGTACCGTTCAAACTTACTCGCGTCGCCATCCATGTTGATATTGGGGATGTAGGGCGCGGGAATTTCTTTCCGGTACAGGCATTCCCAGTCGATCTCGGCAAACCACATGTGGGCGAAGATGTCGCGACTGCCGCGATGCAAATTACCAAAGCGCTTCGACAGGTCGGCGGTGAGCAGCGACTGGAGCAGATCCTTGGCTCCCGGCTCGAAAAACGATGGATAGTTGACATGACCTGCAATAATCTTTTCGTATAGTTTGATAGGATTGCCGTCTTCGGTATAAAATGGCGGGTAGCCGGCGAGCATTTCAAAGAGGAGCACGCCGACGGACCACCAGTCGACACTGGCATTGTAGCCCTTGGCACGGATCACCTCCGGGGCGAGATAATCGGGCGTGCCACACAGCGTCCAGCACATGCCGTTGGTATGGGCCGTGACTTTGGCAAAGCCAAAGTCGATGAGTTTCAGATGGCCATCGGCGCCGATCAGAATATTCTCAGGTTTAAGGTCACGGTAAATAATATTGTGCATGTGCAAAAAGTCGATCGCCAGAGCGACTTCGGAGATGTAAAACTTGGCGACTTTCGGTGGAAAGCGCCGGCTCTGGCGTAGCAGACTAAACAGCTCACCGCCTGGCACAAAGTCCATGACGAGGTACAAGAATGTGGGGTCCTGGAACGTGCCCCACAGATTCACCAAGAACGGGTGCCGAACCATGGACAAGACGAGGTGCTCGTTGTTAACGTGCTCCACCTGCTTCATTTTGACGACGTGTTGCTTGCGTAGCACTTTGATGGCATAGAATCGCTGGTTGTGGACAGATCGCACGAGATGGACACGTCCGAATGAGCCTGTGCCGAGTGTGCGAAGAATAGAAAAGTCCTGCAGCTTGTAGCGCCCCTTGAGACTGCGGACGGTCAAGCCCGTATAAGGATCAACATTCGGCGCACTCTCGCCAGCGCCAGCGCCAGCGAGATCGACCGTGGAGTGGCTCGTCGAGGGTTTCGCGACAAGGGTGTTTTGCGACGCAACAGAGCGCTCAGAGTTCGCCTTTTCCGAAGCGTCCCGCCGAAAAGGAGGAAATCCAAAAAAGTGTGGCATGTAACCCACAAGCGATAGCGGCTGCTGTCGTTGTCGTCGTTGTCGCTGTCGAACTGGCCAAATTAGGCGCGGAGCTTGGCCCGTCGGCCTAACGTCGCTGGATGAGTCAGCACTCAGATACCTCCACAGTGTGCAAATGGAGCCTTCGTGCGTCAGTGGGCGCCACACGACGCTTCGTATCAACATGTGGTCGCGCCGCCTTGCTCAGCAGATGGTGAGGTACGTCCCGCGCATGGGCGTTGCGCCACGAAGCAGGCACATAGTGCCAGCGAGGGCGGCTCATACTACGCCGGTATGGGCCAAGGGCGCCGCCTCCCCCACACCGGCGTACCGCGCTGGCGAGCTAAGCATGGTCGACTATCACCGCATGATCGACCACTCGCTAGATGCGCTGACAAGTCAGCTAGAGGAGCTGATGGAGACACAGGATATTGATGCCTTGGAAGAGAAAGTTTCACAGGGCAGTGAGGAAGGCGAGTGGGACGTGGAGTACGCTACGGGTGTGATCAATGTGCGTCTGGGCTCGTACGGCACGTATGTAATCAACAAGCAGCCGCCTACGCAGCAGCTGTGGCTCTCGAGTCCGACAAGTGGCCCGAAACGCTTCGACTATGACACGGAAAAGGGAGTGTGGTTTACCTATCGCGACGGCGAGCTGTTCCTCTTCCACGAGCTGCTGAGTAGGGAGCTCAGCGCCGTGTTTGACACGCCGCTGTCCTTGCATCTGTAGCGCTCGCTCGCCGCCGAGTGGAGGAGTGAATCGCCGCCGCCGCCGCCCCTTTCTATCACGTGGTACATAATCCCAGATATGCATGTAGTAGATGCATGCAGGTTCATGCATGCATGTAGGTGCCGAGACGGGCGCGGAGCGTCTGGTTCTACGCCGCCACGAGCCACCTGGAACGCTTCCCTTTCTCTACAGCAACGTAGGGCAGCCCCCCAGCAGCCGTACGTGGAATCAGTATGGCCCAACAAGCGCAGCGCATGGGCGCGCGGTTCCTACATCAGCTTACGAATCTGGGCGGGGGTAGCGGCAATACGTCGCAGGACATATCCATGCACTCGACAGGGAGCAACACGTCGCCTGTCAAGAACCAGCTTGCCTCGTTGTTCCAAAAGGGCCCATCTGTATCGTCGCCGGACATTTCTCTACCCGCACGCAAACCGGGCACGACTTATGATGGTGTGGGCGATGACCCGTCTATGCGATTTGGTGAGGCATTCAGCGATGGCATGGCGCCCCACGCTGCGTACCAGCAGCGGCCCCTGGCGGGTGGCGCGACCGACCCGATGCCGTCTGTGAATGCACAGTCCATGTACCAGCCAACGTACCAGGGCTACCATCCTCCGTCGGCCCCGTACCAGGACATGCGCGGCTACGGCATGCCTGATGCCAATGCCAACATGGTGTATGCGATGCCCGAGCAGTCGATGGCCGCCACGTCGCCACCCACAATGCTCGCAACGCATCCGCCGGCACCTGTGCCGCCGGCAGCGCGTGATACCAGTTTGGATGATAGTGGCATGGCCCTTCGGCAGGGCCAGCCGTGGACGAACACCTCGCCGACAAAGCGCATGGACCCGTCCGAGATTGACCATCTATCGCGCATCTACTATATGAGCCTCCTGCAGTTCTTCCGCTCGCAAGCCGTGCGCTCGTCACTCTTGACGCCGTCGCGTACGAATGCACGTGAGAAGTTGACGCGCCTGAACAAGCAGCAGTTTGCAGAGCTGTCCACGGATGTGCACGATGAGCTGCAGCGACGGCAGGACGAGAGTCAGAGCCAGCCGTACCTGCAGGGCCGCCATGATTTTCATCCCAAGCGCAACCAGGCGCGTCAGAAGCTCGCGACGCTGCCCAAGAACCGCTTCCGTGACCTGGCGTCGGACGTGTTCTTTGAGCTGGAGCGGCGGTACCCGGAGCTGCCTCAGGACTTGCGCCACGAGTCCCTCGAAGAGCTCATGGGACCTCGCGAGGGCCAGGCGCCTTCAGGGCTGCCGCCAGCTCCCGAAGTCCCTGGCCCGAGCGTCGTCCAGGGGGGTCAGGACGTTGTGGCCCCCGCCGTTGACTCGCGCGAGGCATCGGGAGGCACATCGCCGACGGGACAAGCCTTGTCGCCCGGCACCTATGGCCCGCAGCCGGTGCCCGTGCCTGTGTCCGTCGAGCCAAGAACGCGGCCGACGGAGCCTACGGCCTCGCGTGCCTCGCGTATGAGCTCGGCGGTGGCGCAGCAGCAGCTCGCTGATTTGATGGCGGATGCGCAGCAAATGTCCAGTGCACAAATGTTTGCACCGACGCGTGTATCGGTCGCGGAGGAGCCTCCGGAGCCAGCGCTGCCAGGGACCGAGCAGCGTGGCGTCGACGGCGGTGCCGCTGCTGGCGCCGTGCTTGCCACGACGGGTGGTGTGGCGGCGGCCGCTTCGCAGCGGGGCGCGCTTATGGACCCTGCGGAGGTGCAAGCGAGCCGCGACCGGATTGATCTGCTGCAGAAGCAGGTGCAGCTGCTGGAGGAGCAGGAACGTGCTCTGCGAGTCCAGGGTGCCGAGCGGGACCGGGCGCTGGAAGAGCTACGCTCGCAAAATGCGCAGCTGGAGGAGCGTCTGGAGACGCTGCAGCAGCACCTGTCAGAGCACGAGCGGACGGCGGCCGAGCTGCGGTCCGAGCACGAGAGGCACCTCCTGGTACTGAGTGACAAGGAGGCGGAGCTGCGTTCTGAGCGTGACAGGCACCGTGCCGTGATGGATGACAAGGATGCCGAGCTGCTGCAGCACCGTGCGAATCTGGATGCGCTGCGTGCGCAGTACAATGACCTGAATCTCGTGCATGCGGCGCGGAGCAAGGACGGGGAGGCCGAGGCGCAGTGGAAGCGGCAGCTGGAGGACATGCAGCGCGAGACGCTGGAGCAGCAGAACATGGTGCAGGGCCTGCGAAGCGAGGTGGCCACGCTGCTCGAGGAGCTGCGGCGACTGAGTGCCCGCAACGATGCCATGACGACAGACAAGGAGTCGGATGTGGCGATCATCCGCGACTTGCACATGCAAATGTCGGCGTACAAGCGGCGATACGAGGGGACGAAGGCCGAGCTGCGTATCGCGCAGTCGGCGTCTCAGGTCTGGGCGCAGCCACACGTCGACGAATGGAAGTATGTGTCGCCGACGGGCGCTGTGGCCGACACGAACCTCAAGTCGTTCCAGACATCGATCGATGAGCTGCTGACCACCGCACGCTCAGCTGCACCGTCGAATGTACTGATTGCGATGAAGACGGTCGTGCTCTCGACGACGCTCGTGACAGATGACATTGCCAAGTACGAGTCGCAGCCTGAGAACGAGCTCGGGGCTCTGTCCGCGCAGCAGCGCGAGGACGTCGAGGCGCTCAAGACGTCCATCTCGGATGCTCTTACGAACCTCATGAACGCATGCCGGAACCACGCGTCGTCGCAGGGCCTCGCTCCCGTGAGCCTGGTTGATGCCGCCGCGACGCACTTGGCGATAGCCGTGGTCGAAGTCGTCAAGTTGCTCAAGCTGCGCCGTGTGCCGCGCCCAAGTGAGGACGACTTTAGCTTCGAAAGCACGAACGATGCGACGGCGATCAGCAGCCCGCCCAGCGGTCTCAAGCCGCTGCATACCCGCAGCGCCTTGTCGCCGCCCGCCCACTCGGCCCCGCCGCTTGCGCCGTCGAGCCGCCGACCCAGTGCGACGGCCCACACCAGCCCCGTGTCGCTGCGCTCGCTGTCGTACTCGCACTCGAATCTCGAGGCGCGCATGCGCTCGATGGACATGAAGGCCGGTCTCGTGCGCTCGCCGCCGCCGCCGCGGGCCGAGCCAGCATCCACGACCCCGGCTGCCGCGGGCGGCAGCTTGGCACAGACCATGGATGTGGAGGAGCCCCGGGAGGCAGCGGCCGAGCGGGACGTGGACGCGAGCCACGATGACGACGAGCTGGAGAACTGGGGTGAGCTGCGCAACTACATCGAGGTGCAGACGGAGGCGATTGTGCACTCGATCCAGTCGTTGTTATCGGCGCTGCGCGAGGGCGCACAGGGCGTACAACTGAACGAGAACCTGACGCAGATCACGACGATTGTGTCGTCGATCGTCGCCATTTCACGCGACCACCTGCCGAACGCGGGCACGCCCAAGCAGGAATCCATTGCGACGGAAGCCGAGCGCATCTTTGCCGAGCTGACAGAGAACTGTGACCGCCTGAGCGATATGCAGTCGAACACGACATTCGATCGCACGGCCAAAAGCATCATGGCCAGTGCATCGTACGGCGTGGCCAAGGGACTCAAGGCGCTCAATGAGCTCCTCAACGCCGCCGATGAGGTGCCTGACACGTCACGTGAGTGACGGCATCACGCTCGACGCGACCCTGGTTTCACGCCTCCGGCGCCGAGACCCGCCTAGGCGAGGGCGCGGCGGGGCCAGCCTCGTTTCCCCCGTACTATAGCACGTGACATAGATGAAAATGTCCTATCAACGCATGCTGAGATAAGTATATCCGGTCCGGGCCGGTGACATGCGCCGAGATGCCATGTATGCACGAAGATATGCAGTAGCCCCGCATAAGCGGGGGCCCATATGCACGCGTGTTCTGGCCTGATAAAATTCGACCGGCTCCGTGGACCCGTGTGGTGGGCCGAGAAGAAGGCCAGCACGACGACGGTCGCCTTGGTTCTCTTCCTACCCATATTGGTTTTTTCTCACTACTCCTCACCAAAATGAGCACCGAAAAAAAAACCAACAAGCCCAGGGTGTCGCCCGCAACACACCTCATTGCTGGTGGTATCGCCGGTTTTGCTGAAGCATGCACCTGTCACCCCCTTGACACGATCAAGGTGCGTATGCAGCTGTCCCGCAGGGGTCGCGGCATCGGTGAAAAGCCCCGTGGCTTCTTTGCCACGGGTGTGCACATTGTGCGCCGCGAATCGCCACTGGGACTGTACAAGGGTCTCGGTGCCGTTGTGGCCGGCATCGTGCCCAAGATGGCCATCCGTTTCATGAGCTTTGAACAGTACAAGCTCGCTCTGGCCAACCGTGAGACCGGCGTAACGAGCCCGCAGGGCGTGTTCGTGGCCGGTCTGCTCGCGGGTACCACGGAGGCGGTGGCCGTCGTGAACCCCATGGAAGTGGTCAAAATCCGTCTGCAGGCCCAGCAGCACTCGCTCGCGGACCCCCTCGAGAAGCCTCGCTACCAAAATGCCGCCCACGCCCTGTACACAATTGTGCGTGAGGAAGGCTTCGGCACGCTGTACCGCGGTGTGGCGCTCACGGCGTTGCGTCAGGCAACGAATCAGGCGGCCAACTTCACGGCATACCAGGAGCTCAAGTCGCTAGCTCAGCGCGTGCAGCAGACGCAGGATCTGCCCTCATACGAGACGGCCACGATTGGTCTGATCTCGGGTGCGCTGGGTCCTTTCTCGAACGCCCCGATCGACACCATCAAAACGCGTATCCAGCGCGCCGCCAAGGTCGAGGGCGAGACAGCCATGGGCCGCATCGTCAAGGTCGCTTCGGATATGTTCAAGCAAGAAGGTGTGAGTGCCTTCTGGAAAGGCATCACCCCGCGTGTCGCGCGTGTCGCTCCAGGCCAGGCCGTTGTATTTACCATCTACGAAAAGGTGAAGGGCATGATCGAGTCTTCAAACGAAAAGAAGGCCCAGGCCGTCGTGAAACAGTAAACAAAAGTACTCGATGACATGCGCCCTACATAGCTCTCTGTATACAACGCTGCCCCCTCCGTGGCTCACCGCCTGGGATCCCTGCGTCCCGTATGACTCAGCATCACGTGATGGAAGATCGGTAAGCGAAATGAAATCCACACCCGCCATGTCGAACGCCATTGGGATGGGGAAAAAAGACCGCGGCGATTCATAATCTTCCTCTTTCATCGCACTGCCTCACGAATCACTCACACGTCGGAGCAAAAACGCACCGCATCTCTATTCCAAAGAAGCATAGACTCATTGTACGTCTGTGCGTCACCTCATTAGGCGCCGCAGCTCGCTCTCTCAGTAAGCACACTTGATCATGCACGACGCCGAGTTGCATCCGGAGGCAGGCTCTACTCAAGCGTCGCCGCATGCGACACCCTCCTTCTCGTCTTCGCCCTCATCGACAGCGCTGGATCAAGCCTCATCGGCCATGCATACCCTGCGTGTGACAGACTCGGACGAATCGACGTCCTTGCTTCCCGCCACGCCCTATTCACCTGAGGCCGCCTATCCGATGGTGCCCTCTACCTTGCCGTCAGCGGCGGCAACACCATCATCCATGGCAATGCCCATGATGGGATGGAGCTCCCCCATGGCCGCGTCGATGCCGTACATGATGGCTATACCGGGGGGCGGCCAAAGCCCCCTACCCTTGGCGTACCCAAATTATGCCGCCACCGGAACCTCTCATGACTTCGCGATGCCGACCGCCGCCATGGCAACGACAGGCATGGTGCCTGTCGGGAGAACTGTCTACATCGGTAATATGCCGCCGGATGTCTCAGCGGAAGAATTGCTCGATAACGTGCACTTTGGTCCGATTGAGAGTGTGCGTCTGCTGCCAGAAAAAAACTGTGCTTTTGTATCATTTCTATGTGGCCAAGTGGCGGCAGCCTTCCATGCTGATTCATCTGTGCGTCGTATCTCGCTTCGGAATCGTGAGCTCAAGATTGGGTGGGGCAAGCCGAGTGTGCCGCCCCCCGCCGTCATGTATGCGGTACAGCATCACAATGCATCGCGGAATGTGTACTTGGGACAGCTGGATGACTCTGTAACAGAAAACACACTTCGCTCGACGCTGAGCAAATACGGACCGATCGACCAGATCAAGTTGATCCGTGAACAGCGCATTGCCTTTGTGCATTTCTTGTCAATTCAGGCTGCCATGAAAGTGGTCTCAAGCCTACCTATGGATACCGAATGGTCCAAGTACCGCATTAACTATGGCAAGGACCGATGCGCCTACGTGCCCAAGGGACAGCAGCAGACGCAAGCACACAACCACCAGGCAGCTGCCATGGGTCTTGCGACGGCTATGTGGCTAGGCTACCCAACGGGCTATTTGAACTACGGCCAGGTGCCTCCAGGCTCACCGTTCTACATGGACGCCGAATCTTCCGCATCGACGGATCCAGAGGCACGCGCCCGTTTCCAGGGACAGATGCTCGGACAGGTCGAGCCACAGGTGTACCAGTTCGGCAACCGCACAGTGTACCTGGGCAATTTGCATCCAGATACGACCGTGGAAGATATTTGCAATCATGTTCGAGGCGGTATTTTGCAGTCGATCCGATACATGCCTGATCGGCACATTGCTTTTGTCACGTTTGTGGATCATAATACAGCTCTCACGTTCTTTCATATGGCTGTTGTGTCGGGTATCAATGTGCTAAACCGGCGCCTCAAGATAGGTTGGGGTAAGCCTACAGGACCACTAAGCCCAGCCATCGCCCTCGCCGTTCAGTCAGGCGCATCGCGGAATGTGTATATTGGCAATATAAGCGATCATGCACTGATGAACGAAGAAAAGATTCGCCAAGATCTGTCGCAGTATGGCGAGCTCGAGATGGTCAACACGCTGCGTGAGCGCAATTGTGCGTTTGCCAACTTCACCAACATCCAATCTGCCATCAAGTGTATCGAGGGACTCAAATACCATCCTGACTATCAATCTGTCAAAGTGTCGTTTGGCAAGGACCGGTGCGGGAACCCGCCCAAGTACCTAAGCAGGCTCGCCATGAATTGGCAGGCCCAGACCCGCGCCACCCCTTCCCCTGTGGGACATGCGAAGGAACCCATGGCGCCTGATGCAAGCACGCCTAACGATCAACATGGATCCAGCTCATCGCCTGAACCCCTCGTCTCCACATAGAAGGAAAGTGTCGTGCATCCAATGCCTTGATGCAAGCATCACAAGGGGGGGGCGCTGGAAATGACTATCGCGTGGCTGGTACGTACTTTTACTGTAAATCAACGGAAGCCAGTACCGTTTCTCCTAGTTAGTACAACGGTTAGTATATGTCGCTCTCATAAGTGTAAACTGTGTGGCGCCGACAAGACCCGGGTTCGACTCCCGGATTGGGAACGTTTTTGCTCATGGCTCACGCAAGCCCCTTTTACCCACGCGACGCCTGACAGGCATGTGGACACCGCTAGCTGCTCCTTGACTGGGGATATATGTCTGTATAGGAAGCTATGCAGGAAGTTCAAACTTTTTGCCCTGGATCACCTTGGTAAAGTAGACTGTGGTAAGTAGGAGGGCTCGACGTACTGTAGAAAAAGTCACCGTACAGACCGGTTTGTACAAGACCCGCCAGGAATGGTATGAGCAGGAATGGATGGTGCCTCTCAAAGATGAAGCTGAAATGTAAGAAGAAGGAACGTACCGGTAGATCCAGTTGAGGAGATACATGGCGCGGTAAGCACCTAGTGCGAAGATATAGTGTGTGGTGATCGTCTCAGCCTCGCCTAACCGCTGAAGAAGGAACATTTGCGGCAGAATCGCGACGGCTTCGAGAAAAATACTGTACGACCACATGACTTCTAAGAAGGTGAATTGAACATGGAAAAGGAGTGCCAGGATCGCAGGCACACCAAGAAGGTATTCGAGGCGAATCGAGTCAATGTCACTTTCGTAGCGCGATCTGAATTGGACCTTCATGAGATACAAGATGTAGGCACTGCTCGAGATGAAGAAGAGCTTCATCAAGATGAGATAGGCACTAGGTGGGTGCAGCAAGTCCAGATACCGCGTCACGAACACGATCGTGTACATAAGCTGCGTCTTGAACGAGATGCCTCGACATGACCGACTCGTGAGGATCTTATGAATGAGAATAAAAATGGACGCAAGATGCGACAGATCGCCCAGCAATCGGAACAGGTTCATCGTCGTCGCCAAACTGCCTGCGCGCCGCGTCGCCCTCCAGCGCGGCAGGCAGGCCAGGCCCCCGCTCTGTATCACGTGATCTTAACACACGTGGAAGACGACCTGTGCGCGACCGGTGGGAGGCCTATGGGAGGAGGCGGGTGTTGGGTTTTGGCTAGACGCCATGACCATCCACACGGTTCTGACGAATACGCTCAAGTTGCGTGTGCCCCTTGTGATGGGTGGTATGCAGTGGGTCGGCAAGCCGGCGCTGGCTGCTGCGGTCTCGAATGCGGGGGCTCTGGGCATGCTGACGGCTCTTACGCAGCCGACGCCGGAGGCGCTGCGTGCGGCGATTGAAGAGACTCGTTCGCTGATTGACCCGCAGATCGCCCAGGAGCGCTCTCAGTACGGTGCCTTTGGTGTGAACATTACACTTCTTCCTGCCATTGTGCCCCCGGATTATGAGGGATATGCACGTGCGGCACTGGAAGCCGGTGTCCGGATCTTTGAGACAGCCGGCAGCAACCCTGAGCCGGTGATCAAGGTGCTCAAGCAATCGGGCGCTTTTGTGATACACAAGTGCACGGCGATTCGCCATGGACTCAAGGCGGCGCAGCTCGGTGCGGATATGCTGAGTATTGACGGCCTCGAGTGTGCGGGACATCCGGGTGAGGACGACATTGGTGGTTTGGTGCTCTTGGCCCTCGCCGCCGAGAAGTCGCCTATTCCGTTCATCGCATCGGGTGGCATGGCCAACGGCCGCAGCCTGGCGGCTGCGCTTGCGTTGGGAGCCTGCGGTGCCAACATGGGCACGCGTTTCATGGCGACCCGGGAAAGCGATATCCACGACAAGATCAAGGCGCACCTGGTCCAGTCGTCCGAGCGCGACACTGTACACATTATGCGCAGCCTGCGCAACACGGCGCGTGTCTACAAGAACAAGGTCGCGTTGGAGGTGATCGAGAAGGAGAAGCAGCGTGCGCAGTTCGCAGACATTCGCCCGCTCGTGTCGGGCCAGCGCGGCAAGAAGGTGTACGAAGACGGCGAGGTCGATGCGGGTATCTGGACGGCTGGCCAGACGGCGGGTCTCATTCACGATATTCCCACGTGCAAAGAGCTCGTGGCCCGCATTGAGCGCGATGCCGAGCAGGTCATGACACAGTCGGCCGCCCTCATTACCCCTTCGCCGCGTTTGTAGAGTCGTAGCATGTGGAGTGGGTTGAGGCGCCGGCGATGTTCCCCACGTCGCTGGCGTCGGCCGATCGAAGCTTGATCTGTGCGATTTGCCACCATGCAGAGTGGGGCATTGCTCGTGCTAACATGCTTGTTTATGAGCGTGTGTACCTATGGTGTAGGCACGCTACCGCTTGCATTTCAACTATCGCGTCATAGTCTGCGGAAGCTCGAGCTGTGGGGTGCAGGGCTGCTGCTGGGTGCGGCGCTGACCGTGGTGATTCCCGAGGGCATTCAGAACGTGTATGCTTCACGAGCAGATGGTGCTCGATACGCGCTGCCGCCGAAAGATCTCGTGGCGTTTTGTCTTCTGGGTGGCTTTTTGCTCATGTTTGTCGTCGAGCAGCACATGACGGCGCGCTCGGCCCAGCCGAGAGCGTCGCCGTCGCCTTCCGTCTTGTCGGATGCGCCGTCTGAAGCGACTTTGCAGTGGCAACCGCGCATGGATGATGCGGCACCGTGGTACAGCGTGCTCAGTGGTCTGCTGGGTATTTTGGTGCATGCCGCGGCGGACGGCGTAGCGATGGGCTCGTCAGTGGAGAGCTCGGATGTGTCGTTGCGTGTCGTGGTCATCTTGGCGATCCTCGTGCACAAGGCACCCGCTTCCGTGGGGATATGCACGCTCCTCATGTCGCGGCACTCTTCCAAGAATCAAATCCGCTTCGCCGTCCTCGTTTTTGCCGTCACGACGCCGGTCTTTGCGTTACTGACCTATGGCATTCTCCAGGGTCTGCTGACAGCCACAGGCTCGACAGGTGCGGTGATTGGGTCTCGCGAAATCGGCGCGATCCTGTCGTTCAGTGGTGGTACGTTCCTTTTCGTCGCGATACACGCTGTGATGGAGCTGGCCTCCCATCCTGCGAGTCAACATACCCGTACCAGGGAACACCACCCGCACGATGATGACCATCCCATTCACGCGCAGGTCGAGACGCGCCTGGTCGCACCGCTTCTCCCGCGCTTTCTTAGCGAACAAGACACGGTCGCGCATAGTTCTACGAGATCGCTGGCCTATGTGGTGGTCGGGTCGATTGTGCCGCGGTTGCTGCAATTGTTGGTGGGACATCATCATCATCATTCTCCATCGTAGAAAAAAGGGTCTTTTTTTTTTTACATAACCTACAGGGAGGGGCCACGATCCTCGTGCGTCCTGGCCATGTCGTTCCGCCTGCCCGAGGCGCCGGCATCGTCGTCGTCGTCGCCGCCATGGGGACTTGAGCCGTCGTCGCCGCCATCGAGTCCGACGCCGACGACGTCCTTCCACTCGTTGGATCCGTTCAGTGGCTCGGCCAAGTCGCTGTCGATCAGCCAGCCACGTCAGAGGCGTTGGGCGCGATCGGCCACCACGCCTGCTGCGCCACGCACTGCCCACTCCCTGGACGTACCGAATGTAGATCATCATGATCGCGAGGCGCTTCTTGAGCAGTTCTTCGATGAGGCATCCGAGGACGAAGATGCATCGATGGTCGAGATGGGCAGCTCGTACGACGCACCGAGCACCTTTGCGCGTCCCTTTGTGCGCACGGACAGCGCCAACACGGATCCGCTCAGCGCTGCGGGCCGTGTTGACTCGATGCAGCGAGCGCCACAGCGGACGCGTCTGACAGGCACGTCCCCCAAAAAACTCACGCGCCAGGGCTCGCATCTGGCGCCGTGGGAGCAGGCGGACGATCCGCCGCCCTCCCGACCCGGTGACGTGCCATGGGATGCTGTCGTGACGCGTGTATTTGATGAGGGGCGTGAGCACCCAACGCTCTTGTTTGGTGGGCATGGTCTTACGCACATCAGCAACGTCATTGGTGATCTGCGGCACTATGTCACGATCGAGCACACACGCAGTCGGCTCGAGCTGTACCTGTGGGACAATCTGCTCACGAAACTGCCGAGCGCCCTGTTTCAGCTCACGAATCTCGGCGTGCTGTCACTCCGCAAGAACCAACTGACCCGCCTGCCCGCGGCCATTGGCGAACTGCGCCATCTGCGTGAACTGAATATCGGCGGCAACGCTCTGACATACTTACCCGCCGAGATCCAGCAGCTGCAGCTCGATACATTCACGTACGTGCCGAATCCATTTGTGTGCGTGCCCCCCGGCTCCCTTCTCGAAACACGCCACGTCCACGGAGACCGTCCTGCTCCCCCGCCCCCCGGTCCCCGCTGGACACGCGCTCATACCCTGGCGACCGTGGTGCCGGAGGCGCCGACGACGCGCGTGATCGCACGCGTGCTGGGCCCCTGTGAGCGCCGAAGGAAGCTGTCGCTGGCGAACTTGTGCATGCAGCGCCTGCTCAGCGACGACCCGCTCGTGATTGAGCAATATGAGACGGGATGCCTGCGTGCGCTGGAGCATACCGTCGACGCGCGGTTCGTGGCGCGGATTGAGGCGGCACGGCGGAGTGCGACGGCCTCGTGGGGCACTCGCGTCGATGCTCGGGATCCCCAGGTGGCGTGGTATGCGGGCGCGGACAACGTTGATGCCATGCTGGAGGCGGACGATGCTTGCCACAATGTGTGGTTCAATCGGTGCCCGGCGCACGGCCTCGAGTCGCGGACGGATTGGCCCAGTCGCTCCGGGCCTCTTTTTGTCGACGCGGCTGAGGAACGCATCGAATGGGTGTCCCACGTCGCTGGCGTGCGTGTGGCCAAGCAGGGGATCGAGCTGGCCGGCGCGTCTGTGCGGGGTATGCCAGCGGAGCATGCGGGATGCTTACCGATTTTGTGGCGCGGATGCAGTGTGGGCTGCCTCGCCTTTCTGGACGACTCGTTATGATGCACGAAATGACACGAGAAAACGGCGACGCGCTTCACGGCGCGCGGCGCCTGTCGACACCGCCTTGCCTCGCTCTTGTAGCGTCTCTTTTCGTAGCTCGCTCAGAGCGGCCTGCTGCATCTGTCGTGTCTCTTGATCTTGCGCGAAGCGGTAATAAGCTGCGCCACGCGGCCGCACGTCTGGCACTGGGACGTCTGGGCGTGTGTACACCGGAAACGATGTCGCGGGACCATAGATAGCCGCGTCTTCGCCTGTCCGTGTGCGCCCAAACTCGTCCTCATACTCTACCATGGCACCCTTCGTGTCCCAGTCGATGAGCTCTTCGTCGTCTTGGTAGCCAGCTTCGTACCTGGCTGCCTTGGAGGCGAGTGCGTGCTGTGAGGCTGCGAGGCGCACGTCGTCCTCGCTATGCGCCTCCGGCTGCAGGCTGGCGCGCATACGGAGGCGCTTGGGCTCCTTGCGCCTCGGCGGTGCCTTTTTCGCCCGCTCTCGCGCTTCGTACAGCTGCGATCGCAGGCCAGCGAGAGAGCTGGCTTCCTGCGGCGGCATCGTCTAGGAGTGGAGGGACGCGCGTCGTTCTCTCGACCCTAGCTCGGTGGGCGCCCTTTTTCTCCACGTCGGATCATGGCGTCGTCGCCGCTCATACGCGCCCCGTCCAAGACGCCGCGCGCCAGTGAGCCACAGGATGTGCCGCAGGATGTGCATGAGAAGTGGCAGGACGGTACTGTCTCGTCACTCTCGCTTTTGCCAGTGGCTGCCGTTTCGCCAGACACGCCCGTGCGGACAGCGCTCGCTGCCTCGCGAGCGCACCGGGGCCAGTGTGTGCTGGTGGTAGAGAGCGAGCGACTGCAAGGCTATGTTGATATGGTGGATCTTGTTGCGCACGAGACGCAGGGGTCGCCTGACGATGCTGTACGTGATATCCAGCGGCGCTTTGTCCCCGACGCCACATTTCGCATCATACACTCCCACACGCCGCTGGGCGACGTGGCTGCCTTTCTCCAGACGCGGGACGTGGCGCTCGTGACGGATGAAGAGGGCCAATACATCACGAACGTGATTGTGCCTGGCGATCTCATGCGCTATGCTGATCATCAGCCCACCGCGAGTGCGGCGATCGGCAGCCGCCCAGAGGAAGAGACGCGGCGAGATCACGCCATGGTCGAGATTCTGCGTCAACTGCACGGATACACGCCGCTGATCCCTGACGAGGTGACCGACTACTACCTTGAGCGCGCTGGATTCCAGTGTGAGGATGTGCGTCTCAAGCGGCTATTGGCGCTGGCTACGGAAAAGTTTGTGTCGGATATAGCGTCAGATGCGTTCCAGTACGCACGCATTCGAACGAATGCGGGGCCCAGTCGCTCTCACCGCCCTGGTGCGTCTGCACGCGATCGCACGCGCACGGTGCTGACGATGGACGATCTGAGTGCGGCGCTCGGAGAATATGGGATCGATGCGCGACGCGCCGAAACCTTCCGCTAGGTTCGATCGTGTTGGGTGCCGCAGCGCGCTTACATAATTATGTAGGAAGACAAAGCCCAACCCCCCCTTTTGCTCCGCTTGGGTCATCTCGAGGCCCAGCACCCAACACAGCCGCAGGCCTCCAGCGTCGTGGCGTAGCGTCTCCGAGCATGTCTGCCCTTGAGCCGTCTTCACGAGGTACATTCTCGCCCATGGGACATGTGTTTCGTCATCAGCAGCAGCCTGGTGCTGCCGAGCCTGGGTCCTCGGAGTTTGATGCCTTCATCCACTCGGACCTGTGTGTCCAGGATCCTGCTGTGGCCAGCAGCATGCATCCACAGGCACCACCACCGCAGCCGCCGGGCGCGCATGTGCCGGCCACGTTTCCGTTTTTGCCGTACATGGGCAAGCAGGAAGACCCTGCCCTGGCCCTGTGGTCGACGGGCACCCCCCCCTCTGCGTTGATGTGCCCCGACACGACCCATGCCCAGGCCCCGGCAGCGCTGCGTGTACCCGAGAGCTCGTTCGCGAATGCCTCGATTTGGACACCTTCTGCCGCGGGGCAGAACGCTACTCCCACGCCCCAGCCCCTTCCCTCCGCCCCCCGGCCCCCTCATCCCAGCTCAGCAGCGTTGCTCGATGCCACGCCTGCTGCTGCCCAACGTGTGGTGCCGCCTGATCCCGCTGCGTTCAACAAAGGAGATCGGAAGA
>ENA-OOJM01000144-OOJM01000144.1-human-skin-metagenome-genome-assembly--contig:-NODE-144-length-24231-cov-7.542811_pt1 | contig 24231 bp, 17 predicted proteins | sample MGYA00248875_ERZ500988 | MGnify/ENA primary metagenome ERZ500988 (study PRJEB25958, sample SAMN03398507) | human skin metagenome | study: EMG produced TPA metagenomics assembly of the Human Skin... | reverse complement strand
AGCGGAGTCTTGGAGCTGCGAGCCTTAGCACGTACAGCCCAGTGAGCAAATATAGTGATAGTCCATCCAATGTCAGGCGTGCATCGAGGCAAGTCAGGGGGAAGTGTACATGGCGCTGTTGCGAGCAGGTCGAGCCAAGCAGTGACGCCTCGCTCAGAAGCCACATGCTCCCAGGCTGCACAGTAAGCCTGCGATCGGGAGCTAGTCAGTCCCTCCATCACGGCACACTCTAGAAACGTGACAGGAAGAGGTGCACGCACGCCTGCATCATTAGGGGTGGCGCGGCGCATCGTATGTGCCATGGATGCCCGACTTAAAAGAACAGCGTCAACAAACTTATGTATTCGTGCAATGCGTCGCAAAAGTCCAATACGTGGTTCCGTGACTTGAGCCTCAACCCAATCTCTCAACAGTTCATGAATTTTGCAAAGTTCCTGGATGGAGCGCGGCAATATGTCCCACAGCTTCGTATCTGTTGGAACACATGTACCATGTGTCCCTGCTGGAAGTCGGCGAAGCAGGCGATACATACTCAGACATGTATCAGGATCACTTGAAGCAGCCTCGAGCCATGACTGACGATCATCGTGCATTTGCTCAAACATGAGTGCAGTCAGTGCTAAATCGTGTGAGCTGACCAATGAGTAGGGAAGAGCCATCATGGACTCAAGGTAGACGACGAGATCCGTGGCTGACAGTGTCCAATCAAATGCACGACTCACATGATCATTGTGGGTCAAACCGGCGTTGGCAAAACAATCCAGACCCAAAGCTGCAATCGCATCCTTTGGAAGAGTGGGGAGCATATTTAAAAGCTCGCGAATGGCATCCACCAGCACGGGTGACTCAGATGGAATAGCAGTGCATTCCGATAAAATGCTGTTCAAAAACTTGTACAATGTTTCAAAGAGCACCAAGTCGGCGATCCATTCGCATGGATACAGTTCGAGCCATCGATGCAACGACTCTAAAACGCGGAGACGAATCGTTGTCATACGATTGGCATCCACAGGTTCACGCGCGTATTGTACATTGGGAGAGCGCTTCCATGATGGGAACTGATTCGGTACATTAGTACGAGCGAAGTAAGCAAGCTCCCGACAAGCACTTTCTGCGGCATGCCAGCGCTGCATCAATGATTCCAGTAAATCAGAGGCAGAAATCCAGCTGCGATATGATAAGAGGCACGCATCTCGAAACATGGATATGTTAAGGTCCACACCTAAAATCTGATACGTAATCGGCTCCGTACGAGGCTCAGCTGGAGCACGTACCACAAGATGATCTGTACCGAGTACGAGAATGTCCAGCAAACGGGTGATGGTGGCAGCGCGTATTTCAACGGAAAAACGCTTTTCAGGTTGCGCGCTGATATCACGAGCCGACTTTCGTGCGTATTCATCAGACGAGATATTGTTCGTCGTGACGGTTTTGGCTCCCACAAGTCGAGGATGCATGGGATATAAAATTAATTCGTCACTCATAGGCACCTCATCAGCCTGCGCGGCCACACGAGCCGCACAACGTCCACATGATGCATAAGCACGGTCTGTCTCAGTAGATGTGAGCACATCGCGACGAGCCATGATTGTATCTGCCACAGAGCGCGTTGGCATCATGGCAGGAAATACCATGGGGAACATGAAAAAAGCGTCGCCATCAGGGACACTTTTTGTCGGCCAATCCGCCGGTTTTTGAGCACGCGAACTCCCGAATACACGCCCGTCGACGATTACTGCGCTGCCCATATAATCCGTCATGCCAGTCTGGAGCACAAATTCGTATGTTGACAAGCGCTGAAAAAGAGCCTGATACTCATAAATGGGTGCTGGACCCATCGGGATAGGCATGCCGTTCTCGAAGAGTGTACCAAGACGAACGGCCAAAGTACGCACACGGTGGAATTCAGGTTCTTGTGATGCCACATGTACCTCAACGCGCGCATTGGCAGCAGACTTTGTGGTAGATGCATCAAGGATACCCGCATTTCCAAAGTATGGGACACCTCCGGGAGTCGTTGCCACATGCCCAGCCCCATCCACGGTCCACACAGGCTCGACGGGAGCATGCACACCCTCAATCCAGCCAAAAGATGCAAGCTTGGATGACCATTGCATCGTGACAAGATCACGGTTGGCAGCAGGCAAGCCACGCCACAATACATCAAGCGAAGCAACAGCCCTTGAGCACAAGGCCGCACAAACCGCTACCCAACCAGCCAAATCTCCAAGGTGCAAAAGGTTGGCACCCACTTTGATCCAATGCTGGAGCACAGTCACACGGTCAATGTCCATGGCATCACCTTGGCGCTCTGGTGCCTCGTCAACCAGCAGCTGTCGCATAATAACATGAGTAAGCCAATGGGGGCGAGTTGCGTCGAAGCGAAATGAACGTAAAACCGTTTCAGTGACGCTGCTAGACAGTCTGTATGCCGTTACAGGCAGACGAAGGAACGAAGTGAGCCGGTCCACATGGAAACTGTGGATCTGTCGCGCGATTTCACCGGGGTCTTGCTGAACGAATAGAGCCACATTCCAACATCGAGATAGCGAAGCGAGATCAGTACGCAAGGAACCGGCCACACGGAGAGGCTCATTGAGCCAATCAGTTGGTGCACAAGCTTCTCCTAGCTGCACCTGCTTCCACCATTCATGCAGCTGCTGACGCATAGGCGCATAGGGCGTCGATTCAACTTGCGACAGTTGTGTAATCATTGATTCCATTGCGGTGAAGAAGTGTTGGTCATGGCCAGGGTGTAACAAAGGCCGCTTCCAAAGTAATAGCTCGACAAACTGAGCGACACGCTGCACATCTGAGCTCGTCGCGGTGCAGACACCCAAGTACTCACTCAACGCACTCAGGAAAATGTGCCATGGCACATGCGTCGTATTAAGCGAGTAAAAAACAACATGAAGAAACGTTTTGGTATCTGCTTCTTGCCTTAGCAAGCCACCAGATGGACGCTGTGTTCCAAATACCAATTCATGTGCCAGAGCAGCAGGCGTGCCGCGATCAATGCGAGATGCCCAAGAGCTTGGAAATACATCATCATTCACTAGATGCAGTTCTGGATGCTTGTTTGGACTTTTCCATGAAGTATATGTTTCTCCATCATCGACAGTCAATGTTGTACACGAATCAGGAATGGTAGTCGATTGACTCGCCGAGTCATCATCATCGGGTTCGACCGTCGATAAACTAACTGTGTCTGAAGCATGAAAGGTACTGGGCCACTGCGTCGACCGGATCTGGAAAGTACGTCGTACTTCAGGAATCATGGGTGCAGGAACTTTGTAAAACATCAGTGTGTCACTTATCAAAACGGCTTTGAAAGGGCGCCATCCGCGCCCAGGGTCTTTGAGCTCAGTATTTGCCACAGTATCAGAGAACCAGGCAATACTAAACAGACCCGTACTGCGTTTGATAAATCCTTCCATCAAGGGCCCTTCTTCGTCATTCGATCGAAACGGATTGGAAAACCAGAAGCGGCCCAAGCGACGACGGGAACCATTCCGCACATGTGAATCGGAAACACTCCTTTGGCTGCTGGAAGGTAGTGAAATACCAGCTTCACGACTTGATGTCCGGTGTACTATATCTCCCATAAGAGGTGGGGACATACCCGCATGATTTGCTCCCATATAGTGGCCGTCTTTGGAACGCATAAAACGAAGTATTGATCCAGTGTAGCTGCTCGAATGTCCACTCCTCAGCACACTACCACTGCTGTCCCACGAGCTACGCTTGTTCGAATCTCTGGATGAAGCAATACCTGACAAAGCACTCGGTGTTCGCATCCACAAACACACTAAGAACCTAACGGGGGCGCGCAACGATGGCACGCATTATATAAATATGTCAACGATCAGGCAGCGACTTAATGCACGACTCCTTCGATTGCCTTCTGCACATTGAATATGTCGCGATAGAAAGAACAACGATTCAATGCACTATCCATTTGATTAGCCTGTGCCACAATGCGTCAGCCTTTGGCTGTCTGAGCAAGGCGCTGGAATCGAGGATATAAGCATGCGGACACTACGGCGCTTATGCGACCCGCCCCACCGGCAAGTCAAAGCATGCGCTAAGACTAAACAGCGACAGCCCCGCTGACCACATGCATGAAGGCTTCACGATCAACACACTATGACACGTAGTGAGCAGGCTCGATGCTAGAAGCCATGGGTAGTACATTTATGATCGGCATGTATCACATATAATCATCACAAACAGCACTTCAGCAAAGTGTGCACCTAGTGGTGCTCGTCATGGTGGTCTCCGTGGTGATCCCAAGGGTGGCGCCAGCCCTAATACAACAAAAAAGTAGAAACGAAATACGTCGCAAGAAGGAGAACGGTTCAAGACGTCGCAGACCATCATACAAGCGTATTTCATGCAGAAAAAAAGTGTAAGCAGCAAAATTCAACATCGAAGCGTCTCAACATACCAGCAGCACAGGGCCATCTTCCTTCATGCGCACAAGAATCCAGAACCACATCATGCCACCAATCAAGGTAGCAGCAGCACGGTGGCGAAACATGGGTCGATGAGGGTGAAACCCAAACATCGGACGAAACCAACCTTTACCAGCCATTTTACACTAGCGTCAGCAAGGTGATTGCCGCACGTACGATTTGGTGCTGTAGCCAAGCCGCAGTGCGCACTCCCTGGCGGCGACAGCCCATACGTCGAGCCACGTGAGCTCGGCCGAAACGCGACAAGGCTTGCCCCGTCGCCCGGCTTGTGACGCTGGCGTCGTACGCGTAAGGCGACCGCGGCAGAGCGGCATGAGTCTCAACGTTAACGGGTATCCGGACGAAAGTCTCTTGAGTGATGCGAATGTATTTGCGCGACTCGAACCGTTGGTTGATCCGCTCACATCTGCGCTTCATGAAAAATCATTAAATGTGCCGAGCAAGGGTGCTCCTCTGAGTGGACAACAATTATGTGAGTTTTTGTATGAACTTGACACATTCCAAGAAGACGTGCTTGGATACCGGTCCGCCCGTCCCGCGAATCCTGATGCACAGTCACCGTCTTCACGCCATCCTTTGCGTCTTCCTGCATCTCTTTTGCAAACATTTGCGTCTTACACAAACTTCAAACCATTGTCATCAGACGCACCTCTTTTTTTCGTTTTCCTATCATGCTTTACATTTTTAGCTGAGCACCATGAATCTACTTGGGATCTGAAAGATAAAGAAAAGCGCACTATGTATGTGGAAATGATCGCGCGAGCCCGAGCCGATATGCGAAGCAAGAATCTCATTCGTCCCATTCGAATTGCCGCTGCGAGCGACGTGACACAGGCAGAAGCTGCTCATTTTCAGAGTCTCGCTGCTAGTCTGGAATGTGAATGGGTCGAAGATGCAAGTCAGGCAACGCATGTGCTTCGCCCTTCGACTGCAGAGCCTGCCGCACCCTCATCTAATGATGGACCACCACCCGAGTCGGAATATTTCCGCACTTTAGCACATCACGAAAAGAAGGTGCTGATTCATGTCTGGTATCGTCCTGACTCGTACGATACATGGATGCCTGACAAAGACTTTTCGGAGCCTGAGCCTGCTCCTGCGCCGCGCACGTCCGCGTGGTACATTGATGGGCGCTGGCTGCGCGACTCTCAATTGTACAATGAAATTATGAATGAAGAAGACTACGAAGCGGAGGAAGAAGCAGAGACATCGTCTGGTGTGGCTGGCTCAGAAAAGAATGAATCTCTTTCTAATTCAGCCCCTTCGTCTGAGCAAAAAGAGGATGCACGACGTTCCAAGAAGCACAGCTTACCTGACACTATAAGTGATGATACTGCATCAAAGCGCATAAAAATACTAGTGGGTAATCGCTCTGTGGGCGCACAAGCCATTGACCTATCCGGATCGCAACCTATTCCTGGTAAAAAGTATGAGAGTGAGCCTATTGTGTCTGGTACGCTAGGCAACTTGCCAACTATGGAAGAGGTCACAAATACTTCGTCACAAAGCGAACAACCCCATGTTCGCCCGGCTAATGCATCGGACGCGGTCCATGATGCTACGCATGACGAGGTATTACAGACTGCCAGGAAGTACTTGGCTGACCAGACACAAGAAGTAATTATCCCTTCATATTCAACATGGTTTGACATGTCTACAATTAATGCAATCGAGAAGCGCTCGCTGCCTGAATTTTTCAACAATAAGAATCGAAGTAAGACACCCACTGTATACAAGGAGTACCGCGACTTTATGATCAATACATACCGCCTGAACCCAAGCGAATATCTCACGTTCACTGCTTGTCGCCGTAATCTTGCTGGTGATGTATGTGCTATCATGCGGGTTCACGCCTTCTTAGAGCAATGGGGTCTCATCAACTACCAAATTGACCCGGAGACGCGCCCAGCTTCGCTCGGTCCACCCTTCACTGGTCATTTCCGTGTACTCATTGATACTCCCCGTGGACTGTCGCCAATGCATCCCGGGACTCGGCCTGATGCACCTATCAAGTCAGAAACTGCTGCTCCAGCTACAAGCACCGTGCCCATGGAAGGTACATCACTAGAGTTGCGAAAATCTATTTTCCAATCAACGCTGAAGGGTTCGAGGCCAGTCGACTTTGCTGAAGCTGAGTCTCTCGCAGCGCAAGCAGCCCAAGAGCTTGACGCACATCAAGACAAAAAGCCCGCGTATGCATGTGATACCTGTGGTGCGGACTGCACGCCGTCCCGGTACCAGAGCGTCCGAGTCAAGGAATTTGCCGTATGCCCACCCTGTTACTTGGAAGGACGTTTCCCCACTTCCATGTATTCAGGGGATTTTGTGCTCTTGGATCACTCTGCGTACAAGCAAGCTGGCCATGCTGCGGGTGCTGGTAGTGTCAGCGGAGATGACTGGACAGATGAAGAGACACTCAAGTTACTTGAGGGCTTGGAGATGTACGAAGAAGACTGGAGTTTAGTGTCGCTGCATGTGGGTACGCGCTCCAGGGAGCAGTGTATCACCAAGTTTATCCAGTTGCCTATCCAGGATCCCTACCTTGATGGTGCCTCACAGAAGGATTTGGGGGCGCTGCAATATGCGCCTCGTGATCCCACAAGTGGGCAAGCTGTTCCTCTGCTTCCATTTGCTCAGGCTGACAACCCTGTCATGAGCGTCGTGGCCTTATTAGCGAGTGCCGTAAGCCCCGCTGTGGCTGCTGCTGCTGCCCAAAGTGCCCTCGGGACATTGACAGACAAGGCGCGCAAAACTATACAAGATGCTGCTGGACAAAGTGCGCCTGCGTCTGAACAAGGAGAGACTGGAAAGAATGTATCATCGGAAACGAAAGAGACGCTTGACAATTCGGGCGCGCCGATCGAGGAAATGGATGAGGACGCCGCAGCAGCTACATCATCATCCAACGAGAAGAAACAGAATACAGGTGACGCAATTCCCAAGAATGAAGTCGAGCGTGCTGCCTCTATTGCTCTAGGTGCATCTGCCTGCAAGGCATATGTGCTAGCCAGTCACGAAGAGCGGGAATGTCAGCGCCTCGTGCAACAAGTGATTGAGCTTCAGATGAAAAAGATGCATCTAAAGATGAGTCAATTCGAGGAGCTGGAAAGTTTGCTGGAAGGAGAACGCCGTTCAATCGAGGCTGCCAGAAAACAACTCTATTCTGATCGTTTGGCGGTGCAACGGCAGTTGACTGCTGTGAATGACCTGCTTCGCAAAGCAAGTACAGCCCCCCAGAACGTACGACCTGATGAGCTGGCCCGTGCTAGCAGCTCTGTGAACGGTGTGCCTCAACAAGGTCCCGTGGTTCGTCGAGCACCTGGTACCAGTGTGCCTACGGACAGCAACGTCGCCAGAATGGATGGATAAGTAGGTCATAGCTCGCGGCTTGAATCCAGTCTTGCCATACTGTCACGTGGCCTGCCTGGAATTGATCAGTGCACACAAGTTTCTTGACGCTGTCGATCGTCAACATGTACCTGAGTAAAGCCGATGACCAAGATTGGAAGTACCCTCAGACTGAGCCTTATGCCTCAGGTTTCTTGGAAGTAGAAAATGGGACACACCGCGTGTTCTGGTCTGAGTATGGCAATCCGTGCGGTGAGCCTGTGATTTGCGTACACGGTGGTCCTGGTGGTGGCAGTGATGCATTTGTGGCGCGCTTCTTCGACCCTAAGCGATTCCGAGTACTTATGTTCGATCAGCGTGGCTGTGGAAAAAGCACACCATCTGCTTCATCAAATGATGTGGATGATGCTCTTAGAAACAACACGACTTCACATCTAATTGACGATATGAACAAGCTGCGTGTACATCGTAAGATTGACACCCCCATGCATGTGTTTGGCGGAAGCTGGGGCAGCACGTTATCCCTTTCTTATGCAATTGCGCATCCCAGCAATGTACGCAGCTTAATCCTTCGCGGCATTTTTCTCTGTCGTAGAAAAGACTTGGACTTTTTTTACCAGGGCAACGCTGCTACATTTGCACAAGACCGCTTTGATATGTCATTGCCCGGTGCATACATGCAGTACCCGGAGGCATGGGAAAAATTCGTTAAAGTTATTCCAGAAAATGAGCGGCATGACATGATTGCTGCATACGATCGCCTGTTCTCACGCTCGCCAAAAACGCCTGCTGACGTTGAATATCAGAACGAAGCTGCTCGTGCGTGGTCAAGCTGGGAAGGCAGTACGAGCTACCTGGCCCCACACCCTGACTCGCTTGATGAGTATGAGAAACTCTCATTCGCGAAAGCTTTCGCGCGTATCGAAAATCATTATTTCGTCAATGGTGCATTCCTAGGCGGTAAAGGACCATTGAATCGTTCCCAAAATTATATTCTTGAGAATGTTCACCGCCTGTTGACTATTCCCATCCACATTGTGCACGGCCGCTTTGATAATGTCTGTCCCATGTTTCAGGCAGATGAGCTTGTAGACGCCCTCCAGCGTGCAGGACACGAAAACGTTGAGCTTCGTCGTCCACCCGCAGGGCACAGCATGACGGAGCGAGAAAATTCCCTTGCACTTACTGATATTATTGAGCAGTTGTGAAAAAAATCGATATTCTACATTGACGCTAATGCAATTTGTTCTTTCCTGGTGAAATGCGGCCACTCTGCTCTTCCAAGTCCGCACTCGTATCATGAGGCACAGCTAGTGCTTGTGATACATTGCTCGATGTTATTCTTGAGCTTTGGCGGCGGGCGGTCAAGTATTCTTTGCGCTGCTCATGTTTACGGTTGGCAACGGTATTACTGAACATAGGTAAGAGGTATCGCTCGTCAATACGTTGGAACCACTCTCCATCACGAAAGATGAGGTTTGCTCTGTCAATCACATCGCGTGCAGAGAGATTTGAGTCTGACACGGATACATCTGCTTGCTCATCAAGCTCATCTGTCGTGCAATTCCGCAAGCCGCCAGGTCCAGCCACAATGGCCTGTGACAGAGCGCTAGAAGAGCCATCAAACCCAGGTATCACTTCGTTGGTATCAACTTCCGTTGTGGGAGCATCGTTAGGCTCTACTGAGGCATCTCGATACCAGGCATGAGATTGGCCCTCTTCGGCTGAGCCACCCCATGTTAATTGATCAATGTCTTCTTCTGTGTCTGACGAGGCATCACTCTGGTTTTCAATGCCTGTGTCGATTTCTAGCACATCAAGCATCTGAGCCGTAGTGCCACCAAACACAATGACTGTGATAACAACAGCAACAAGGACACTTGTTTGCAGGGGGTAGGCATTGGGTCCATCAATGCCTTCACTAAGAGCAAAGCCAACAGCACCACGAAGTCCGGCCCAGAACAGCATAAGTTGGTATTTGCGTGGTATTTGGAACGCTGGTGGCTGTGGAAAACCAGAAGTAGCATTGTAGCGATGCTGAGCGCTCATGTCGCTCAGTTTATTTAGTATCCAAGCGATGGGAAACACAGCGCAGTACCTGGACACGATCACCGCAAAAATTGTGAACAGAATCAAGAAGGGACGGTACACCAAGTGATCACCCGTAAACAAACTGAGACCCAAATAAATGAAGATGAAGTTTTCCGACAAACTGGACAGGGTGTGGAAGAAAAAACGAGTACTTCTCTGCGTTTTGCGCGACATGCTGTGATACGCATAATGCTTCAGGGTAATGCCGCAAAACAGCAGTGATACGATTCCACTCATTCCAACGGAGTTGCTAAAAAAGTAGCTTGTATAAGCCACTAACATGACAATGCAGCACTCCAGTTCAGAGAAAAGAGCAAGTTTGGTGTGTTTGAGCAGAAGAGAACATGCTAGTCCATACATGATTCCCAATATCATACTAAGAGAGAAAACAGCGGCAAAAATGGTCGTGCCAGAAAATAAAGAAGATAATGTTAGCTTAGAGCCGCGAAGTGTATTAAGTGTCTCGAACATAACAATTGATACGGCATCATTGAGAATGCTCTCTCCGAAAATGATGTTGTAGAGTTGCGGATCAACTTTATATGTGTTGAATATCGCTAAAATCGTAACTGGGTCAGTCGCACTCAAAGTGCTTCCAAAAATGAGACATTCGATCAAGGATAAATGGGGTCGGAGTAAGTAAAGAGATGAAGCAGTCCAGATTATGGCTCCGATCACCATGGCGCTAATAAAAGTGCCGAAAAAAGCAAAGGTGATAATGGTGCCGAAATTGCGAAAAAACTTCGACTGGCTGAGCTCATATCCACTAGATAAGATGATAGGTGGTAGAAGCACATTTAGCATAATTGTGTTACTGAAGCGCAACATCTCTCGCACAGGCTTTAATGGTCCCAGTCGCAATAGGACACCTACAATCATACCGGCGAACAAGCCGACAATAGTTTCATGTACAGCCGTGATCCGCTTTATTTTCAGGTAGTAGCTTGTCAGGAAGCTAATAATGAGAGGAAAGAGCACAAAAAAGAGAGCTAGTGAGGAAAATCGCTCATTCTCTTCGGCGTCCAGCGGTACCGCCATGACGGTCGGTGCGGAACTGATGCTGCGCTGCTTAATTTACGCTTTGCAAGCGACTTTCTCCACAAAGGCAATTTCGGCTCGGCATGCCTGTGGGCCAAGGTGAACTACAGCGAAAACTAACGGCCCTGGAACATGCATGCACAGTGAGACGCTCTATCTTGTCATGGTATGTCAGAGAATCTCACAAGATGTAGCATAGCGAGCTCTTTAGAAGCTGTTCAAGAGCTACACGGCTCTCAAGAAAATGACGGTATTCGTGCTCAGCTGCGTGAGCGAGATGAGCTGGCTATGCGACTGCTGCATACCCTCTCGCAACTTGATTCTGAATGCAGCCAGAATAAAGCGTGCCTAAACAAAATAGCTCAAATTGGCTCAGAATTGAAAGCTAACACAAGAGAAGAGATACCTAAATTGTCACAAGATGAGTCATTATGCAAGATTCAATTGCTGAGAGGAGTGATACTGGTGCGTACACGCTTTATTTATTCAGCATGTCGCTAAAGAATGTGACAATCCTTGGTGGCAAGATGAGTCGCTGGCCGAATTAATGCTTTCTATGGATGACGGCGAAGCACCGTGAAATAGTGGAGGTTTATAGACATGTCGCAGGAGATACCAGTTTCTTTCGAATTCACAGAATGCTAGACCAGTTTGTGATTCTATCAAAGAGTGTGTAGTGACATATTGACGTCTAGCTGGAGCCGTATTGTGGTCGAAAGATTTTTTACCAACTGTTCGAAATGCCCAGATTCTCCCGCGCGTGATCGAGTCCGCGTTTTTTGAGGAGCATACTGCATCATCAAGGTTGGATTTGGACAGGTTCACGGTGCGATGGTCCATGTCGAATGAACATGAATTGATTTTTATTGTAAGTTGTTTGCATCTGATAAAAGGCAATAAATCAAAGAATCTTGACTTTAAATTACGTGGAATCCTTTCTCCTGACTGTCCAAAGGCTGTTTACGAGGCGATACGGTGACATGATCGAAAGCTTGAAGACGTACTCGACATCGCCGCAAGCTCTAGTTACTTACGCGGACGATATCAAGCTTTGGGAAAAGGACTTTATGTCTCTACTTCGACAGCATGAAAAGAGCCGGACAGGGGTAAAGCCAGCTGAACCTTGTCCGTCCAGTGGTCCATCCGAATCATTACCCTGCGTGAATGAAAATGAAACCTTGAAACCTACAAATTCAGATGCTCCAAAAAGTACGATGGCGGCTAGCGCTGGTGGACGTCGTGTTGTCTCTGCGAAATCCAAGAAAAAAGGTAAAGGTGCCACCTCACTGTCACCTAGCTCCGCTAAGCTGCCGCCGCAAAGCAAGAAATCGGCAGCTACCAAGTCGCAACGCAAATGGGATGAGAATGGGATTACAACGGAGCACGAAATGGCTTCGCTTGACTTCAGTCAGGGCGATTCTGAAGGTAAGACTAATTTGTCGCAATGGATTGATGAGTCCAAGCTCGGCAAGACCCGCAGTGATGGTGTATATGAATTAGCTGATGATGATGAGGATTCTAATACAAGCCCATCCCAGGGACTGTTTGGTTTCTTAAGCTCAGGATCCACATCTTCGCTTATATCACGAATTACCGGCGCGAAGAGGTCGTTAACAAAGCAGGACCTCGCACCCATACTGCACACGATGCAGATGCATTTGCAGTCGAAAAATGTGGCGAACGATGTAGCCTCTTTGATTTGTGAAGGAGTGGAAAAACGCCTTATTGGAGAGCGGATGGGTAGTTTTGGCAGCGTCAAGGCAGAAGTTCGAGCATCCCTCGAAGAATCCATTACGCGCATTCTCACACCAAGCACAAGTACCGATATTCTCCTCGAAATTGCGAGCCGGAAGCAGCGACGTGAAGAAATTCTCGCGAAGCAACCCTCTCACGCCATGGCCCATCAGGACCTGGCGGAACTGAATCCTTATTCTATTGGATTTGTGGGGGTCAACGGTGTTGGAAAATCGACCAACCTCGCCAAAGTATGCTTTTGGCTTCTCCAAAACCAATACCGTGTCTTAATTGCAGCGTGCGATACATTTAGGAGTGGTGCTGTTGAGCAGCTTCGTACGCATGTGCGCAACCTTGGCGAACTCGAAATAAACGGACGTCGCGTGGCGGATGGTGTGCCTGATTCAGGCGCCGCTGTTTTGGATCTGTATGAGCGCGGTTATGGGAAGGATGCAGCTGGTATTGCGCGCGATGCGCTCACATATGCTCGCAACCAAGGCTTCGACGTCGTCTTGATTGACACAGCGGGCCGTATGCAAGATAATGAGCCGCTTATGCGCGCTTTAGCCAAATTGATCGCTGTGAATAACCCGGATAAAGTGCTTTTTGTGGGCGAGGCATTGGTGGGCAACGAAGCCGTGGACCAGTTGACGAAATTTAATCGAGCACTGAAGGATTACAGTGGCATGTCGAACCCACGTGGGTTGGACGGGTGCCTTTTGACCAAGTGGGATACGGTCGATGTACGTGCATAAACAGCTACTACTACTTACACCTAGGATAAAGTGGGAACAGCTCTCACATCAACATGGGCAACAGGTTTGCCCATATATTTTGTTGGCACAGGCCAGACATACACTGACCTGCGTCAGTTACGTGTTGCGCTTGTCGTCAATGCATTGTTGCGCGAGTAGAGCGATATGCCTAGGGATATCTATCATTTTAGACATAAATGTCAGCGCAATCATCCGCGAGATTCGTGCAAAACTTCACTTCGACCCAGTGGCTGGGGCACATGCACCGGTGCCATCGTGCGTGAGGCAGCCATTTTTAGAGAGTGGGGCAGAGGCGCCTGGCCCGAAAATGCGTCGTCCAGAGTGGTTGATGGAAGGGTAAATGAATCGTCCGGCTTTTCAGACAGGTACAGTCGCCGAAGCGCGTCCTCAGCTGCACGGTATTCGGCCATACGAATGCTGCTGCCTGTGCCTTCGCCTAGTTTTACGGCACCACTGTACACACCGACAACAAAAACAGGGTTGATGCTGAGCCGACCCGTTTCTGCGATCATTCGGCTCTGAGGTGCTGGCTTCCCATACTTTTTACAGGTCGCAGACAGCACGCGCTTAGGATCGTGAAATTTAAGCAGCGAAGCCAGGTCGAGACGGCGGCTAAGGAGGTAACTGTGGATAAAACCACGGGTAGCTGCCATCCCAAGCTCCTGGAACATCACTGCTACAAGTGCTCGCACAGATTGAGCAGCCACATCCTTACTGAGGAGGGGAACAGTGGAAGTGCCGCCACGGTGGGTGCGCCGAACCAGAGACGACGAGCCTGTCCGATCCCAACGTTGAACACCCTGTGACAAGATACCCATCTCAGATCCCACATCAGCCAAAGTGCTGGGTCCAACAAAAGCGCTAACAAAGGCCTTTAATACGCGGGTCGGGAGGTGGGGGAATTTCAAGTGAAAAAACTCAGCAGAGATCATGCCAAGTAAGCTGTTGCCGAGCGTGGCAAGCTGAGCATTATGTTCAATAGTCTCATGCAGTTCTGGTACTTGTTTCCGTTCTTGTACCGACATGGGCAGGGAGGAAGCCGTCTGTTGCACAGAGAGCACGCTGGGATGCGTGCATGCCACGCGTACAAGAGTCATACGTCTGTCGAATTCTTCTTCTGGCATATGAGGAGTGATCAGGTGAAATCTAGACCCGAGGGCTGCGATAGCAGAAGGGGTTTGAGATTTTAATGATGCCCAAAGGGCAGGGTGAAGACGCACAAAACTAGGAAGATGTCCTCGAGGCGCATCACGATCCAAATTCATAACAGACACTGGCGCAGCATGTTTCGCGCCTCTAGAAGTGTGAAATGAGCGCCGCAACATAAGCGAACGAGCCGCTGCCACAACGGCAAAGGCTCGCGTGGCCATCATCAGCCAACAGCGTAAGAAATCTTCGAACAAGCGAAGGAAGCGTCGGACGGCAGTCTGAGCCTGTTCAAACATCACGTGATACCATTGGACGCCACGTGGCGTAGCTGTCGCGCCATGGCCAAGCCGCCGCTAGGCCTACACTCCTCCACACCCGCCGAAGGTACCTGTGATAGACGGACCATGGCGGCGACAGAAGCAACTAGCCATTCGGGTGAGCACAAGGCGAAGCCGCCATCTTCAATGACACAGTTGCCATCATCATCGAAGTCCATTGAGCAGGATGCTTTATCTGTTGTCCTTGTAACAGCGGGCTACGATCACACGATCCGGTTTTGGGAGGCTTGGTCAGGCCTGTGCTCACAGACCATTCAGTATTCTGATTCACAGGTGAACCGACTAGCTATCTCACCTAACAAGCGCATCGTGGCTGTAGCTGGCAATGGTACTGTACGGCTCTATGAATGCAACCCGGTCGCGACTATGATGTCTCATTCTGACGTGCCCAGCCGCGGAGCCAGCGTGTCACCAATCAGTAGCTTTGATGGTCATTATGGTAATGTGACATCCATTGCATGGCACTGTGATGGAAAGTGGCTAGTCAGCGGTGGTGAGGATGGAACGCTCAAGATCTGGGATACACGCACTTCTCGGCCGCAGCGTGTATATGACCACAAATCGCCAGTGAATGATGTGGTCATCCATCCGAATCAAGGAGAGTTGGCCTCGTGTGATCAGAGTGGCAGCGTGAAGATTTGGGATTTGGGCGAGAACAAATGCAGTCACGAGCTGATCCCGGAAGAAGACGTACCCATGCGGTCTGTGTCAATTGCTTCAGATGGTTCCTGTCTCGTGGCAGCCAACAACAAAGGTCGCGTGTATGTATGGAAAATGCGAAGCGGCGCAGCAGAAGATGATCAACTTGAGCATACGGAGCTAGAACCAGTGACAAAATTTCAAGCCCATGATACCTATATTACTCGATGCGCCCTTAGTCCTGACGCGCGATACCTGGCCACATGTTCTGCCGACACCACAGTCAAACTTTGGTCGACGTCACAGTACCGATTCGCGCTCAACAAGGTACTGCAAGGTCATCAGAGATGGGTTTGGGATGTGTCTTTTAGCGCTGATAGCGCATATCTTGTATCGGCATCATCTGACCATGTGGCCCGCTTGTGGGAACTGTCGAGCGGCAAGACCATGCGACAGTACAACGGCCATCATCGTGCAGCAGTGTGTGTTGCACTGAACGACACGAGCTTGGAACCGTAATATATTCATTATTGGCTATAGATATCCCAATGCTTACGCCATTGCATGTACTTCCACGTGCTGATATCGCCCACCATGCCAAATGATGCGCCGCTGAACCAAAAGAAAACGATCGTCACAACGCCAGCGATGCCAGCAAATGTTACATTCTTGATCTGAGGCGATAATGGCTTGCCGGGCACAGTAGCAGCGGTGTCATGCACAAATGGATTGAGCTTGGAGCTGACTACACGGCCAGTGCGCAAGAAGATGGACCAATCCATCGATGTGCGCGCTGTTACGTCGTTCCACAAAAAGTGGTCGAGCAAGTGCACAAGCACCAGCACAGCAAAGTACAGCGTAGGAAGGTAATGGTGAAGGTATGTGACGCGACCCATGAGCAAGAAAGGGAAGTATTGCAAGAACCATCCAATCCAGCCCACCTTGAGACCAAACAAGAAGTCATCCCACGCAGCGGGGGGCATATCATGAATGCGTCGCTGACGGCGCAAAAGGTACCAGGTAAGTATGAAGATGGCTGCAATCAGCGAGCATGAGCTACCCCACCAGATTATAGGGTTGCCCACGAGGTAGAACTTGCGATCATCAGCACCCCAACCATTCATACGCATGCCGCGGTACAAGAAGGGCCATTCGCTCGGTGCTGATGCCAGCGTGTCGAATTTGTCATGGTCAGGCACAAGAGCATTATTACTGATCATCATGGCAACATTTAAGTGAAGAAAGTCTTTAAAGAATGGCGAGCGTGCACGTTGATTTGACTTCGTTATCGGGAGACGCTCGTTCCAATGGTTTTCCACATTCCAGTGAGTCGTCATGTCCCTAGGGTTGTTTTGCGGATCGCATGTCACCTCCAGTTGCTTCCAGCCCCAATCTGGCAAAGAGTCGCCGCCCGAGCGTAGATAGCATCCCATGTCACGGTGACGGAAACGAAGCGTAGAAGAAAGCGTACGGATTGGCATGCCTGACTTTCCTGGTCCATAATTTACGTCTTTCAAGACTTCGACTACCCAGTATTCGGAGGAATCTTGACCCTTATCCATGGGACGCGAAGATACTTCATATTTGTCCTTGGAAATGAAACCCGGCGTGGCCTGTGAGCGTAAGTTGGTGTTCAGTTGCTCGTGCACGAGACGCACAACATCTCCATTACGCAGCATGCGGGGCGGAGTTGCGTCTTGTGCATCCGGCGAAGGAAGCTGAGGCTCTTCGTAGATCGGCGTGATGATGAAGTTGTTGTTATCATCTTTATGGTGATAGCACGTCACTTGATGTTCTTCAGAGCCTCCAGGGTACGTTTGAATGTGTGAATGAAGTAGACCGCCACCGTAGGCCTGATTCTTCAGCGTGACTTTGCTTCCATAAGCAACTTCAAGCGGAAAGTTGCTAAGATCACTACCCTCCAGGTGGGATTGGAACAAACTGCTCATTTGTGCATCGCCAGAACCACTCTTGTAAAGAATCATGAAATGCAGCTTAAATCCAATAACGTAAATAGCGATTGGTACCATGATGAGAGCAGTAATACGTGCGCACCAATGCCGCAAGTACGTGCGAACCGGCATTTTCAGATCACCCAATTTGTTCCACAAGTCTTCGATAGTGTACAAGCCAACCAACGCTGTCACAAACAAGCCGACAAGTTTCACACCGGTGACGCACCCAAGCGAAACACCAGTGTACATGAGCCAGAACCACCACCAAAAAGTGAATGGCTGCTTTTGCATACGATGGAATCGAACCAGACCAAGGACACTGCTCACAGTAAACACAAGAAGCATGGAATCCAGCAAAATAAACCTTGAAATAGTAAGTAGACCATTGTCAAGCAGAATCATGATCGCAAATAAATGCTTGCTACGCCAATTCCAATTCAGGGACTGTGCCGTCATGTACGCAATGGGCACCATGGCAATGCCGTACAATGACATGATAATACGCATGCTGACAAATGGCACTTGCCTGGGATATTGATCTCCTGATTCAAACTCGAAGTTTCCATCAAAGCCGCTGAGCCAGCCGGCAACAGCGACCAAAATTTTGCCGATCGGTGGATGCACGTCGAAGTAGAAAAGATGACGGATATAGTAAGATCCGAATTTGCCAAAGTGGGCTTCATCCCAAACCACATGATCGTTTGCACCAATGCGATACAGCCGCGTGATGATGGAGAGAATGGTGTAAAACACCACCATGTAAGTATCATTTTGAAAGGCGAGCTTGAACTGTTCAAACAAAGGCATAGGTGGCTGAACCGAAGGCATAGCTTCCGCATATTTAGAAAGCTTGGAGCTGCGTGTGTCCTTTTGCTTGGGGCGCACCGTGCCAGGCGCCAAAAGCCGCGCTCGAGGACTGTCCTCGTTCAAAGTCAAAGATAATCCCATAGTGCTTTTCGTATTTGTATGTGTAGGAAGAATAGCACCTGATGATTGAGGCTCCGAATGAATAATAGGTTCGTCAGAAGACGTGGCAGTAGTCGCTCCTTCGATGTCAGGAACGGAGTTTCGTTTGTTTCGTGCGACTAAATTAAGAGAATCACTGCGTCCTAATAAGTAATTTGAGTCGCCAGTGGACATGAGACAGCAAGTGCCTCTACTTTTTTAATGGAAGGATGTACACGTCCTCTGGTTAAAGAGGCGGAAACCCTTGTCGAAAACGCTGGTAGGGAGCCAAGTACGCTTCATTCAGTTGGGCTCAAACCACCCGATGATTGCACGTGGCATGCGATTCATTCTCCACATCGATGACTTTAAGGTTGCCGTTTTTAAATGAACACATTGCTTTACACATTCTCCGATTCAACGGCGTATCAACCGAGAGCATTAATCGAACATATTCGCAGATCGTGACGCCAAATTTGGCATATTAGGCTCTTGAAAATGAACTCTCTGACGGATGAAACAGATGCTGATTTGGATTCATCACCAAATACCGCTTCAGAATGCGAGGAAGGAGCGTCATCTGTAACACTCGACGAAGCCGTCCAAATTCGTCCTCCGCAGTCATTTTTCGCGTTTATTGTGTGGTACTCTCGAATGTTTTTGTTACATTTAAGTCCCATTTGGTTTGCTATGTCTATGGGAACAGGTATCACAGCAGTAATTCTCCAACTGCTTCCCTACCGATTTCAAGGACTGGAAACGATCGCTCTTGTCTTTTTTGCCATAACACTTTTTATCTACTTGTTCTTCTTATTTTTGAGCGTGATAAGATTTCTTTTATGGCCTCAAGTGTTCTGGTTGCTCCTTCTTCACTCGACTTATTCCGATTTCCTCGGTTGTGTGTCCATGTCTCTCAGCACAATTATCGATTTTTGTGTGGCTCATTTCATCCAGGAAAGAGAGGGCAGTTTTAGATTTTTTGTATGGGCCCTATGGTGGCTAAACGCTAGTTTTACAACTATCTTGTGCTTCGGATTGACCTTCCTCAAAACAACAAGGCATGCGCAATACTTAAACAGCATAACGGGCATATGGCTTTTGCCTATGGTTGCTCTGATTGTTGTTGCTTCTGCTGGAGGGGTTGTTTCTGAAACGCTTCCCATTCATTACGCAAAAATGACGATTATTCTTTCTTACATGATGTTAGGTGCTGGATGGTCTCTTATCTTCTTCACTTTGACTCTCTACTATGCACGACTCATATTCCACAAGGTGCCACCCGCGGCTATTATTATCACGGTTTTTATACCCTTAGGTCCATGCGCTCAGGCATGTTTTGGATTCCTCCGGCTTGCATCAGCGATACAAAATGTGTACAAAAACTCAGGTCAGTCTATTTTTGGTACAGGTCTCGTTCCCCCCGAGAATGCAAGGCTCATGGATCTAGCTATTCAGGCCTGTTCTGCTCTTTTTGCAGTGAGCATGTGGGGCTTTGCTTTTTTTTGGCTTTGTATGGCCTTGACAATCTGGGTCGATACTTGGATGGCCACGAAGTTAAAATTCAATTTGGGATGGTGGGGAGCATGTTTTCCGATGGGGGTGTATGCTTTAGCTACCATTGAGATGGGTACAGCATTTGATTCCGGATCATTCAAAGTTCTTGGTGTAGTACTAACCCTCGCCACCATTGCTATATGGCTATTCCTGGTCTCTTTATCCATTTTTTATGTCGCGCGTGGTAAATTGTACGTATTTCCTTTTTTTCTGACCACAGATTTTATGAACCTTACTTGGGTGAAGTGAGCCAACCGCCCAAGTCCGTTGAATCAAAGCGGCAGTACGACTTTGTGCCTCGGAACAAGATACCCCGAATTTGGCAATATTTGAACAAGTTTACTGGCATCAAATGGTAAGCTTCTAAGCTTTATGACGGAAAACAATTGTGCTGTACAATAATTGGATATTGATTGGGCAAGTCATTTGTGCTGTTTCGATTTCCTGCCGCGTGTACAATGCCTAGTAAATGTTCATATGTCCACACGTTCGATGTATCTGTAAATTCTGTCGAGGAAGCTTGTGGAAGAAGAGTCGGTGTGTTGCAGCTATCGTCAGGTCCAATTCCCAAAGCTGAATTCATATCTAATGAAGGCCATGAGCCATCCAAATCTGAATGTTCGGGTATGGGCCATGTTGATCGTGTTAATGTACTTTGTATGTGATTATACGATGTCATCTGAGCAGTCGTGAATGGTTCTGTGCAATAACTTGGATTTTGTTGTGTCCCAGACGAAGCCGTCTTGTCAAGGAGCATGTCTAAGCGACGCTGTAGCCCGTTGCATCGTCGTTCAAGGGATTCAATGTAATTCTTTGTCGCATCGCATGTTAGCAACAGTTTAACACATTCAGTGTTTGCGCGTCTGCAATTCGTGCACTGCGGCCAGTTTTCATCGCATCGAGCTTTCAAAGTGCGACAGCGCTGGCAGGCGACAGAAGCGCGACGTCGAGGGCTGCTCGACGAAGTGTTACGAAAAGCATTGCGATGTGCGACGGGTGATGTCGGTGCCGAATTATGGAAAGGGGATATGGTCAGACCTGCCGAACGTGGTGGTCTGGAAAATGTCACATTTTCGTCGAGAATGGTTACTCCCACTGGTAAAGGTGATGGTGTACTTCGACGACGTTGTGAGGCACCGACATTTTCGATACATCTCGTCATATTGCGGGGTTATGACTCGTAGCCTAGAAATGAGACAATGTACTTTATATGGATGCGAATGGATGCGTTCTGCTGCATTAATTTATGTCCGTATTGGATTGCGCCCTATCTCAGTGGATGGGTTTGTGTCGCAGGTCACTCAGTCTAATCACGATATGATCAGGGCATATATATGCACATGCACTGCTATGCATGACGGGTTGTCCCGCCAGATGCAGCGCCTCAACGTACTAGACACCAGCGATTCAAGCGTGTCCATCATCTAAAAACAGAGAAATATGGTGAAAAGATTTTAGACCTACTGCTGGTATATGAATTCATACATTTATGGCCCAGTGTACCAGCAAGCGGCAGCACTATTTTTAGCGCTAATCGGATTGACTCAAGCGGAAGATCCTGAGCCAGGCTTCATAAACATAAGCATGAGCATGCGCGTAATGATGTAGCGAACAGCTGCCGATCGAGGGCAATGGGAAATCAGATGAGGTCAGCCACGTTCATAGGCATTTCCTCGATATGGGTGTTGTAGAACTGCTCAATGTCGCGCAACATACGGACATCATCCTCCGTGACAAAGTTGATAGCGACACCTTTACGGCCGAAACGACCACCACGACCAATACGATGGATGTAGTTCTCACGGTTAGCAGGCATATCATAGTTAATAACAAGCGAGACTTGCTGAACATCAATACCACGGGCCAAGAGATCGGTCGTGATAAGCACACGCGACGAGCCCGAGCGGAACTCGCGCATAATCACTTCACGCTGTTGTTGGTCCATATCACCGTGCATGGCTGACACTGTAAACTCCTGCGAGTGGAGCTGCTCTGTCAGCCAGTCGACCTTACGGCGAGTGTTGCAGAAGATCACAGCCTGCGTGATCGTGACAGTCTCATAGAGGTCGGTCAGCGTTTCAAACTTCCATTCTTCCTTTTCAACACCGATATAGAACTGCTTGATACCTTCGAGCGTGAGCTCGTCACGCTTGACAAGGATGCGAACGGGATCACGCATGAACTTCTTCGTCACAGCCAGCACGTCCTCTGGCATCGTGGCAGAAAGCAGAACGACCTGAGTGTCCTGAGGCAACAGCTGGAACACCTCGTACATCTGGTCCTTGAAACCACGAGACAGCATTTCGTCGGCTTCATCAAGACAGAACATCTTGAGCTTGTCCGTACGGAAAGCGCCACGATTAATCATATCGTACACACGACCAGGCGTACCGACAACCACCTGGGCACCGTCACCGAGGCGAGCCATGTCCTCACGCACGTTAGTACCACCAATGCAGGCGTGGCACTGAATGTTCATGTAGTCACCAAGAGCCACCACGACATTCTGGATCTGTTGAGCCAGTTCACGAGTGGGAGCCAGAACAAGAGCCTGGACGGCCTTGAGGTTGGGGTCAATACGCTGCAAGATAGCGATTGAGAAAGTGGCCGTCTTACCAGTACCCGACTGAGCCTGAGCAATCACATCATGGCCCTTGATCACAGGAACAATCGCGCGCGATTGAATGGCCGAAGGACGCTCAAAACTTTGCATGTTAGCACGGTTGCAAACCACAATGGAGGACATACCCATAAGCGAACACACCACGGAGAAGCTCAGGGGCGAGGTTCATATTGTCGAAGTTGTCGCACACGTCATCCCAGTTCGACTGGATCTCACCATCGGTGATTTGCATGTCGGTGGCGACAGGGGTCTCCTCGGGCCTGCATAGGTTAGACTAGATCAGAGGGCCACACATACATAGACATCTTGAAAAGACAGGCTTTTCAAAGTTCTTGCGAACGACACAAGAGCGGGCTAGAGTAAGATGTAGACAGGTGCCTCAGCAAGAGCACCACCACACCAAGAGTGTTAGGAGAACTCTTCCTAGTTCTCGGTGAAAATTTCCGTTCATCTCAGAAAAAAATCGCAATTTTCTCCTCGCTTATGAAACCACTCGGCACGCCCATTCCCGGCAGAGGCCCGGCCTGGCTAGGAAGCCTACACCAATCCACCCCGCTCCTGCACGTGATGCATAGTGCGGCCAGCGTCTAATATACCACATGCATAATATTGGACTGTATGTAGATTGACCACTGTGTGCCATGTTTCAATGTACATCTTGGGTCCATAGTATTAGTCTTGATGGCTGTATTCATTTGTTTCTGCGTATGGCGCTCGTACAGAGCCTCGACCACGGATGCGGATAGCGCCCCCTTCCGACACTGGAGACATGGAGCGCTCTCTTGCGTGGTGCAAGTCATCATCTTTTTCCCAGTCACGGCCACGCCTTCCCCCAATTCTATCGCGTAGAGATAAGGGCGTGTATTCTTCATCCATTTGCTCGGAGCTTTCTTTGCGAGAATCCCGTTCGCGTCTTTCTCGACGCGAGCGTCTGTGACGTCGTTGAGAAGTCGGTTCACCTACGTCCAATAGGCGCGTTACAATTTCTTTTCCAGCTCCACGGCCATGCTGCCTGTACCAGTTACTTTTTGATGCTGAGCGAGGAGCTTTTGTATCGTAATTATGCAGTGCGAACCGGATCCAGAGGCCTTGTTGAAGTTGCCTGACACGGCGGTGATCTTCGGACAGCATCTGGCGCTCTAGTTCCTCAAGTTCCATTTCTCGATAAATTTCTGGCACCGGTTCCGTTGAAGAATTAGATTTTGACTGTTCTTCAGCAAGCTTAGACAAAACATCAGGGAGCTCGGTCGCTGCTTGCTGTTCGATGGTATTGTAGAGCTTCCGCGGAAATGCCATTACGAGTCGTGCGCGCAGAAGAGGTGACTCGGGGTCTTCAAAATTGGGTTCTCGTATGACATCATCTTCGACAGCATCGTAACACAAGTGCTTCAAGCCCTCAAGTGCACGCTCAGGTGACTCGAAAACAATGACACAACGCGTATCGTTAATCCACTCAACACCTTTGGCTTGTGCGCCCGAGTAGGCGACAAAAGCCATGAGTCGTGAGGTAGATAATTGTGTGATGAGTTCACCCTCTAGGTGCAAAGCAACGGGACGTATTGAGTC
>ENA-OOJM01000141-OOJM01000141.1-human-skin-metagenome-genome-assembly--contig:-NODE-141-length-24323-cov-7.905925_pt1 | contig 24323 bp, 17 predicted proteins | sample MGYA00248875_ERZ500988 | MGnify/ENA primary metagenome ERZ500988 (study PRJEB25958, sample SAMN03398507) | human skin metagenome | study: EMG produced TPA metagenomics assembly of the Human Skin... | reverse complement strand
CAGCGTTTTCATTTGGTCAACCAGCAGAGAAGAAGGAAGATAAGCCAGCGTTTTCGTTTGGTCAACCAGCCGAAAAGAAAGATGATAAGCCAGCCTTCTCTTTCGGAACTTCGTTCGACAAGCAAGCCACTCGAACTGACGACGCGTCGGCCAACAAACCTATCGCTTCTTTCGGTCAATCGGCCACCACCTCGAATGTTCAACCTGCATCGCCGTCACCATTTTCATTTGGCTCAGCACCTGCTTCTGATGCAACAGAGAAACTATCAGGTCCATCTTTTACATTCGGAGCATCAGCTGGCTCCGCAGCATCTTCGTCTACGTTCTCCTTTGGTAAAAAAGATACTTCGGCTTCGAGCTCGCAAAATCCACAATCTGCCTTTTCATTCGGCGCAACCAGCGGTGAAGCGTCGCCTGCACCCACTTTTTCATTTGGTCAGCCGTCATCTGCTCCACCCGTCTCGTTCGGATCGCCCGCCCCTACGATGTCGTTTGGAGCGGCGCCAGCTCAGCCTCCCGCATCGACAACATCTTTTTCATTTGGAGCACCTGCTGCGCCAGCCCCAGCACCAACCACTTCCTTCACTTTCGGAAGTGCACCACCCAGTGGTACATTCCAATTTGGGGCAAATGCTCAGTCTGGCACGCCCGCTGGAGCGCCAACCACATCCTTTTCATTCGGAGCAGGATTACCCTCTGCGGCCCCGTCCTTTACATTCGGAAGCGGCAGTGGTGGAAATTCGCCAGCGACAGGGTCACCTGCACCTTTCACATTCGGTACGCCTCCTACCTCAAGTGACGGCAATAACGGGGGAAATGGGTTGTTCAACTTGGGTTCGTCGCCTGCCCCCGCTGGCCGACAAATCAAGCCATTGCGCCAATCAAGACGACGTAACTAGGCTATTTTATGTCGGGGCAGATGGCATGCCTATCTTTCTTTGATCCATTCATTTGTTCGCATATTTTCTAGCAGCATATCAAGATTGCCTGGGGCTAGTGCATTTGCCGATGTGGGCTCAGACATCGCCGAAGTCATTTCAACAGGTGTTGGTGAAGGTTTGGGCAAAGGTTTGGATCGACGTGTGGTGCCTGATCTGAGTGCTGCGACTGTTTGTAGATCTGAATGCAGACTCGATTTGGATCGTGTCGAGGATGAGCTGGTATGCCTAAAATGCGCAGACCCAGGTAATAAACGGACAAAGCCACCGTCTCGACGTACCAGAGGCGTTGGATCGTGCTTCTCAGTCGAAGGAGACAGTGAAAGTACCGAGGTATCCTTGTGAAGGGCAGCTGCTTGCAAACTTGGGAGAGAAAAACTGGTAGACATATCTTCATCAGCACTTGGAGGGGTATATAAAAGTGTGTGTGTTTGTGATTTCAACGGTGGTGTACTTGTTAAGGATATTTCTTTTGCACCCGATCCACAATAAGAATCGCGATCTGTTGGACTGTCCACCATCGACGGTATTGGAAGTTCGGGTGGTGCGTCTTGAAAGGAAAGATGTTGCGTCTGAACAGTTATATTCCGCGGCGGTGTCTTTTGGGTTTCGTTTGACTTTGTACTCCATGCCAGGGCCTTGGCGGCCAAATTCGTGCTAGCTTTTGATATGCTTGCTACTGCATTCGAATCTTGAATAGCACTGGTATAGCGACGCAGAAGCGCATGTCGAACAAATGGACCTGCCGAATCTTCAGAGTGCGTGATGGGTGTCTCTGTTCTGAATAAAGATTGAGGTTCAGACATCTGTGACGGTATAGGAGGCTCTGTTTTGGGAATGTTACCTACATCCCACGAAACAGACCGACTTGGTGTGTTCAGACCACGTTGAACTGTGGCTGCTAGACGATCCTGCAGTTTGGGACGCATATCACTTGATACACGTAAAACCGGCTCTGTACTGGAATTGTTGAACAGTCGTTCGTTAATCCACTGCTGTCGCATTTGAAGGGCTAATGACACAATTGGTCTTGACGTATTAATTGAGTAGGACTGCAACATACGCATCCCAAGATGAAATACATCATTAGCTGGAGTACCAGCTCTGCGTTCCCCCTGAATAGAAATTTTTGAATCCAAAGAAAATAATTCGTCACGAGCCATGAGTAGCATAGCACAACACATGCACACAAGCATTTCAATGTGCGCATTTGGTATCTGTGCAGAGGTCCCTCCAGTTTCTGAGAGAAGAACATCCCATAATTCTGATACAATGTTAGCAGGTAAGTCAGCTGCCAAGAAACACGCCATCCAACGAAAAGAATAATACGGTAGTTTGGGGTCGAGTGAATGTGCGTACAAAAACGACCAAAGCTCATTGTTCTTGCATTGAAGCAACACACTTAGTTGATGCAATGCTTGTACCATTCCGTTATCAGGTAATGTACGACTCTCATTCGACAAGAGAATCAACTGTCGCATTTCATGTAGTGAAGAAGTATCCTGTCGAGCAAAATCAAATATTTCACGAAACATGCCCATCAATAATGAAAAGCACCAGAACGCATCAGCTTCTGTGTCACTTGTACTTCCAAGACCAAGAACCTTAGATTCCCACGGCTGTATATTAGTGGCAGGATAATCTCGTCCTGCAAAGAAAACATGCAATAAAACCAAAAGTATTTCGTGCATGCCTTGAATATATCCGACACTTGGATTTAGCATAGCATAGACGTATAGAATCCGCAACATAGAGTGCCATTGATAGTCACGATATGTGACTGAAACAGGAGAAACAGCTTTGTTTTCATACAACGTGAAACGATCTGTTGCACATTTGTACCGTTGATTGATCTGTTCGAGACGTCTGAGGAGGGAGTGCCTTGGATGTTCTTCGACATTTCCAAGGCCATAGTTTGACCAAGATTCTGTCTGTCGCAGAAGAAACCCTGGGTGCTTTTCTGTTGAACGCATGAGGTCCAAATATACTTGAACGATCACACGGTCTTTGGCCTCATCTGGTTCAAGCGTGAAATCCTCGAGGAATTGTAAGTAGTCGTTACGTCGCATCGTCAATGTAGTTAGCCAAAGTTCTTTTTCAGGAGGCAGGTATGACAAGAGTACTTTCCAAGCCTGGGGTCTAACCCATGAAGGCAAGTGACTCAGATTGCCTTCAAGACAAGCATCACGCAGACTATCTTTAGTGACACATTCCTGTTCATGTTTGAAAGCGGGGAACAGAATACGCAAAAGTGGACATTTTGAATTGAAATTCTCATACTTTCGATTGTTTGGGTCCAGCTCTGATGGTCCAGACATGAATCAGATGCAAGTGGCAGCACCACTGAACCTTATATGCAACAGAACCGTGCACAGCTGCGCTAGTAAAGATTAATATGTCACGTGACTACCCGCCGCTGCTCTAGACGATATCGTTGATAACAGCGTTTCGTTACGCACAGCGTTTGTCGGCTTTGCGCGGTACGCAACATGTTGGACTTTGGACTTGCAAAACACCAAGCAGATGACCCAACGAAGAATGAAGAAGAAAACGACTCAATGAAAAGTCAAAAAGAAAAGAAGAAACCATATGCACTCCAAAAACCTGCGAATACGGCGCTGCGTCAGCAACGTTTAAAGGCATGGCATCCCATCTTGTCTCACTCTACTGTGCTACCCATTCTGTTTGGAATGGGCGTATTTTTTGCAGTACTGGGTGGTGTCATGTATTGGTCATCCGTGCGGGTGAACGAGCTTACTATCGAGTATTCCTCCTGTCGCGACGAAGCTCCTCAACCCGGTCCTCCTGAGGATATGCCCAGCAAATACTACAAATACCGTTTTCATTCGAAAAACGACTTGAAAGTTATGCAGCCCCCGCAATGGAGGGCCGAACGTATTCAGCCAGGGCCTGGCAAGGAGAACAACCCAGCACGATACCGTTGTACGGTTTCTTTTTCCATTCCTGAGCAAATGGATCCAGGCGTGTTTCTTTATTATAAACTTACCAATTTTTATCAAAATCATCGAAGGTATATGAAAAGTATGGACTACCTGCAACTATTGAACAAGCCGCGCACTGCAGATGAACTGCAAAGCGATCAATGTAAGCCCCTTGGCCGTGATCCTCACACAAATTTGGCTGTATACCCGTGTGGATTAATTGCTAACAGCGTTTTTAACGACACGTTTACCTCACCAATTATGTTGGATGAAGGTGGAAATAAAATATCTACGTATAACATGAGTGAAAAGAATATCATTTGGCAAAGTGAATACAAGCACTACAAGACACCAACGTACAATGTCTCTGAAATTATGCCGCCGCCTTTTTGGCAAGGAGCCGAAGGTCCATTTGGACAACCCTCCGGCAGGTATGAGGAAGGGAAAGTATTTGATCCATCGAAGAACGAGCACTTTCAAGTATGGATGCGCACTGCCGCTTTCCCCCATTTCAGAAAACTATATATGCGCAACGACAACGACCCGATGACCGTGGGCCGCTATTCGATCGAGATTGAAGACAATTATCCTGTGAATATGTTCCATGGCACAAAAGCTATCGTGTTGAGCACAGCATCTTGGGTCGGCGGTCGTAGCATCGTCATGGGCGCATCACACATTGCAGTCGCAGCTTTGTGCTTTTTGTTGGGTTTTGCACTGACAGGAATGCAGCTCGCTCGCCCACGACGTGTGGGTGATACGAGGTTCTTGAGCTGGAATAATCCTCCGAAACAGCGCACATGACACAAAGACTTATAATATATCTACGTTTATGACGATGTAATGCCCACACTGGCCTCATGTGTTTAGGCCGCGCCGGACAGTTGGGTGGGGAGATGCGTCGAATTGTTTCCTGCTTCTTGCCATGCTCCTGCGTTATGAACTTCATCGTGGCTTTGTTGTACCATGTTGACAAATCCCTGGTTACCTACGCTCCTAACAACTCCGACGAGCTTTGCCTTGCCTTCTCGAGCAATCAGCTTGGTCCCAGGTGTAATGTACTCCATGTTAGCCATGAACCGTAGTCGCACACGGGCTCTATCACCCATTCGCATGACAGGCTTCGCATCATCAATCGGAGGTAATGAGACAGAACGACGCCTTTCCGGCCCATCGATCTTAAGAATGCTCATAATCTTCACGGTTTGACGAATGCTCGAGGCATGCAGTACAATGCAGGATCCCACACAAAAGGTTGTAGTGTGATACAAACACAAGACCTCAGCTTCAAACTCTTGGTACGCACATGGCGGAGTGCTTGTCTGTGATACAAGAAGCATTCCCTTGCGTACCTGATTTCGTCGCACTCGCTTCAATGCGAAGCACACAGACTGCCCTGCACTTGCACATGCGACGTTTACGCGTTTACGCTGGATCGAACGGACAGATGTTTGCGTGAATTGACCAAGACTGTCTGGCCCTAACAACAGAGAATCGCCCGTCTTGACGATACCGGACTTGAGGACCCCGGAGACTACTGTGCCCACAAATGGGACGCTAAACACATCATTGATGGGCATTTCAACAGGGCCAGATCGTAAAGGTGCAAACTGTGCCTGACTCGAAGGAATAACATTAAGGAACATGCGCAGCAAATCAAGTCTTTGTCCTGTGACATTACTAACTTGAAAAATAGGACATACTCGCTTCGTAGGGAACTTCAAAGCCGCGTCAATTACTTGAGATTCTGAATCAATGAAAACAGGTGCCTTTCTGCACCCCGGCGACTGAAGCACCTTTTGTACTTGCTGCATCGTCCGCTCAAGAATATGTGGTGGACACATATCTACCTTAGTGATGACAACGGCGATAGGAATACCAAGCGCCAGCGCTATTCCGAGGTGCTCTTTGCTCATTCCCACGAGGCCTGCATTAGCGCCGATCATAAGCATAGCATAGTCTGGTAGAGCACTAGTCATACCAAAAACTGTTGTCTTTAGGTATCGCTCGTGCCCTGCAAGATCAATGAAAGAAATAACCTTGGCCGACTTTTCACATATATCCTCCCAAGAGACTTTGCGCTGCACCACATCAACATCATGAAGCTCAACCACTGGTGTTCCATCAGCATGAAAACCCATGACTTCGGTGCCGACGCTACTTGTCCGACCCGTGTCGATTTCATGCTTGTGCCTGAAGAGATCAACACGAGCTCGACCACGGCCGTCATCAAGTCCGCCCTTGGTAAGTACTCCAAGAAGTGTACTTTTTCCAGCATCAACATTTCCAAGAATAGCAACTCGTACCTCAATGTGATCTTCTGCGGACTGTGGCTCATTGCGTATCAATAACACATCTGAGTTATCATATGAGGCCAACTTTGTGCAACGAGCACCCACATGTGCTGAAGTCTGATCCAAAAGTGCTTTGCACGCCTTATGCTTCGATGATGAAATATTGATGATGACACGCGTGTCTATGGAGGGCACAGCGTCTTCATCTAGTATTATAACAACCTCGCCACTCTCTTTATCAAGTTGTTGCTTGAGTTCCATGACTAGCGGCATATATAATGGGTCATTAGTTTCCAAAGCAGATAGAATTTGCATATCCGTTGATTTCAAGGTCAAGGCATCCATCTCATTTATAATGGACGTCATGGATTGGAGTCATTCAACGCCACCGTAGCTGCACCCATGACTCGGACGCAGCTTCAACATGGCCCAAGCGCGCCGTGTCAGGAAATAATTCGCGCGCGTCTGTTTTTTCCTTCGCCACTTAGAGCCATTCCCATGCACGCAAAATGCTCCACTTTGTCCTGTGGAGCCGCTGGCTGATGTAGCATTTATACCATGGGCACACAACTGGCTTATACAAACGGGCCTAATGCTCAACCAGTGATCCATGTACCCACGCTGATACCACCGCCAGCTTATGCTCATGTGTGCCCCTATATTTTTCGCTCCGCTGATCCATCCATTCAACCAGAATCATTTGGCTTCCTTGACACACTCGGACTCAAAAGCATTGTGCTGCTTTCCATCGAATATCCATCGAAGCAACTTGAGGTGTACTGTGCAAAAAATCATATTGAAATACACCATTTTGGGATCGAAAGGCGTTGGCCCTCGCCTAATAATCTAGAGTGCGGCTCTTCTGCATCAAGTCATCTTTTCTTTTCGTCTCAAGAGATCAATTCATTCAGTGTACTCGAGTCAATTGTAAAGGACGCACTCGAGCTGCTACTGGACGTACGGAATCATCCTGTTCTTGTGACAGATATGTATGTACACATCGGCTCACTTCAGTGCTGGTATTTTTGAGACTGGGACACTTCTTGGCTGTTTGCGAAAAATCCAAGGCTGGAATCTCAGCAGTATTCTGTTTGAATATCGGTCTTTTGCCGGGTCATTGGCCCGCAGTGCTAACGAGAGGTTTATCGAAGTGCGTTTAAATATTCTTGCTTACAACTTCAGATGTTTGACACTGATCTTATAACGATGCCTCCCACTGAATTTGTACCGGACTGGCTATTACCATCTCAACAGTTCTATGTGGATGAATCTGAGCGCAGCGACAGCACGAGTCATGGTCACTCAGACTAAGCACGAGCAGCGCAGTCAACCGTACAATACGCTTTTCCTGGATTTAGTATTCATTGTGAATATGTGTTGAAGTGCTTTATTGCGGCCGCCGGTCGATACTCTTCTGGTAGAGATGCCAACACAGGGATATAGCGATCATTATGAAGTGCGAAAAACTTGGGCTTCCACATGATACCCTGCCTTTCTCGCTCCTGTGCATCTTCCCGTTGACTATCTTCGATCGCAGATTTCGCTTCAGTTGCCTTGTTCATGTCCCTTGACATAATTCCCTCTGTCACCTTGAGCCAGAGACGCTGCGATTCGTTCGGCATCTGCTGATCTATTGGGGGAACCTGCTTTTGCACAACTTGAGCATTGTGAGCATCAAAGAGAAGGCGTGTGTGTCCTGTGCGAGAGTCTCTGTACTCCATCTTGCCACTCCATTTCCCATACATATCGCCCACTTGGCGACCGTTATGCATAATCTTGCCTTCGATCATGTTGTAAGAACCAGTAAAGTAGCCTTTCACTTTGAACTCAACGTCTGTAGACATCTGAAGATTTTTGTTTACCATTTCGCTGTGGTCTCCTAGTTCAAGCACCATTTTCCCAAAGAGAATTCCACGGGCGTACATATTAGGCATGCTTATGCTGTATTCTCCATCCTCAGGCCGACTCAAGAGTACAATACGACTCGTGCCACCCATAATATTTGCCGCGGTATTACCAAGGAACCTGCTTTTGGGTCGTAAATCACCATAAATCAAGATATTGTTCTCGGGCGACACATAATAATATGCACTAATAGGTGGATGGTGTGATACCTGCTCGGCGATGTATACACCCGTTGTACCATTGGGGTACGCATATGTACAACGGAAAAATTCTCCCAACACAGGGTTGTATGGCTTCTTCACTCCTTTTGGCTTAATGTGCCAGCCAGACATATAATACGTTAGGACTGCAAGGAATCGCTCCTCTGGGTCCTCGAGGCGATCTGCACCAAAAATCAAGTCTGGATGACTTAAAAAGTCGGTCACACGCTCCAACATACTGCGAGGCTCCAATACAAAAGTTGGAAGTGTCACCTTGTGCAAATCCATACCAAGGCGAAGTTGTCCGATCAGACTAAATAAGATGCTCCCTGATTCTTCATCAAGCTCTTCCATGTCATCAGCATCGGCACCCTCAGGCGGATTGTCATCTTTCGATAACTTAGAGCCTTGACCATGCCAAGGAACAGCTGAGCTCACCTGCGAAAAAAATCCCATTTGTTCTGGATCGTGTCCTCTTTGGTGCGGAAGGTATCTAGGTGCCAAGCGAATGGGCGCTATGGCCCCTGCTTTGTGGGCCCGCCCGCGAGATTCGCGGGGCAAGCCTGTATGATAACATCATCATTATATACCACGTGTTCAATAGCTACAAGTGGGCTCTACCGTGAACCGCATCACATCACCGCAAGCGCATCACAAATGACATGGTGTATGTTATCCTTCTCTGGCAGCAGAAATCATGACCCGAGCATCCGGTCGCTCGATGCGGTCCTCGTAAGTGTATAAATCTTCGTACCGACGCCGTTTAGCTTCCAGACTGGGACGATCATGGTCACCTGCACGCTTCGTAGAAGTTGGGGATCGTGCTCGAATCGGCGCTTCAGATCGAGCGCGACCCCATGAGCTTGCTTCGTACGCTGTATTCGCTGCACCAACCAGTCCCATGAGAGCACTAGCAGCACCTTTATCATAGTCCTCGTCCACTTCTCGTGCATTACTAGCTGGGTCTGAGCCGCGACTCATCGAAGACACGCTAGGCTCAGCAGGTGCAAGGCGAACCTCTGACTGAATCCCTCGCAGAGGTAGCTCACCACGGATGCGACTCAATTCTTGTTTTCCGTGAAAAGTGCTGTCTCGATCGCCATCCAGAATCTCGCGCTCTTGACTTGGCGAAACAAACGTACGGCGACCCAGTGGTGAAAGCCGCGTACTTGTCATAGGGACATATGGGCGTCCACCACGATAGCTGTCACTATCGTACCGTGAGATACGTCCATCATAATAATGATGCGACGAAGACATTGGTATACGGGAAGAGTACACTCCTGCACGCTCGTCAACATACGGCACAAAATATTGCCGGTCCCATTCTAAAGGAGCACCATGCGTACGAGGATGAGGAACATCTGCGCGGTCGGTTTCAGCATAGGATCGAGCAAATGTAGATGGACCATTGAGCGACCGCGACGCACTAATGTACGCGCGATGCGGAGAGGCGTCTAGTATTTGCTTGCGTTCATCCTCGGCGTGAATTTCGCGAACAGACACAGGTACTTCTGCTGATGGATCAGCTGATGTGCTAGATGAGATCTTCCAAGTTTTGTCTTCGGCTTTAAATGAGGCAGCAGACGGTGTATCTGGAGTTGCTGCATTGACGGTAGCGTATGAGTCCAGCGGTACATCCTTAGGTTTGGGAATGTTCGGTACTGCTTTCCCAAGCGGTTCAGCATTCTGTAAAAGTTGCAAACGTTGCTGAATAGCTGTATTCTCAGGTTCAAGCTCCATGACACGGCGGTAAGCATCAATAGCGTCAGAAATTTGATTGTTGCATGTCTCATACAAAATTCCAAGGTTCAGCCAAATTTCAGGGATGTAGGGATTCAAACGAATAGAGCGGGAAAATGCACCCAGTGCATCATGAAATTGCATGATTTGGAAATAGAGTATGCCAATTGAACACCAGAGAGCAGGATTCTTCCCGTCACGGTACACAGCTTGTTGATACGCATCATAAGCTTTATTATATTCCTGCATATCCATATAGGATCTGCCGACCAAGAACCACGTTTGCTGGTCATTTGGATCACATTCCAGGCTCTGTTGCAAGAGCTCGAGAGCTTTTTCTTGACTGAAAAAACTCGCTTTTGGCTGCATATACAAAAGGCCTAATTGCTGACGGACCTTAGCATGGTCTGTGTTCTCAGACAGGACACGTTCATATGCTTCCCTGGCAAGATCGTAAGCATGCTGTTGTTCATGCACATGCCCAATTTGAAACCAAATATCCATCTCTGTGAGCGGCTTGGGTGGGTTTCCTAAAATGAGACGGAAACATTCGAGACTTGTTTCATATTTACCTTGCTGCTTGTATATGATTCCGAGGCGAAAGTAGATTTCGTTGGCCTTTTCATAGTCAGGATTCATTCGAACAACACTGGAAAATGTTTCTTCAGCGTGCTCTAGGCTTCCGTAACGGTCGTACAATATGCCGATTCCATACCAAAGCTTTGGCTCTTTAGGATTTGGTAAATGGTATAAGGCCTGATGGTAGGCAGCATACGCTTTTTCAAGCTCATCCATCATCAAATAGCAATGACCCATTGCACCCCATACTTCTCCATTTTCATTGTCAATATCCAAAACACGTTGAAAGTATTCAACAGCAAGATCAAAATGGTCCATAGAGCGATATACATTTGCAATGGCACTGAGCGCTGAAACAGAATATGGGTTGTGTAAAAGGGCAGACTCATAGGAGCCAAGCGCACGGGGTGAATCTCCCATGGATTCAGCAGTTGAACCAATGGTGAGCCATGCATGCTCGTTTGCAGCGCTGAGTTTCATGAGCGTGACCATGACGCGGTCACCCTTCGGCGGCAGGATAGCCGGGGGTACATCAGTAGCTGTCAAACCCATGCTTGTTCGAGGAGAATGATGTATCATATCAGGCTCCTTTTGAGAAGGACTTTTTCTTACATCCAGATACACGACTGAGGCATTATCGGGAGCCATGACTGGCACCGTTTCTGCTGAAGGGTCTAACGCTGTTCCTGCCATAACAGCATTAGGGACGGTTGTAGCGGCAGGTATAGCAGTGGGAGGATAAGGGTGCACGCTAATGGGTGCATTAATATCCCGACTCACCATGCCCCTGGTTTCGCTCTTTTTAGAGTCTTGTGAAGCAGAATAATATAGGGTTGACTCTAGAAAACTACGTTGCATCCGAATAATATGTCACGCATTGACGGCACGCATTCACCACGTGGCGCTAGGTACATCCGGCAAAATTGCGTGCTTTATGAAGCTCATTTTTACATTGCGCTTGGCGGTTGGTCCGCGCCAAGCAGACGCTTGTTGTCAATGCCAACTAATCATGTAACCCTTTTGCACTACTCAATTCTCTGTGGAGGTATGACTACGAGCCACGCGAAGCCAATTTGCCACCTCTCATGTCGTCAGAGATGTTAATGCCAACCATGGCCTCACCCAGGTTCGTAGAAACTTCAGCTAGCTTAGTGGCGTCATTGTAGTGGGCTACTGCCTGAACGATGGCTTTAGCACGCTCGGCTTGGTTGGCTCCTTTGAAAATTCCAGAGCCCACGAACACACCGTCGCTGCCAAGTTGCATCATCAGCGCAGCATCAGCTGGCGTTGCCACGCCACCTGCAGCGAAGTTAACCACTGGAAGACGCTTTAGACGAGCTGTTTCTTTCAAAAGATGGAAAGGTGCTTGGATCGCGCGAGCGTACGAGTATAGCTCGTCGTCGTTCATACTAGCAGCACGTCGAATTTCGGCTTGAACCGTGCGCTGATGGCGCACAGCCTCGACCACATTACCGGTTCCAGCCTCACCCTTCGTTCGAATCATAGCAGCACCCTCGCTAATTCGGCGAAGGGCTTCACCGAGGTTACGGCAGCCGCACACAAAAGGCACCTTGAAGTTGTGCTTGTTTATATGGTGCTCCTCATCAGCAGGGGTCAGCACTTCGCTCTCATCAATGTAGTCCACATTAATCGCCTGAAGAATTTGAGCCTCGACAAAATGACCAATACGGCACTTGGCCATGACAGGGATAGTAACGGCGTCAATGATCTCTTGGATCATCGCCGGGTCAGACATGCGAGCCACACCTCCGTCAGCACGGATATCAGCAGGCACACGCTCCAATGCCATTACGGCACAAGCTCCGGCCTCCTCAGCAATACGTGCCTGTTCGGCGTTCACGACGTCCATGATCACACCGCCCTTGAGCATCTGTGCTAATCCACTCTTTACGCCAAACGTGCCCAAACTTCCGGAGCCAGCTTCAGGCTTGATGTTACGCATAGCACTGCGTGGAACGCTTCCGCACTTTTCAGCTGTCGAAGAGCTTGGAAGGACTTTGGGATTTTCAGTCGACATATCAACCAAGAGGAGGACAAACGTTACGAGTTTTGCCAGATGTGCTTCCTGAGCAAATCCATGGCTTGCTCTATGGCTCCTCATTGATTATATAAAAATCACGTGTACGAATGGACGAGAAAGTGTCGGCCGGGTGGGCCCGGGTTCCAGCGCCGTGGTGCATTGGAGTTGCACCCGTAGCCTCCTTAGTGGTTTTGTCAACCCTGATTTCTTGTCGTACTGGCCGTTTTCCTTTGGCTATAGTGATCCTCAATCTAGCCATGTCTGCCCCATTCTGCCGGAACTTAATCTCGCGCCAGGCCTTTAACGTCGCGTACGTATTGAAGCTTAAGGAATGTGAACAATCACTAACATCATCTCAGTCCGACGGTGAAGCACGTCGCTAATGGCACTCCTATGGTGTCGGGTCTCAACCTCCGTGCTTTGGCGCCCGTCGACCCGCACAGCCACGATGATCACGGCCACTTTGGCTCTCGTTCAGATGTCGCCTCCGTTCCATCCTGGACATCGAAGGCTGTGCTCCGTGGCCATTCGCTCATGTCGCGCACGACTGTGAACGGTAAGTACTTGCGCGTGCCACATACGATTGAAGAACTCTGCTAACGTATCAGCAAACGTGTCAGGCACCCAAACCCGTTTCTTCTCATCGTCGTCGCGTGCTCTACAGACACCCAACTTTAGCGACTACCGTGTCAAGAACCCAGAGGCTCACCGAGCGTTTTCGTACTTTATGATTGGTACGTTCGGAGCGGTTTCTGCTGCTAGTGCTCGCTCGACTGTGACCAATTTCCTCGCCACTATGAGTGCGTCGAGTGATGTGCTTGCGTTGGCCAAGGTCGAGGTCGATATGTCCAACATTCCCGAGGGCAAGAACGCCATTATCAAATGGCGTGGCAAGCCTGTCTTTGTTCGCCACCGCACCCAATCTGAGATTGACGAAGCCAACGACATTGATATAAACTCGCTGCGTGACCCGCAAGCTGATTCGGACCGTGTCAAGCGCCCCGAATGGCTCGTTATGCTAGGAGTTTGCACCCACCTGGGTTGTGTGCCTATCGGTGAGGCCGGTGAGTTTGGCGGCTGGTTTTGCCCTTGCCATGGTAGCCACTACGATATTAGTGGTCGTATCCGGAAGGGTCCTGCGCCTACCAACCTCGAAGTTCCTGTGTACGATTTCAACGATGAAGAGAACAAGGTACGTGGCTATGCAACGACGTGCGATGCTGACTTTTTTTTAGCTCATTATCGGCTAAGTAGACAAAATAACCATTGTGTACTTATGTGTACGTAGAGAACTTTGTTTCTTCAATGGAAAATATAGCTGTTTCGGCTTTATGTCACCGCGGTGCATCGGACCGGTGTCAGGGACTTGAGGGGATGGGATTCGTTTAAGCCGAACATTGACTATTACCCGTTTTAAACTCAAACGATCGCTGCATCAACGTGGAATCTCTGGACATACCAAATATACGACCTTAGTTATCTATATATTCATTTGAACCCGCCTTTGCTCTTTTTCGAGCGAGGCTTCACATCCTCAGTTTCGCTACCGCTGAGATCATCGCGGTCACGACGTTTTTTCTGATCATCACGGGCAGCTTTTGCTTCCAATTCATCCCAATCTTCACCTTCGTCTTCGCTATCCTCTTCTGGTTCAGACCCACTTTCTTCAGATTCCCCGAAATCCGAACCACTCTCAGAATATTCCGTAGATTCCTCGTCGCCGTCATCAAGTTCAGAATCAAATTCTGAAGCGGACTCACTGTCAGATGCATCCGAAGCGTCACTGCCATCCGTTTGTAGAAAACCCCAGCCCCCTTCTTGAAAGAAAGCGTAAGGGTCGTCATTGATTGTCTTCATGATCGCGCCCCAATTGAGATTGACGGCACCCTCCGTGACACAAACATCGACAGAGTCAAGCCATTGTTTCACATCATCCAGCGAACTAGTTGGCACGCTGCTAACATGCAATGGAGCACGATTAAAGTCACTGAAAACAAATACCATATCGAATGAAGAAAGACCATATTGCACACGTTCAAGGTGCACAATCTCAATGTCTGAAAGAGTCACGACAAGGAATGGTGGGTCCGAGAGATGCACAAGGCAGTCCGTGGTAGGCTGGAGAAGTACACTGGCACGAGATGGCACGCCATTGAATCCAAGATCACGATAAGGAATATCAACTTGAATGCGACCGTTTGAGGCATCCGCTATGCGCTGTGCAAAGTGCTTAAACTCTTTGTTAAGCATATGGCGATGACGTCGCTCCTCCTGTTCCAGTTCAATTTCATCTTCGTCGCCAGTTCGGTAGCGGCGCTTTCTGTTACCCGTTTCATCAAATTGAACATCGGAAGCTTCGCGGTAGAATTGAACATCTTTGGTTTTACGTTTTCCAATCATAACAGGCGACTTAAGATGAAAATGGATGAGCACGATCAATTCTTTGTCACATGGTTGGTAAAATAAGTGCTTCACGTTACTGAAAGGGATATCAATTTTTTGGTCCTGACGTAGAGGCGACATAAATCTAACACCATTTTGATGGATGGTCAAGTTACCTGGAACACGCTTTCCTTCCAATGCAGGACGGGGAAACACTTCAGGGAGCGAGAGAGGGCGTTGCTTGTTTAAGATCAGCTGGTCTTGCTCGACCACATCAGCCATCTCCTTTTGCTCAGCCTCACGCTTTGCTGCAACACGACGCATCTCATTAATTTCATTGTACAAGTCATCGAAATGACGCGCATTGGTCGATCGGTAGCTGACATTGCGAATGAATGTAGCGTTCGGATCATCAAAAGGAACATCATCCTTTTTACCAGAGAGCTGTCCTGGGGTAACAAAATTGATGCGCAAATACGTGAATTCACCTTCGTCAGATTTGCTGACATTTTTCAGTGTCTTGATATGGAACGGAACAGCAAACTGATTAATGGGGAGAATAATTGATTGGGCTCGGTGATCAACCATGATCTAGCTGCATTAGTTATCCTCAATAGTGTTAATACATACACGAAGTTCTTCCACCTTAGTAGGGAGCTGGCTCTCGCGCCGGTAGCTCTCAAACTTCTCAAAAACAGGCTCATTCAGGCTACGTGTAGAGCCACCCTCACCAGAAAAGCGCTTGAGCCCTTGGCTCTGCTTCTGCTTAACCAATTCCCTCTGATGTTCTTTGATTTGGTTCAGCACAGACTCGTCCAGCGTCGCAGTGCGTGCGCGGCTTCGGAGCACTCGACCGCCAATGGTGGTATGACCGGATGACTACATGTGAGCATAATATGTGTTTACTTACGTTCGACTCTGCTTTGGCCATGGTACTTGCAGTCTTTAGAAAGCACAAATGTGGTCGCTAAAGGTACGCGTCGTCGAACGCACGACGCGCCGTATTACCGATACACGGGTGAAGCACGCTGGCCATGTCTACTATCACGTGACGAACTCCACTCTCACGGCGAAGGGTTTGGGAGTGAGGCACCCAATTGTGCATTACACATGCGGTCCACTTTTAAACAAAAGCACACGTTTGGTATGATGTAATTACTGACTTATAGATGAAAGAGTAAAGGAATATGATCGTATTAAGAAGCAGTATCCTGAACGAATCCCGGTAATTTGTGAGAAAGCCGAGAAATCAGATATGCCTCCGATATCTAAGAAAAAGTATTTGGCACCAAGCGTATGTATTCTTGTATTTACCCACTGAAGGACTTAACCGTCGGTCAATTCATTTATGTGATACGCAAGAAGATCAAACTTTCTCCTGATAAAGCTATTTTCGTCTTTGTGAACAGCGTCCTTCCTGCCTCATCAGCCTCCATGCATGAAATACATGCTGAGTATAAAGATGATGACGGTTTTCTTTACCTTACATATTCGGGAGAAAATTCTTTTTATGTGTGACAAATTTCTCAAGAGAGAAATTCGCTCGACTTTACCATCATCCGTACATGTCTAAAGAATCTCAACCCCGCAAATCGTGTTCTAAACACTGATTTGCGTGGGCAAACTATCTGCTCGAGTGACATCTTTAATGCTACTATCCTGCAAATCTTGTACATAATTTTCAAACTTGACATAAGTAATTGTGTAAGTGATGTGTTCCTTTTCAACAACCCGTTTTTTAAGTAAAAGATGAATGCATTAGTTGTCCCTGTGCTCGACATGAGTTGCATCAATAACCGATCGACAGCGAGAAGCTCAGGTGTGTCGAAGTGGAGGTTATCACGCGGGAACCTGGACGGCTGCAGATTTTCTTTTCTCAGTGCCGACCAGTCAGGCCAAAGCCAGTTCAGCTCTACCGTCTTGACTGTTGATCGGACTAGATTATCCCAGAGGCTATTTACAAGTTTCTGCTTCGTCATCGGACTTTGATTATATCTTCATTCCAGCTTCAAAAGTAAACAACATTTTGTAGCGCATAAGTCACGCATGCGTGGTGAGAGCGGTATGTTTCCGAACCATGCCTTGAGCATTGTCGCTAACTCTCAGCATCGGTCCCCATACCGATCGTGACCCTCGAAAATAAATCACAGGAAGCTTCACCTGGTGATGATACCTTAAACGTCCCTCGTATACCACCACACTCCCCGAGCAGGTCGTTTCCTATTCCGATTAGACGCGTGCAATCTTTTGACGCTTCGTCACGAAGAAGTAAAGCGGTTTCACCGACATTGTCAGATGACTCATTTTCGCCATCTTCTCCGTCTTCTCCGTTTCGGAAAAATGAGTCTCGAAATGAGCGAGGAAAACATCAGAATCGCGTGGCATCTGTGCCGAATCTACGCGCCATGCGGCGCAGACTGAGTCACGGCAGTTATTTCCATGCTCCATCGCATGCTAATTCCACATCTTTTTCGCCCACGGGTCAACCTTTTAGATCTTTTGCGCCAAGCCTTTGGCCGGATGGTCAATTTAGAGCCTCGTGCAATGCACGTATAGCATCACCTCTGTCTGACCCGACTGACCAAAGTGGGACCAACGAGAATGCCAATCTATTGCCTCCCATCGCAGGACCCAACGTGATTGATTCTGTATGGCTCACAAAGCAGTCAGATGCGAACACGCATACCCCTGAATATTCGGAAGAACCAGAACGGTCAGATCTGGCGTTTCCGACTTCGCCTGTGTTACAGAGTAATTTGATTCCATCACCGGAACAAATGTTAAATCTTGGATTCCCACGCCTATCGTCTCTTTCTTTGCAAAGTTCGTCCCCTCCTCCTGTGTTGGAATCCCCTATCTCTCCTCGTGTCATGTCGGATAGTCCACCCAAGACGCGCAGTAACATCGCCTTGCCTCCTCGTTCTGGCTATTCGATAAGTGATGATTCAGACAGTGTTCGATCCGAAAGTGAGTCTCAAGGCTCTGGGAAAAGCAGTACTGATTCTAGCTCTGAAAACGAGGGGGATGGTGCTGTTATTGACGATGATGATGGCGCGGATGATGTGGATGCCTCAGAAGAGCGTATTCGAAAATGGCAAATGTCACGCTCATTGGAACAATTGCGCTGCGATGATAATAATTTGAGACCAGTGTTCTCAAGTAGTGTGACTGGCGAGGACGATACCAGCAATGATGCCGATGCCGAGGACGAGCGTGAAGAGCGCGTTTTGCAAGACTTTTCTCTGGTCTCTCCACGAGTATCGGAAGAGGATGGAATAAATGTGTCATCTGAGCAAGAAGATGCGTCTGACTCGATGGATGACGGTCTCAATTGTCTCGAACGTATCTTCCTATTTGCCAAAAGTGACTTGGCGTACCACCGAGTGCTCGTGTCTCGATGCCTGGCGGACTGGATCAAAGATGTTGACTTGACCGAGGCGGTGGAATATGTGATTCCATTACTCAATGGGCTTGCCACGGATGAACTCGAGGTTAGTGCTGTATTTGCGCCGGAATTAGGTCGTTTGATGTGGTTTTTCTTCCGAAACTGCCCACTCCAAGAGCTTTCTGACTTGGAACCTGATTGTCGAACGGATGATGCAGATGACGAGATTATGCCACGACCGCGTATATCTCTCAGCACATTCACACCACTTTTATGCTCACTTTTGTTGAATCCAAACACTGCCGTGTCTGGCGCTACTCAAGCATCCATTGTGGAGTACTTTTTGCGCAGCAAGCGTTTTGATGAGGCTATTCATTCTGAACAACGGCAAGGACCAGAAGACTATGACGGCTTTGATGATATTCTTCATGCGGACCTTGTTGAGATGGGCACAGCCCGTGATGACAAATTAGTGCCGATGGCGCCGTACAATTTCGACGAAAAAGCGCGCAGTGCAGTTTTGAATGAACTTTTTGAACATGTGGCTATTGCTATTGCTTGTATGGAGGAAAACTCTATTGAAACAGCATCATCACAAAATGATCGCATGTCCTTCGATGAAGAACCTGCTTTAGGTCGCATGATGTCGGTCAATTTGCTAGCTGCCATTACCATGGAGGGGGGATTTTCGCGCAAACTGCTTATTGACCGTGTTGTGCCTGAAATCACAAGTTGGCCTCAAGACCCAGCCTTTTTCGTTCGCAAGGAAGTTGCAGCTGCTATCGGCATTGTTGGCAAAGCATTAAATTCTGATGCGCCGGATGAACTAAGTTTATCTGAATCCAGTGCACCTGCTCGATTGTTTGAGGCTCTTAGTCGGGTGCTGCTTGACCATATTTGGCAAGTCCGCCAAGCTGCATGTTATTCACTTCCCGGCGTGTTTGCCATACAACCTCGAAATAATGCTAGGCGTGAGAACCTCTTGTTAATTATGCGTGCACTAAAGCAGGACATCTCTCCTAATGTGCAACTTGCCGCATTTGAGATGATTGGTGAAATCATCTACTTATTCCATGATGATGAAAATGGAGTACCTGATGAACTTGTGCGCCTATTTATGGGTCAGCCTATGGACGCGCATGATGAAGGTAACGACGTCAATGAGATTCTTACTAATTCCGACTATGCACTCATTGTGGCATTTAATTTCCCTGCCGTGGTACTTACACTGGGCCCAAAACAATGGTATAGGCTCCGTGAGTTGTATAAACGCCTAACAACACATGCACACAACAATGTGCGAAACTCGCTCGCTGCATCCTTGCACCAAATGGCCAAGCTTATTGGGTCCAAAGCTGCATGTCAAGACTTGATACCTGTATCTGACCAATTTTTCCATGATACTTGTGTCGAGGTTACAGCGACTATGCTTGAACATATGGATGAGTTTTGGCTCATGCTTCCAGTGGAAGCCGCTCGCGAACAACTGCTTCGTGTTCCAGCCTTGTGGCTTACTGACTATGCCCACGAATGGAGGTTGCGGCAAAGCATTGCGGCTCATATCCCGGCACTTATTCCTACCATGCTTCTGGGTGATGAAGATGGTTGTCTAATCACACTTTCACTATTGGCTTTGAATGATCCAGTCAACGCGCTCCGGAACATTGGCATTCAATGTGTGCCGATAACATACCGCACTTTTCGAGAACATGATGAGACAATTGCTGATGGATTCCTGTCAATGTTGTGTGATATGGCGCATGCATCTACCAGTCGACAACGCACTATTTTCCTTAATATTGTACAATCGCTCTTGGAACATGATCTGAGTCGTGAAAGGTTCGAACGCTTGATTCTTCCCTGCTTATTGGAACTTGCTGTAGACGGCGTTTCGGATGTAAATATCGCCTTGGCTCGCACAGTACAACAGGTTTGGCTACTTGGATGGTACAATAATGAAACCATGCCCGCGGCTCTTCGACAAGTGGTGGCAACATTGTTGATCGCTCCGACTCTGACTGTACAAGAGTTTATGCAGAGTCTTGACCCTCCAATCCTAACTCATGATATGCAGCCGATGCCTTTAAATAAACGGCATCCACTGGTATTTGGTCCAGCACCACCAATACTTGATAACACCATCATACCCATGCCTCACTCCGATGAGAGCGAGCATTCAACCGAAGTGTTGTAGTAATAGCTCTGCTTTTAGTGGAAATTACATAGGAGTTGCCGTTCACCGGCACTGCAAAACTTCTGTGGAGGGCTTGGCTTGGAAGTATGTGGACACTGGTGTTTGAGATTTTTTGAAAGCAGGCGCATCGTCTTAGTATATTCTAGGACAAACATGGACCGCAGGCGGTCAGAACATGGCTTCTCTAGTACCCTAGAAACTCCTACGAAACAGATACCACGGCACAGAAGCTTCTCGGCTTTTGATGCAGAAGACGACGTCCGTATACCACAGTGGTCAGTTCCAAGTACAGAAGGTTTCATCGACTCGCAACTTGATTGCGCGGACGATTATGCTGAATCTGATGATGATGATGATGTGTTTGCATTTACTGAAAGTAAGTCATTTATTCTCACAGAGAACAGCTGGACCGCGTCGTGATGCGTCCGTGTTTCCGACGATACATCCACATCGCGCAAAAGCAGAGGATGTACCAGAGGATGAACTAGAGGAAGACGACCCGATGCTCTCGAACCATTCTAGTGAAATGAATATTTGTTTGAATGGTGTGTCTGGGACAAATAAGCCCTTCCATGGATCAATCCCAAGTTCAGACAGACCACATGCATCTTCCAAAGATCGTTCTGATGTACTGATGCATGCAAAGACTTCATCCGATGGGCCTCGTCTATTTCCAACTGGATATTGTAATGAGACAAACAATTTTAGCTCATTTTACAAGCGGAATGATCAGTCGCTTACATCGCAAAAGCTTAACGAACCATCTCAAGCATTTATGGAGAAACAGCCGTACATCAATGAGCTTGAAATGAGGCTGCTAAATGAGACTGGAAATGAAAACGCCGACCAGATTGAGACAGGTATGCACGGTGGCGAAGATATCGAAGAAGATTCGCCATACCCCGAAGTTCGTGCGTCCGTCTCGAATATTGATGACCCATCCATGCCAGTTACCACATTCCGTGTCTTGTTTCTTTCTTTTGTTCTGTGTGTGCTCGCAGGAGCTGCAAATACCTACCTCATGCTTCGATACCCAGCTCCAACAGTTACACCTATTTTGGTTACTATTTTGGCATACCCTTTTGGTAAATTCATGGCTGCAGTATTGCCTACTCGAGAGTATCATCTGCCTAAGCTTCTTGGTGGGTTTCCTTTCTCGCTAAACCCTGGTGCTTTTAACATCAAAGAGCATGCCGTCATTTCAGCTCTTGTCTCCATTTCTATCAAGCCATCTTATATCATTACTTTTCTCGTTGCTAAGCAGACAAATTTTCCTCAAAATCCTAACAGGTTTATGTGGGTCGAATACCTCTATATGGCTGCATCTCGTACTATTGGCTTTGGATTAGCTGGGCCACTTTTGAAATTCTTGGTTGAGCCTGCATCTATGCTGTGGCCTCAACTCCTCGCTTCCACTACTATCCTCAACACACTTCATGCCGAGGAAGATACGGGTGAGAAAAACATGTCACGAATGAGATGGTTTATTATAATTGTTATTTCTGCATTCTTGTATAACTTTATACCTGGGCTATTCATTAAGAGCCTCTCATTTTTTTGTTGGCTCTGCTGGATTAAACCGAATGATCGGATTTTGAATATTGTAACTGGTATCAATGGTATGGGTCTCCTGTCTTTTTCATTTGACTGGAGTGAAATTGCATTTTTTGGATCGCCTATGGTTGCTCCCTGGTGGTCCGAATGCAACTTCTTTGTTGGATTTGTGATCTTTGCTTGGCTAATAATGCCTTTGCTGTATTTCACAAACACTTGGGACTCAGCATATTTTCCTTTTTCAGGACACAATGCTTACGACAAGCATGGAAGGATATATCAGGAGAAATCAGTTCTTGATGAGCCGTCCTACACTTTCAACCATGATAAGTTCAAAAGATATTCACCGATTTTCTTGTCAATGGGATTTATTGTCTCTTACTTTGGTGGATTTGCTTCTATAACCTCCGTTATCTGCAATATGTTTATCAACCATTATGACAATGTTCTGGGTGCTCTAGGTTTGAAATCGCAGGAAAAGCCAGATATTCACGCGAAACTCATGCGCCGGTACAAATCGGTTCCATCGTGGTGGTTTTTTGCCACGTTTTTTATCCCGTTCCTGCTCATTCTCGTTTCAGCTGACTATTTTCGCTTTGCCATCAAAGATGTGGACTTGATTGTTGCCATTTCGCTTTCGGTTTTGTACGCATTGCCTAGTGGATATGTCTTTGCTATGACAGGACAGATGATCGGGACCAATATTCTCGCTGACGTGGTGGGTGGATACATTCTACCTGGTTTACCACAAGGCTTCCTCTTGTTCAAGTCTCTAGCAGTTCAAACGCTAGTTTCTTGTCTTGAGTGTACTGGCAACTTAAAATTAGGTCATTACATGAAGATTCCGCCAAAAACCATGTTCTTGCTCCAGATTGTATGTACCATCATTACAGGATGCGCAGAACTGGCTTTGAAAGAAGTTTTGATTACCAACGTGCCGGATGCTTGTCACGATCAAAGCTCTTCTGGTTTGACGTGCTGGTCTCCAAAAGTCTTTTTTTTGACATCTTTGCTCTGGAGTGCTATTGGTCCTGATCACTTATTTGCTCTTAAACCATTCCGCTTTATTCTATGGGGTCTTTTGGCAGGAGCACTTTGTCCTTTGCTAACATTTTTTATTCGTTGGGGGTTGAAAAAGCCAGGGCTCTCGTATGTATGCTGGCCTATTATCTTTTTCAGTGTTGGTTTATTCCCTGTGACACACAGCGTCAACTTTACTATGTGGTTCCTTGTTGCGTTTGTCTTTCAGTATTACATTCGAAAATACTATTTCGGCTGGTGGTCAAAGTACAACTTCGTAACTGCCAACGCTCTTGATTTCGGCACTGTTGTCTCTGCATTGATTATATTTGCTATACAATTGTCTAGTCATTCGAACCCAGTCCTCGACTGGTCAGGAAACAATATCATCAAGACGACCTCAGACGCGTATCAACTTCCAATACGTGAAGTACCATCAGGTGGTCTAAAAGTGAATGAAACATGAGCTGCTTATCCACTCGTGATGTACTTCTATTATTCAACATGGTCCTCAGCAGCGTATATTTTCAGCATCCTATGCTGTGACGTCATTCATACATTGTAAATTCAAGTGTGCATTCACTTCTTGTAGATTATTGGTATCAAGAATATACATGTCCTAGCATTCTGCACTGTTAGCGAGGGTTGCATGAAACGTACCAATCCGTTGGCCACGCTGGGCGATAATAAACTCAACGCCCAAGCGTTTTTTGGATTCTAGTGCATCAAGTTCATTCTGAATGCGCTCCCTCAAAGGAACAGGCAGCGGAAAATGCTCAGAGGATGTCGACTTGGGCACGGGTGTACAAGTCGTATAGGAAGGATCCGCAGATAACACCATGCCTTTTAGATGAATGACAATGCACTTTAAGCCACGAAGACTGCCTTCTAAGAGGTTTTCGTCTTGATGCTGACAGAGACGAACATGACGCGCGAGGCACTCCAGTTCTTTGTACAAGTATTCTGGAGTTAGATGCCCGAAAAGTAAATGAGTGGGTTGTTCGGATGAAAAACTGCACTCAAGGAAAACCGCTTTAAGCTTGCTTTGCGCTGCTCGAGGGGCAACATTCCCCCAAAGTGTGCTGTTGCACGATGAATGGCAGACTAAGTCAGGCTCGACGTCACCCATAAATAATACGTCCATGT
>ENA-OOJM01000131-OOJM01000131.1-human-skin-metagenome-genome-assembly--contig:-NODE-131-length-25145-cov-6.986967_pt1 | contig 25145 bp, 12 predicted proteins | sample MGYA00248875_ERZ500988 | MGnify/ENA primary metagenome ERZ500988 (study PRJEB25958, sample SAMN03398507) | human skin metagenome | study: EMG produced TPA metagenomics assembly of the Human Skin... | reverse complement strand
CTCGCTGAACCTGCATCAGCTGAGCGTCATTCGGTGGTGGCGCTGCTTGCAGAAGGAGCTTGCACAGCGGACGAAGGGCCGTGAGACTCACGTACATCATCGATACGCCCTCGAGACCCGCCAGCAGCTTATCAAACGATGCTGCCTGGGTAGGCGGCAGGAAGACGGCCGATACGACCAGCACAATGGCAAAAAACAGAATTAATCCCGCAAACGGGTTCAAAAATGCATGGTACAAAGGCTGTGCCGCCATCACTGGGCGAACCAAGACAGACATATGGCGTGCATGCGATGGACGGCGTAGACGACCATCCAGGCTCTCGTGCCATCCATCCAGGCCCATACCACATGCCATGCCGAGCCGCTCGTGATTCCGAAGCACGACATTGGTTGCGACGCACATGCCGAGCGCCACGACCAGCACGCCTAGCGGCAGAACGAGACCAGCTCGGTCTTCTTCATGTGGTGCACTCGACGCGAGTAAAGCGTGTTCAGCATTCTCCTTGCACATGTACATGCCAGCAAAGAAGAGGTACAAGACCAGTGTAAAGTCTAAAAGTGACTCGAAGCGGTGCATGCCAAAAGGGCGCCGCAGAGGCTCTGAGGCAGCGGACTTGGTCCGGTATTTGCATATGGCATTCACGAGTCCCAGCGTGTCAAACACGACCAGGAAGCCAAAGCCTGTGAGAGCGAGTGAGTCGCGCAGCTGGCCCATCACCCATAGCGTAGCACCCAGGCCAAATTGCACCGTGCCGAACGCTGCCAGCGTGTACATTCCGCACGGCAGGGGCTGAAGCGTATCAAGTGGCTCTTCGGGCGTTGTGAAGGATTCCGAGACGGCACGGCTGGGCATAGACGTCCATGCAGCAGACGACGCCCGCATAGGATCGGGCGAAATGAGTTGAGTCGGATCGAGCTGCATGGACGGCGACAGAATATGACTCGCGCGACGCTCGCTGCGACGCTGATCACGGCGCTTGACCGGTGATACGGTATCGGGGGAGGCAGGCTGTGCATCCTGCGTCACTATCTTGGGCAAAACCTGTGGCTGTTGAGAACGAAATGCCTCATATTCGCGCGCTGCGTCTGTGCCTGGTCGGGGAAAGAAGGCCGATAGATTCCGTGCATGAATCTGTGAGCTCCTTCGCGAGTGCTCGCGCTGCGCGGCTCCACGAGCCTCGTGGGCGCTGCTCGGTACCGTCCGTGTCGGTGCTGATCTTGGCACACGGCGCTGCGGATTTAGCGCAGGTACGATGCGCTGCGGTGGCTCCGACGCCATACCAGGTGAGGGGTGGCGAACCTGCTCCAACCCGCGGCCAGCGCATTGCTTATAAAGCAACACTCGGAGGATGAGTCCAGTCCCAGTTACCGATAGGCACGCGAAGCGGCGCGAGGTGACGACGATGGGCACTTCGCAGAGAGTGAGACAGTGCTATGGCTGATGCGTCTGCCGTGCTCATCACTGCGAGCTGAGGAGGGCATGCCTGTGGGCGCTGAGGCCATGCGGTGGCCGCGGGGTAGGCCATGGTGTGATCACGTGCATGGACCAACATTTACCTGGCCGAGTCGGTGGCGGCGACGTCGTTGGTGTTTGGTCATGCCTGCATTGCGAGGAGCGCCGCGCCTCGGCTTTACGGCGTCCAAGTCGCGTGAGGCGGCTGTGCGTACGAGTGGAAAGCGGGCGGCGAAGCTTGAAGCTGCCGCGAAGGCCGTGGCACACGCAGACGAGAGCCACGGGACCTACCCTCCAGAGCTACTTCAGCAGGCCAAAGGTCGGCCATCCATCGACATCAACGATCCGCGCTATGATGCTCTTTGGGCACGCACGCGCGAGACGATGGGCATCTACCCGATCCACACTGAGGGCATGCACCGCATTGAGCTCATCCTGCGTGTATTCGACCTCAATCCGACATACGGGCCGTGCATGGGCCTCACTCGACTCGAGCGGTGGGATCGTGCGAAGGCGCTAGGACACGATCCGCCGGACGAGATTCGTCATATTTTGAGTACGCGTCAGGGCGTGCTGGATTGGCAGAACAGTATTCTAGACTAATGATGGTATAGCACATGGCGAGGTAGACGGAAGCTCAGGCAGTACATGTCCTTGTTGGGCGCCACGGAGCGGACCAGGTGCAGCGACACGTCTGAGGGCGCGAGATGCGCACCGAGCGCAGCACTGGCGCGGGCGCAAATGTCCGTCGCGGCATGTTCCACGTCCTTGGTGAAGCAGTGGACATGCACCATGGGCCACGGCTCGAGTTGCGGAGCCTGCTGCCGAGCTTGGATCTCAGCCTCGAGAGCCTCGTAGCCCGCATGCTTGGCGAGATCCGTATACGCACCGCGAAAGGCATCGAGGAACTCGAGAGCCGTCGCTGGCAGGTTCATGACAAAGTGGTCGATGAGCCGCCGTGGCCGAGGATCGAGGGCGGATGGCATCGTTTCGCTGGGCGTCTTTCTCTCGCGCCGCTTCTGGCGCCCGCTCATCAGAGAGGCGTCCTGGGCTGGGAATGCGGCGTCCCATGCTTGCAGGATACTGCGCCGGATAAACGCGCGGCCGTCTTCGCAGCTGGGTATACAGTGCGCCTCGACCTTATTTTGGCGTGCATTGTGCACGAGACTCGCGTGGCATGCTGGGTTGAGGTCGTTGGCGAGGACCCAGCATCCTTTTTTGGCGGCTGGCACAGCAAAGGGCCCGACGCCGGCCATGACGTCCGAGACCACTTGGAACGGCAGGAACTGGTCGATGAGGCGTCCGTGCTCTGTATGAAGGCGGCTGTTCCAGTACACGTGCCGAAAGTCGAGCGTAAAGAGGCACCCCGACTCGGACACCTGCGCCGTGTACACTGGCTTGCCGGCCAACAGCTCCATCGCAAAAACGCGAAATTCCGTCTCGATCGTGTCGAGTTTGTTGACGACCGTCTCGACGCGCGGCGTCTTTTCGAGAATCACCTGGCCGATCAGGTAGCGATAGGCCAGGTACTCTTCACGGAGATTGACGTGCGCAATGTGTCCGACCATGGAAAAGGCCGATGGAGCGCCCTCTTCGAGCGCATCGGGGAGCAATGCACGCAGAATTTGGTCGACGTTCCAGTAGTCCCAGTCGAACACGACAGGATGCGGGATCAGCGTGCCGTTCGAGGCTTGCACTGCGGCCATCAGAGCCTGTGGCACACGCTCGTCCTGCGGCAGACTCAGCTGCAGCACGCGGATGGCTGCATCGCCCTGCGGATCAGGCTGGATGTGCTTGGAGCGGCGCGACCGGAACACATGCTCGCGGACGTCCGGGTGGTGTGCGAGTGAGCTGCACGCGGCCGCGGCGCATCGAACACCGCAGAGCGGCAGTTCCTTGCGCAGCTGTGCCTTGGCGCGCGTGAGGATCTCGAGCTGCTCGGTCTGCTGTCTGTCGCGCTCGCGCACATCATCCATGGCTCTGCGTTGCATCTCGATACCAGCCTGAGCGTGTGCCTGCAGAGGCGGTGCGTCGCTCGGCACATGATCGGACCTCAAGAGCGGCAGCCGCAGCGCCGTCGACGGCTCCAAGCCCGGGTCCTCCGGCACAGGCTTGGCGCGCGCAGGGTGCGTCGGCTTGTGGAAGCGCGGCTTGTCAATGTAGCTCATCCAGCGCACGTGTACAGCGACACGCCACGTTCTAGCGACCCACGAGCGACACACGATGGAGGGAGGCCTGCAAAAGGGGTGTGCGAAGCGCTGACTCAGCGCCCTTCGGTGGCTTTCCTCGTGGCATGTCGCAGGACGACACGGCACGGGCTTCGCCGGCCGCCGAGCGAGCACACGAGTCGGACTTGGACGACGATGGCCGCTCTAGTGAGTCGTGGGCGGATTCATCCAGTGACGATGGGCGTGCCTCGCCCGCGCCGCAGCCGCCTGTGCGCATCAAGGTGAAGCGCAGCCGCACGCCCAGCAGGCAGGGCGAGGAGTCAGCCTCCGAGAGGCCGCGTGCGCTGCCGCGGGTGCCGCCTGCCGACACGCTCGTGAGTGTGCGCCCACTGAAGCAGCTGCGGTCGAAGACGCTGCGCGCTGCGCTCGATGCCCTCATTGTCGGCCTCAAGAAGCGCGACTCGTATCTGTTTTTCCACGAGCCCGTGAACGCCGACGAAGTGCCGGGCTACCGCGACGTGATCACGCATCCCATGGATCTCGGCACGATGGAGAAGCGCATTCACGAGGGATACTATACACATATGGACATGTTCCAGCACGACTTTATGTTGGTGACGCAGAATGCGCAGCAGTTTAATCCACCGAGCTCGATTTACCACACGGCCGCGCGCCGTCTCGAAGTGTGGGGTCTTCGGGCGATTGCGCGCGAGGCCATGAGCGTGGTGGATGACGACCAGGTCGACGCACAGCAGCCCGAGGAGCCGCCTGCCCGGCGCGGCCGCAGGAAGCGCTCGTCCCTGTCGATCGAGGCCGAGCCGCACGCCGAGCATCTCAGTCGCCGCATGATGCGCATCGGCAGTGCGCGGTCGACGACCTGGTCGCTCCAGGGCGTCCAAACGACGGATCCCGACGAGCTGCTGTTCCGGCGCACGCTGGCGTACGCTGGTGTCGGCCAGCACCAACTGACCGGGAAGAGTGCGTGCAGCGCGCGAGTGCATGCCAAGCCGAAGCGGCGACTTGCGCCGCCTCTGTCCATGACAGCGACAGAGGATGCCGTGGACGACACGGAGGCGTCGCCCTTCTCGTTTCACGACGACGGTTCCCTGGACGCGACGCAGCTGGCCGATGTGCATGAGTATCTCGCTCAGCAGACGCTGTTAGCGCCTCAGCTCGAGTCGCTGCAGCACTTGCCGATGATGCTAGCGGCCCAGCCACCGCCCAGCGCTCCGGCGGCCTCGTCGCCGTCGTCCGCTGCCGGTGCACCGCCCGCGCCGGGGGAGCCGAGCTTGGTGTTTCCGCCTGCGCAGCCCGGGCGCCCTGATGCCCTCTATGCCGCGACACGGACGTATCCTGAGGCTGCGAGCAAGAATACCAGTCACTCGTTCGAACACACGCATGTGCCAGACGCCCAGCGCGCACTGCCCTACATGCTGGCGTCGGTGCCTGGCCCGTCGGGTCTGGGCACGCATGGCACACGGCCGATGCGGCCGATCTGGCCCGCTCTGCCGCCACCCGCATTGCAGGAAGCGCGGCTGCGCCTGAATCGCCGCGAACGCGAATTGGAGCAGGAGCGCGACGAGTCGAACTGGACGTTTTTCCGGCCGCACATGCATCGCATTCTCGCGCACGAGGACGTGGGCCTGTACGCCAGTGTGCCGGCGTGGGCAGCGTGCGTCTCGGACGACCAGCCGCTGCAGCCGTATGCGACGGCGTCGGGCGAGCCGCTGCTGCACACGCTGCGCGAGTGTCTCCGGTCGCTGCCGTACCGAGCCGTGGGTCTGCCGCGCACCGCGCAGTTTGTGCCGCGTGCATCTCTGCAGCATCTTCCGCCGGCTCTGCAGGTCGCCATGCAGGGCGCGCAGGAGTCGGAGCGCCTCATTGATACCGTGTACGGCAGCGTCGACGGCCTCGCCTACGCCCGCAGCCTCGCCGAGTTTGTGGGCGGCGCGTCAGGAGATACACACTTGCATCAGCATGTCCGGCGCGCGGTGCTCGAGCCGATGACGGGCGGCCTGCTGGGGCTGCTCGCGGACGTCGGGCAGTCGATGCAGGCCCATGTGGATGCGTCGGACAAGCTGATGCAGCTGCTGGACGACGAAGATGGCTCGCTTGCTGCGGCGCTGTGGCAGAAACCAGGGGCGGTGCCAGCGCTGGATCAGGTGCTGCGGACGTTGGTCGAGTAGGAGGCTCTGTGCACGAGTGTGCCTTCGCCTGCGCCATACCCGAGCGCGATGCGCGTCTGCTCACCGTGGTGCGCGAGACTCGCGCGCAGGTGCGCGGCCAGGTGACTGCGAATCGCAGCGTACGTCGGGTGGTCGCTTGGGTGCAGGTCGTGGGGTATATGTTCGTCGGGGGCCGCTACGGCCGGGCATGGTGCGCCTGTGCGGTGCGCCAGGACGAAAGGGTCCACGGGAACGGGCGCGCCAAAGGCCACGCTGATATCAGCGCCGAGTCGCGGGCGCCAGCGCGGTGGTGCGCGGGGCTCCGGCATGATCTGGTCGAATCCCGTGAGCCATATCGGCACGACATACGGTGTCGTGGGTGCCTCGAGAATGAGGCGCGATATGCCCCACTTGAAGCGGCGCAGGCGTGTCGAGCGGCTCAGATTGACCCTGCCCTCCGGGAAGATGTGTACCCACGACCCAGCGCCTAGGCGCGTGATCGCATGGTTGATAGCGGGTTGGTAGATGCCCTGGCCACGGACCACTTCCCATGTCTGCCCGCGGTGAAAGAACCAGCGACACAGCTCGTTCCTGAAGATAATGTCACTGGCGCCCAGGCTCCAGCGCACCGTGCGCTCGTGTCGAAACACCGAGCGGGGCAGCGTGCCCCACATGAGCGGCTCGTCGAGCACGGAGATGTGATTCGCCAGGGACACGATGCCGCGGCCTTCCCTGGCACGTTGCGGATCCGTGAGGAGGCGCACGAACTCATCACTTCCCAGTACACGCACACTTCGGCACCCCAGCGCCAGAAACTGCCGCGACAGAGCCGCGACGAGGCGCACGATCGACGAGCTCGGCGTCCCTGCCGGCGGCATGGAGAGGCAACCTGGGACGATGGCATCACGTGGGCCTTTTTCTAGGATCCCTCCACACGCCGGCCGTCGGGGTCGGCGAGGCACGTCGTGGCGTAGCGACCTTCTTTCTCCCTTCGCCATGGCCTTCTCCTTCACCGGCTCCAAGAGTCAAGCAAGTGCGACGACTGAGCAAAAAGAGGCGCTCAAGCAGCGCGTCACTACAGAGATCGCTATGGCAAATGCTCAGCAGCTCATTAGCAAGGCGACCGACAAGTGCTACACCAAGTGCGTGCCGACGCCCGGCTCGTCGCTGAGCAGCAAGGAGCAGACGTGCGCGGAACGGTGCCTTGAGCGGTACTTTGAAGCATTCAACATCGTGAGTGCGACGTATGTGCGACGTATTGCTGCGGAGCGTGCGTCAGGCGCACTCGCTACCGACGCCGCCTAAACCATGCGACGACCGATGCATTCTACGTAGGGAGATTACGTCCGCATGGCCTTTTTCTTTTTCTTGACGCCCTCCGCGCCGGGCTGAATCGCGCCCGTAGCCAAGCCGAGATGGCGCGTCGACTCGCCAAAGGCTGCGCGGGCTGAGTAGTAGTCGTTGCCGCCGAGAGCCGCGTCGTCCTCGTCGCTCGAGTCTGCGTCACGCCGGCCGATCCGTGTGTTCCACGTGGACGGTGCGGGGCTGGACCTGGTCTCGTCGCTCGTCAATGGAGCGGGGGCAAGCGCTGTGACAGGTGGCGGCGGCGCCTCGGCGGCGGGGGCAGGCGCCTCCTTCGTAGACGTCGGGATGCCCTCCGACAAAAACGCCCGGTAGATATCAGACGCCTCGGAATCCGGGGCGGCCTGGGTCTGGGGAGCGGTCACCTGGAGATACGAGAGAGCCGGCGCCAAGCTCTCGGCCGCGGGCGTCGTGTCCATGCCGAGGGAGCCTGTGCCGTCGACGGGCCGACCGAGTTCGAGCTTGAAGGGAATGTCCGTCTGCGACTCGGAAATGGAGATATGCTTGTTCTTCGGCGTCGATTTGGTCTTGAGTGCTGACTTGAGCGGGGTCGCCGTGCGAGACGTGCTGGGTGTGCTGGAAGGGCCAGATGGCAGCTGATCAGGACGCGCGACCCATGACTCGGTCGCATGCTTGCTCGGATGAAAGTAGCTCGAGGGCGCGGGCGGTGGGAATGCGCTGCCTGTCGCTGGATCGCGCTTCTTTTTCGTCTTGACCGAGTGCGTCGAGGCGGCCGAGCCTGTCGACGATACGCGGTCGGAGCTCACGCGCTTCTTGACTTTGCGCGTTGCGCCCGGAGCACCGAGATCCACGGAGCTGCTGCGTGCCTTGCGCTGGTGCATCACATGTGCGGGCGGCGGGCCCTTTGAGATGCCGTACGAATCTGACTGCCGCGATGAAGGTCGGGCGGTGATGCCGGCGCCGATCACGCTTTGCCGAATCGCATCGTCGAGCATCTGCTCCTCGCGAGAACGGATCGGCATTCGTGGCGCAGCGCGGCTCGCGCCTACACGCTCGTTCACGTGGCGCGTCACATTCGTGGGCATCTCATCGTCGCTGCTGTCGCGGCGCTCGCGCATGTGCCATGCGGACGACCGACCTGACTTGCTGCTGCTCCTCCTGGGCGATAGGAGTGCGTCTGAGCTGGATGGTGCGCCGGCCATGTCGGTGCGGAAGAGATTCGAGACGCGCGAGAAGAAGCCACCCCCTGACGCGTGGGATCGTCGGTATCCATCGTCTGAGGCGACGCGGCGATGCCGCTGGGGCCGATGCACGACGGACGTGTCCGCCGTGCTGAGCTCGTCGGAGTCGTTGCTGTGCACGAAGAGACGCGGCGCTGTCGGCACGCCACCTGGGACGGCAGGCGCTACGAAGCCATCGCGAGCATGGTCCAGGTTCATGCGAGGCGCCGTGGGTACGCCACCGGGCACGGTCGGCAGCGAGGCGGCGGGCAAGTGGCGCGACAGGCTCGACGAGCGCTTCGTCCTGGAGCGCGTGCGCGGCACAGGCGAGGCGATGGGTGACGAGTGATCCATCGATGGCAACGGCGATGGAGCCACGGCGTCGACGGCAGGCTCGGCCCAGGCCTGCTCGTAGGGCAGCTGCGGCTGCTCGTACACCAGCGCGTGGTCGTGCGCGCTGGGTGGGGCAAGCGGCTGTGGCTGCGGTTCGTGCGGCAGGATGTGGCGAAAGACGGAGGCGTCTGACAAGAACACGTGCTGCTCCGCGGGGCCGACGGCCGGTGGTGGCGGCTGGTACGGCATCATATACGGCTGGATGGGCACGGGTGCGACGGGGTAGTCCGCATCGAATGTGTCGAGGAACACGAGGATATCACGCGCGCTGTCCATCATGCGGGCGCCCGTATCGCCCAGCACCTTGGCGCGCATCGTCAGGGCCTCTTTGAAGGTGCGGCGCTTGACGGCCACGAGAGCGGTCATCTCATTCGCGAGTGTCTGCTCGCATGCCTGGAGCTCGTTTTGGGAGTCGAAGACGCGATCCTGGTGGTCTTCCTCGCCTTTCATCAGCTCCCAACGCGTCGGTTTGCGCTGCGTCATTTTGATGACGCGGCTCATGAGGATGTCGCGGTCGCGCACGATGCTGCGGATGCTCTGCTCGCGATCGAGCATGTCTCGCAGTGACGCATTGTACTGATCGAGGGCCTGTGCATACGTCTTTTGCGCATTCGCTGCGGACTCGAGTGCCTGCGACACGATGCCCGAGGCATGATCCAAGTCCGGTGTCTCGGAGATGCCCCAGGCGTGGAGGGACGAGGCGGCCGCGTAGGCGGCGGACGTGGCGCCCAGGAGGTCATCGACATAGGCCTTTTCGCTCTTGATCAGGTTCTGCAGCGCGCGGCTGTCGGTCGCGGGCGTGCGTGGCTGATTCCTGTCCACCTGCACGTTCATGTTGGGTGGGACAAACACCTGGGCGGCGGCGCGACGTGCCTCGGTCCGTCGTGGATGGGCCGCCTCAACACGTCTCGGCCGAATGTTACACACTATGGAGGCGATGGTAGGCGGGGCTGGGCTCCTGGTAGGCCTGGCAAAAGAGGCGCGCTTGCTCCTGGGCGAGGAACGCGAGCAAGGCATGGACGTGGTCGCGCAAGAGGGACACGGACGCGGGGTCCATGCTGGTATGGGACACAATGTCAGGTAGATTCACAAATAGGCGCAAGAGGTGCTCTGCCCCGTACATGTCGCTCGCCTCGAGATCCAGCTGGCCAGCAGCGTTCACGGGCACTTCCTGCTGCGCTGCGCGTCCGCGCCGCGCGGGCTTGGGCTCATCGTCGCGTGCCTGGGGTCCGTGCAGCTTCCGCATCTGCACGTACTGCTCGCGCTCGAAGCGGTAGAGCAGGTTTTGGGCGAGGCTCTTGTCAAAGTAGAGCTGGAGGCCCGCGAGGACCTCGGAGAGCACGTGGGACGATCGTGCGTCGGACGGGCGGTGCCGCTCGGCAAACTCGTGGAGAATCTGCTTGACGTTCGGTGTGCGTGGGAGGGGGACGAGCTGCTCTTTCCGCGTGATGTTTTCCCAGTCGTCGACGAGCTGCGACTTGAGCGACTCGGGCAGGACGAGGCGCAAATCAGGCTTGCGCTCGTGGTCGTCCGCCTCGGAGGCGTCGCGGCTCCGCTTGGACCCGCGCCGGCCGCTCGTCGTGCCGGGGCCGGAGGCGCTGCCCCTGTGGCGCGTGTCTGTCTTGGATCGCGCGGCGGCGTTCTCTGCGTGCGCCGCCGCGACGGCCGCAGCCGCGGCCGCCTCGGCCTTGTGCGCGTCGACGAGGGCCTTTTGCCGCGCGAGATTCTCGTCCGTGTGCTTGAGCAGGCGCGAGTCGGGCACCCACTCGTCCCATGTCTTTTTCCAGCCCTGGTAGTGCACCAGGTAGTGCGGCCCCACGGCGCCATGCTGATTCTCTGTGCCCTTCCAGTCTTCGGCCATCAGGATCTTGGCCTGGTACATGAGCGGCCCGTGGAAGCACAGCACCTTTTCCTCCGGCTGGTACTGCATCGCGGCGCACAAGAGCTGGCCGCGTGCGTGGCGAGCGCTGCCACGCGCTCTGGTGCCACGTGGTGTTGGCGGGACGGCCGCTGGCGCTGGGCGTGCGTGGAGGCCGGCGGTCCTTCGCTGGGCGCACGATGGAGCACTGGAAGCAGTGGACGGCGTCCGTGGGGCCGTTGGGGCAGAAGCTGACGGAGCGCTTTGGCACGCTGAACCAGCAGGCGCGTGAGCGCTTTGGACACGCGCAGGATCTGACGGAGCTGCCGGCCGAGTACAAGCAGCTGGAGCAGCGGGTGGATGCGCTGAAAAGTGCGCACCAGCACATGGTGCGTACGATCAAGACGTATGAGAGCGAGGCGTATGACTACCCGCATGCGCTGCAGGAGTCTGTGACGCATGGCGCTCAGCATCTGGGCCACACGCTGTCGACGTGGGCGGCGCAGGCGACGAAGAGTGCGGCGCCCGCGGCCCCGGCGTCCGAGACGCATCCACGCACGTTGAGTCATGCGATCGCGCGCAGTGCGACAGCGGCGGCGATGGACTTGTCGCAGTGTCCCGCGAAGGTGCCGGCGTATGCGGAGGGCGAGCTGGTCGACACGACGGAGAGCAAGCTGGCCGAGCTGCTGCGCCGCTTTGCTGTGGCGCAGGATGCCGTGGGCCATGCGCGCCTGCACCAGGACCAGTCGATCGTCTATTCGTTCCTGGTGGTGTGGAATACGTTTGGCGCGCAGATCCAGATGGCCCTCCGTGCGCGCCAGCAGGTGCGTGATGCGCGTCTGCACCTCGATGGATGGCGCGCGCATCTCAAGTCGGCGGAGCAGTCGAGCACGCCGAGCAGCAGCAAGCTGGCATCGCTGCGCGAGGAGGTCGAGCAGGCGGAGGACAAGCTGGTGAGTGCGACGGAGGAGGCGATCAGCTTGATGAAGACGGTGCTGGACAACCCGGAGCCGATCAAGAGCCTGGCGCAGCTCGTGCAGGCGCAGCTCGCGTACCACCGCTCGGCGGCTGCGACGCTCGAGCAGCTGAGTGCGGACATGTCGGACATGGTCACGAGCGTCGAGACAGACTTTCGTGCATCGCGGGAGTAACGTACGTACATCGTAGCTAGGGACAGGTCGGGTATCGTGGCGCGCGTGCGGCCGCGGCGTGCGGTCGAGGCGTGCGGTAGCTGGAGGCGGAGAAGCGGGGGACGAGGCCCGGCGCCATGAGCAGGCCCAAGAACACGAGCGAGAAGAGGCGCGTCGTGTGGACGATCCACGCGTGAAAGTCGCGCAGCTCCTCCGCGTACGTGTAGATGACGAGGAACATGAGCTGGACACACAGGACGACGGCCGAGCCCAGCAGGTCGTGCAGGTATACGAGTGTGTGGGGCGACACTTTGTGCAGGCGCGGCAGACGCAGGAGCGAGGCAGCCATGCGCGAGGCCGTCGTGGGCGTCGGCGCTGGCGCGCATCCACTGACCGGGAGCGCGCGTCGGAGTCTGTGCAGCGTGGTGGCGTACAGGCCCCATTGCAGGCAGACGAGCAGGTACATGAGCGAGTACAGCAGGCGGCTGCGGACGGTGAGGCCCGAGCAGGCCCATGCGATGTGCGAGACGCGCATGTAGGACTGCCATGCTGGGCGGTGCGGCCACGCGCCGCGGTCTGTCTGCGCGACGAGCGCCATGAGCGCATCGAGGAGGCGCATGCACATGCCGAGGGTGGCTTCGGCGAGCCACAAGTCCAAGAGGCGCGCGATGTAGAAGCGCTCCGGACGCGCGTAGCGCACGTACATCGCGGCGGCACAGAGGGCCGACACGCCCGTCGCATACGCGTAGCAGGCCCTGGGCCGGCGCGCGATCGCGTAGAGCAGCAGCACGCCTGTGGTGCCGGCGAACACGCATGCGTAGGTGCCGATCAAGGCATGGTACGGCGGGGGCCACTGCAACGCGACGTCCGGGTCCCAGGCGGGGGGCGCAGGCATCCGAGGCAGCCGCGCTGGGTCGACGACGAGACGAGAGGAAGCGAAAGGGGGCGGACTATGGCGCTGACTAATCTCACGGGGGTCGGGGCCTACGCCGGCGACTGCAGGACCATGGCCAGGAGGGCCATGCGGATGAACAGGCCGCAGCGCATCTGGCGGAAGTACGCGGCGCGCTTGATGTCAAAGTCGACCTCCAAGTCGACTTCGTCGACGCGCGGCAGGGGATGCAGGACGACCATGTCGGGCTTGGCGCGTGCGAGCACATCGTTGTTGACGACGTAGCAGCCCTTGACGGCCTCGTACTCTTCGGGCGACGCAAAGCGCTCGCGCTGGATGCGCGTCACATACAGCACGTCCGTCTTGCCGATGACCTCGTCGAGGTTCGCCGTCTCGTACACGGACATGCCGAGCTTGAGCACCTCGCGGATCACCTCGCGGGGCATCTCGAGCGACGGAGGGCTCACAAAGTTGACGCGCACGCCGTACAGCGACAGGAGGCGCACGAGCGAGTGCGTCGTGCGGCCGTTCTTGAGGTCACCGAGCATCGTGACCGTGAGGCCATTCACGGTGCCGAGCTCCTCGCGGATCGTAAACACATCGAGCAGCGCCTGCGTCGGGTGCTCGCCGACACCGTCGCCCGCGTTGATGATCGGCACCGGCGAGAACTTCGCCGCCTCCTGCGACGAGCCGACCGCTGGATGACGCAGCACAATCACGTCGCTGTAGCAGCCGAGCGTGCGCACCGTGTCCGCGAGCGTCTCGCCCTTGGCCACCGACGAGCGCGACGTATTGATCGACACGACCTGTCCACCGCAGCGCAGCATCGCCGCCTCAAACGACGACGACGTGCGCGTCGACTCTTCGTAAAAGAGCGTCGACAGCAGCCGGCCGCGCAGAATGTCGAGCGTGCCGTGGCGCTGCACAAGGAAGCGCATCTCCTGCGCGACAGCAAAAAGCGCATGCAAGTCGTCGCGCGTGAATTGGCGCACCGACAAGATGTGGCGCCGCGACAGCGACGGATGGTACAGCGACAGCTGCGTCGCAGGTGCGGGGCCGGCGATCGGATCGAGGCGCAGCTCGTCCATCGGAGCCATGCCGCGCGCGGCGCGGTGGAACGGCGAGCGCGCGGACCACGACGGCGACGCAGGCACCGCAGGCACCGCAGGCGTCTCGGGAGCGGCGGCCGCAGCCTTGACCGGCGCGACGGCACTCACGTTCGAGCCGAGCGGCGCGTCCGTCTGCCACCTGCCATCGAGCATGATCGTCTGGCCACGCACCTCGACGCGGTTGATGGTGCCGCGCAGCGCAGCTGCCTGCACAGGCGACCACACACCGGCCTGCTCGTCGTCCTGAGCGATGCGGTCGACTTCGGCAAACACGTGTGTGTGCGGCTGCTCGGGCAGCTGGAAGATGGTGCGCGGGTTCGTGCACAGGCGCGACTCGATAAAGTCGAGCGTGAGACGGCCGTCGTTCACGGCCTGCAGCAGCAGACGCACGCTGTCGTCGAGACCCGCGACCGGCTGGCTGGGCGTGTGACCCGTCTGCACGGCCAGGTCGTGCGGGACCGCGTTGACCGAGAGCGCGTCCACCTGCTCGAGGTGCTCCCAGAGCGCCGCCTGGTCGCTCGACGACGGCAGACACGAGGCCATCGGGTACATGTCGCTCGAGAAGAAGAGGGCATACACGGCCACGTCGCACGTCACACGCAGGCCCTGCTTCTTCGAGAGCGCAATGAGCTGCACGTCGTCGCTCGTGCGCACGTTCGTGACGTGGAGCGCACGGCGATGCAGGCTCGCGAGGAGCAGCGCCGACGCGAGATGCGCGCCAGCGGCGTCGGTGATGATGAGCTTGTCCTCGGGCCAGTGCGCAAAGTACGCAGCGACGTTCGCCGTGCGCGCGCTGTGCACTTGCGCCTCGCCCGCGTACGACACGTACAAGGCGCGCACACGCGCAGCGAGCGCAGGCAGCTCGTCGACATGCTCGGGCGTCGCGAGCAGCGTGAGCGACGCGTCAATCGCACACGAGCCGTCGAGCGCCGCCTCGGCGGCCGACAGCGACGCGTCGTCGACGATCGCGCTCTGCGCACCAAGAGGCGCAAACACGATCGACGTGAACCCACCGCGCGCGGCCGCACGCGTATACGCGGCCACGGCGTCCTTCGTGAGCGCCGGCACAACGGCCTGGAGCTGCACGAGGCCGGGGAACGAGCACGTGACATGCGACGTTTTCGCGTCGACGGGCAAGAGGTGGAACTCGTTGCCCTGGCGGCGGTGGACGGCGAGGGCCTCCACAAAGAGCTTGGCGTTCTTGACGTTGGTCACAAGAGGGATGGAGCGGTCGATGGCGAGGCGGCGGGCGCGGTAGCCCATGGACGTGAACGACGACGGGCGGCGGTACTTGTTCTTGCTGGGCAGCGAGATGAACAGGGAGCTGCGGCCCTGCGTCAGGTGCGTGAGCAGCGAGTACGACGCCTTGTGGCCCTGCTCGCCGCGCCAGTCCTCGTCCTCGGGCAGCGCCTCGAGGTGGATGACGGGGATGCCGTTCTCGGAGTAAAAGTCGGCTGTGCCGGACGAGCCGTACAGCGTGAAGCCGAGCTGGTGGAGCGTGCGCACGGACGGCAGGAGCTCCTGCTTCTCGCTGTACGGGCCGATGCTCAGGAGCACATTGTTCGTCGGCATGCGCATGCCGCTCGCGAGGAGCGCGCGCAGGTACGCCTCGTACTTGTTGCGCCCGAAGCACGCGACCTCGCCCGTCGACGCCATCTCGACGCCCAAGATCGGGTCGGCGCCGCCAAGGCGCGAGAAGGAAAACTGCGGCACCTTGATGCCGACATAGTCGCGCGGCATGTCGACCGGGGGGTACGCCTGCAGGTCCAGGCCCATTATCGCACACGTCGCCATCTCGATCGCGTCGACGCCCGTGACCTTCGACACGAAGGGGAACGAGCGCGCGGCGCGCACATTGCACTCGATCACCTTGATCTCGTTGTTCTTCGCGATAAACTGGATGTTGCACGGGCCCGTCACGTTGAGCGCCGCCACAATCATGCTCGTGGCATGCTCGATGCGGCGCACCGTCGCGGCCTCGAGGTCCTGCGGCGGCATAATGAGCGTCGCATCGCCCGAGTGGACGCCGGCATTCTCGACGTGCTCCGAAATGTAGTGCATGACCAGCTTGCCGTCCTTCGCGACGGCGTCCATCTCAATCTCCTTCGCGCCCTCGAGGTACTTGGTGATCACGACCGGGTGCTCGCGGTTCACGGCCGTCGCCTGCGACAGGTAGCTGCTGAGGTCCTCGGGCGAGTAGACGACGTTCATCGCCGCGCCACTGAGCACGTACGACGGGCGCACAAGCACCGGGTAGCCGAAGCGCGCACACGCGCTGTGGGCGTCCTCGAGCGACGAGAGCTCCTTCCACATCGGCTGGTCGACGCCGAGGCGGTCGAGCATGCGCGAGAACTTGTAGCGGTTCTCGGCATTGTCGATCATCTCGGGCGACGTGCCGAGCACCTTGACGCCCTGGCGGTGCAGCGGCAGCGCAATGTTGTTCGGCACCTGGCCGCCCATCGAGATGATCACGCCCGCGCTCTGTTCCATCTCGTAAATGTCCAGCACAGTCTCGAGCGAGATGTTTTCAAAGTACAGGCGGTCCGCCTCGTCATAGTCCGTCGACACCGTCTCGGGGTTGTAGTTGACCATGACCGCCTTGAAGCCCTTCGCACGCAGCGTGCGAATCGCACGCACGGCGCACCAGTCAAACTCGACCGACGAGCCGATGCGGTAGACGCCCGAGCCCAGCACCATCACGCCCTGGTCGTCGAAGCTCACGTCGTGCTCCACCGCATTGTACGTCGTGTACAGGTAGTTCGTGTGCGCAGGGAACTCGGCCGCGACCGTGTCGATCTGCTTCACAAACGGCATGATGCCCAGCTCCTGGCGGCGGCGGCGCACGGCAAGCTCCGTGCTCGCCGAGTAGCGCGCAATCTGGTGGTCCGAGAAGCCGAGCTGCTTCGCATGGCGCAGCAGGTCCGCCGGGATCTGCGCGGCCCCACTGCGCTCCATGGCCTTCGCCGTCGCGATGATGCCCGCCAGCTTGCCGAGGAACCAGCGGTCAATGCTGCTCAGCTCGTGGATGCGCTCGATACTCATGCCGTTCGAGAGCGCATTCGCCAAGGCAAAAATGCGGCGGTCCGTCGGAGACGCCAGCTCCTCCTCGATCTCCGCGTCGTCCACCTGGTCGTTCTGGCTAAAGCCGGCAAACGAGGGATCGACGGAGCGGATGGCCTTCTGCAGACTCTCTTCCAACGTGCGGCCAATCGCCATGACCTCGCCGACACTCTTCATGCTGCTGCCGAGCTTGGAGCTCACGCGCATAAACTTGCGCAGGTCCCAGCGCGGAATCTTGGTCACCACATAGTCGAGACTCGGCTCGAAGCACGCACACGTCTCACGCGTGACCGAGTTGCGCAGCTCGTTCAGCGGGATGTTGAGACCAAGCTTCGCCGCGACAAACGCCAGCGGGTAGCCCGTCGCCTTGGACGCTAGCGCCGACGAGCGCGACAGACGCGCATTCACCTCAATGATGCAGTATTCACGCGAGTGCGGGTTCAGTGCGTACTGAATGTTGCACTCACCGACCACACCGAGGTGGCGGATCACATTCACAGCCGTCGTGCGCAGCATGTGAAAGTCTTCGTCAGACAGCGTCTGGCTCGGCGCCACGACAATCGAGTCGCCCGTGTGCACACCCAGCGGGTCCAAGTTCTCCATATTGCACACCGTGATGCAATTGTCGCGGCAGTCACGCACGACCTCATACTCAATCTCCTTCCAGCCGCGCATACTCTTCTCGACCAGCACCTGCGGGCTGTTAGCAAAGGCCGTGTTGCACAGTTGGCGCAGCTCGTCCTCGTCCTTCGCAAAGCCCGAGCCCAGACCACCGAGGGCAAAGGCCGCACGCACAATCACCGGGAAACCGATCGAGCGCGCAGCCTGCAGCGCCTCGTCCCAGTTGTTCGCACTCGCACTCGGTGCACAGTGCTCGTTGATCTCTTCCATCGCCTGGGCAAACAGGTCGCGGTCCTCGGTCTTGAGAATCGTCTCGATCGGTGTACCGAGGTTCCTGACGCCCAGCTTCTCAAACTCGTCTTTCAGCTGGATACCGACGTTCAGGGCCGTCTGACCACCGAACGTGCAATAAATACCATCCGGACGCTCGTGCTGCAGTACTTTGAGCACAAACTCAGGCGTCACGGGCAAAAAGTACACCTTGTCGGCAAGACCCGTCGACGTCTGGATCGTTGCAATGTTCGGATTGATCAGCACCGTGTAAATGCCCTCCTCCTTGAGGGCCTTGATCGCCTGCGAGCCACTGTAGTCAAACTCACCCGCCTGGCCGATACTCAGACCACCACTGCCCAGCACCAGCACCTTTTTGGGACGCAGACGCTGGAAGCGCGCCTCGTGCTCCTCACGACGACCGCCAGGGAACGCCACAGGGCCACCCGTCTGCGGACCCCGAATCGCAGCGTGGTCCACCACCGAGCGCACAAACACATCGAACAGGAACTCGGTGTCGCGTGGACCCGGCGTGCTTTCTGGATGGAACTGCACACTGAAGAACGGCGCCGTCTGGCAGTAGATACCCTCGTTGCTGTGGTCATTCGCATTCACAAACAGCTCAGCCCAGTCGGCCGGCAGAGACGTTGCATCAACAGCATAGCCGTGGTTCTGCGACGTGATATAACAGCGACCCGAAAGCTGGTCCGAGCAGGGAATGTTCTGGCCACGATTGCCGTACTTCATCTTGGTTGTGCGCGCGCCGGCAGCCAGGGCCAGGATCTGGTGACCAAGACAGATACCAAACACGGGGATCACATCCGTCTTCCGCGAGATCAGCGCACGGACGCGCTCGACCGTCGACATGCAGTGCGTGGGATCACCAGGACCATTCGAGAGGAACAGACCGTCATACGGCTCGGTCTCCGACAGGATATCATGGTCAAAAGGCACGACTTTGAGTTCCACACCACGTGACGTAAAGCACCGAATTTGGTTCCGCTTCATGCCGAGATCCAGCGCCATGATCCGGATCGGACGGCCGCTGGCATGCATGAGCGTCGGCTCGTTCGCCTCGCGCAGACCGGCGGGCTGCGTGTCCTGTGGCGTAAAGAGCATCGGCGTCTTGCGCGACACACGCGCCACAAGGTTTTCGCTGTTCGGATCGTGCCAAGGCACTTCGATGATGCGCTGGCGCCAGTTGATCTCATCCATAGGGGCATGCGGCTGCAGGGCGAGCAGCCGACCGAGCATGCTTCCCTTCGTACGGATGCGCTTCGTCAGCGCGCGCGTGTCGATGCCGTAGACGGCAGGGATGCCCTGCTCCTTGAGCCAGTCGCTCAGGCCTGAAGCCGCAAGATAGTGGCTAAAGTCGTGGCTGTAATAGGCGACCACGAGCGCTGCCACATGGATCCGCGAGGACTCAAACGGCGCCTTGAGCTTCGGCATTTCATCGTCCGAGGCAGGGCGCGCAGGCACACCATAGTTGCCAACGAGCGGATACGTCAGCACGAGAATCTGTCCCTCGTACGACGGGTCCGTCAGCGACTCGACATAGCCCACCATACCTGTCTGGAACACACATTCACCCGAGACGCTCTTGCCCTCGGCACCGAAGCTGATGCCCTGGAGCTCGGTCTTGTCCGCAAGCTCCAGCACCATCCTGGGCGCATGTTCATGACCCACAGGAGCTAGTGTCACAGGTGGAGCAGGCGATGGAGCACGGGAGGGCACACTGTCGGCTAAGGCATTCCGCAGCGAGGGCGAAATGCCCGTAGGCGCCGTCGGAGTCTGACCTGATACCGACATACTTTCGCGGGACATGTTCCTTGTTGGATGCACGTCACAAACGTCGTCGTCAACGGACGTGTCACGAATGTCGTTCGCCAACCGCCGCCTACACAGTCAGTGGTGAAGCGCAAAAAAAGGCCAGCACGGATTTTTGCTGGCGCCACTGACAAAAAAAAAATGCGACTTCAGCGACCCCGTTCGACGGGCTCCAAAATATTAGTCAGCATTTGTAAGCTCTCGCAGCGCGCCACCCGTGCCCAGCTCTGGCAAGCAGGCAGGCCCATGGGGGCAGAGCGCAGTGGCGTGCTATGTCGTCTATAGTACAGGTTATTCGAGGTCCTTCTCTTCCTGCTTAGTTTCCTGTTTGGGTTCCTGGTCGGGTTCCTGCTTGGGTACCTGTTCGGGTTCCTGCTTGGGTACCTGCTCGGTTTCTTGCTCGGGTTCCTGCTTGGTTTCCTGCTTGGTTTCCTGCTCGGCTCCTTGCGCGTGTTCCTGTTCGTCCTCCTGCTCTGGTTTAGGCACGGCGACGCATGCATCGTGTACGGGATCATACTTGGACACGGGCACATGTTCTTCCTCGTCGTCCTCTGGCGCGGTGGGCGCGTCTTCTTCAGGCTTGGGCACCTTGACCGGCACGGGATCCTCCTCCGACGTGGCTTTCGCTGTTTTGCGCCGCTTCGTACCACGGGGCGTGGCGGACTCGAGCGGATCTGGCACCTTCTCAAGTATGTCGCGTAAAAAGTCAAACGTCTCAGTCATGAGAGCGGCGCGTTTCCTGCGGTTAGCTCTGCCTACGTACAAATGATACGGCGCGACACGCTTGCCGCCTGTCTTTCGCGTCTGCTCGACCGCTGTCTCGACAATGTCCTGAATAAACAGCTCGAGCGCTTTGGCTGCCAAGTCAGTCGTCCACACGTACAAATGACCACAGGCGTCGCTTGTGCGACCTTGCCCACATCTTCGTCCGCCTGCATAATGCGCTTGATGCGCGCAATAGGAAATTTGCTCGATGCGCTTCGCCGGACCATAGCGCTAGGAGACAGAGAGAAGCGTTGGAACGCGTCGTGCCAGGAGCACGAGATAGGAGCGCCCTGAACCGATGACGTAAGCCATAAAAAAGTGCCGCCCCCTGATCCAAGCGCCTCATGGGCGACGACTTGGACGATGGGCTCTTGCTGGACGAGCAACTAATCGCCCAGTCAGACGATGAACAAGCACCCGCGATACCAGATGCTGTAGACCCAGCCACGCAGAAAAAGCGCAAGCGTCGCGAGCATGCCAAAACGCAGCGCCGGAAAAAGGCGGCGGTGCGACAGGAGCAGTCCGAAGCGGCGCTGACGGTGGCGCAGCAGCCGTCCGACATCCAAGCAGACTTTTTGCGCACGATGCAACGCAAAGCGTTTCCTAAGCTGAGCGATCTCGAGCTTCAAGAGACCGGTGTACCTGCCGCAAGCATGGCCGAGACGTACACGTTTGAGCAGGAACGTACGCTCGAGCACATGCCTGCGTTTGTGCGGCACTTTTTTCCACTACCCGACACACTCTCCAGCGAGTGCGGTGCACCGCACGTCCTTGTGGTGGCGGGCAATGCACAGCGCGCCGCCGATATCGCGCGTGTCTTGCGAGTCCTTCTGCCGAACCCGAAAGCGACCCATGTTGGCAAGCTCTTCGCACGCCATTTCAAGGTCGAGGAGCAGGATGCATGGCTACGTGCACACGTCGCGCCGTTGTGTGTCGGCACGCCGCACCGTCTACAGAGTCTTGTGGAGCGTGGCTCGCTGCGCCTCGAACACACACAGGCCCTCGTCATTGACTACACCTGGCGGGACGCCAAGCAGCGGACCGTGCTTGAAACGCCAGAAACATGCAGTGCCTTGCTGACGCTGCTGGGCCAACGCGCAGTACGCGACGCCCTGCAACGCCCACGGCGGCCGTGCCGCATAGCGTTGTATTAGATAGACACGTGGTGGGTGCGGCTGTGTAGACCAACACAACCGAGCTGTGGAAGCATGTGACGGGCGCAGCCTTTGCTGCATATACGTTTTTTGATTGGTTCTGACTCGCCGCGCTGGACTCGGTGATGCACGCGGCCCTGGCATTAGAAAACGAGGTCGAATCGCATATGGTGGGTCTTGGTGTTTCGCCAAATGCCGAGTGCGACGCCAGGGTCGACCAGCTCAGGGCGTAGCGGCCAGCGGCTGTATACGTCCGGATCACCGGCCCTCAAGTGGATCGCCAAGCATGGGCGAAGCAGCTCGGCCTCGATGAGCCCTGCATCTCTGTCCTCGCCAGAGGCGCGCGACGCTGACACCGAGTCGGCTGCACAGACGACGCACGCATCGATGCCGGCCAAGTCGACGCTTCCTGTTCAGCCCTCATCAGGCCTGGGTCTGTACATATCGCCCGAGCAGGAACGTGCCAATGAGGCCCCTCATGGCGTGTCCGACGAGCCTAACGTGAGTGCTGTGCTGAACGATGTCATGCATTGGGACGTGCATGCACCGCTTCCTGCATCGGAGGCCCGACCGCCATCGTTTTCCAGGCGCGAAGATATAGTGCAGAGTACGTCCCATGTGCGGATCATTTCATCGGCGACGCCGGCTCGTCAACAGCCTGTGGAACCCGTGCGGGACGAGGCGATGACCTCGACTCTGTCTATGGCCGAGGCCCCTACACAGGCGACGCAACGCTCGATTCCGATCGAGCTTTCCGACTATGCGCGTCCTTCGCAGACAGAGACGTCTGCTTCGGATGCCACTCGTCACGGCCCGCGCTCGCTCAAGGAGGAGGCAGTAGAGCTCCCGCGCCCTGAAGCGCCTGCCAAGGTGGTGCCGCCAGCATCTGTGCCTCGGACAGCCAGTATTTCGCGCACTTCGCGTACGTCTCGCTCAACGCCGCATGGCGCTGCGCCCGCTGTGAAAGGTGCGTATGTGTCTGGGAACTCGCCGCCACTAGGGTACCCGACCACGACAGTGACGCGTTCTTTACCACCCGTGACGATCACGTCGCCTGAGACCGAAGCTCGTCAGACGTTGACGCGCGAGCCATCTGAGCATCGCGACGTTTCTACGAAGGAGCCTGCGCCCGAACCCCGCATCCCAGCGTCTGAGCCCCGCGCTGAAGCCCCTGCTTCCGCGGAGCCTCCTCCGACGTTCGGCAGTGCGGCAGCGGTGCCTGACCGCGGTGCTCCAGGGCGCTTCTTGCCTGAGCCGCTTCGGCATTCTTCAGTGGTGTATGGCTACACGGGTGAGGCATGGGACGAGTTGCTGGACCTGGAGGTCGCGACGGCGTATGTGATGCGGATCACGGCACGGATTCGTGCGCTGGGTGTGGATGAGCCGCAGCTTCTGAGCTCGATGGCCGTAGACCTGTCTGCGTCCGAGACGCGGCGTCTGATCCGCGCCGTGGTCGCGACGTTGCGCTCTCCGACCGCCGAGGCCGACAAAGCCTTTGATGAGGAGCTGCAGTTTGCCCATGTGCTCAGCCTCGTGGCGCTGCTCAAGTGGGTCTTGGCTCGCATCGGCACGGTGACGGCCGTGCGATCGGGTAGTGAAACGCTCGTTATGCGCCAGGAGCATGGCTTTGTGCCGTGGATGACGTATACCAGCTGGCGGGCGCAGGAAGGCAAGGATGGGTTCTCGACGCTGTCGTACCTCTTGCTGATCCAGCGCCTGGAGAAGCGTACGGCGCGTCTGCTGGACGCGGTCATGGACTTTTTGGCGCTTGTGGCGACGCACAGCGCCCAGAACCATATGACGCCCAGCAAGGTCGGTCGGTACTTTGGCATGCTGCTGTTTGGCGCGCCTGAGGATGCTAGCTTTGCCGAAACGTATGCGGCCTTTGTGCGCGCGTCGAATGCGACGGAGCACATTTTGCTGGCATTCATGCGGTACCACGTCTCGATGGCCAAGGCCAGGACGTATCTGCCCCGCCGTCTTCTGCGTTTGGTGGACGACTACCCACGCATGCTGTCACCTGATCTTGATGCGGCGTCGGGTGCCGTTCGAACGGTGCCTGCGACGTATGTGGCGCACCACGTCCGTGAGTACTCGCATGACCTCATGGATCGCCGTGCATGGCCTGATGTTCTGGAGGGCTTCGACTTTGCGCACGACACGTGCAAGATGCTGAATATCGTGCCATATCGTGCGCGGCGACCGCGGACCGAGGTGCCTACAGAGCTCGCGGACAGCTATGTGTCGACGCTCATGCAGCGGTGGAATGAGTTCTCGTTCGACGGCTTTGATGACCTCGACACGACGTTCCTTTCTTTTGATCTGCGCGAGAGCGATCGCCGGCAGCGCCTGCAGCGCCCCGAGAGTGTGCCGTGGTTCCAGTTTGAAGAGCGCGGCTTCCACCAGAATGCCGACGACAACACGCAGTGGGACTGGGTGATGCGTCTCGATGAGCCTTCAGGGCAAGCGCCGGTACTCGTCCAGCATGAAGGCGGCATGCCCCGCAGTAGCTCGCACGTCTTCCAGGGCGAAGAGCTTCCGTTCCCGTACACGACCGAGCCGCTCTTGGCCGACACGGTCATGGACGAGCTCTTCCCCGAGGTGTGGGCCGACTACCTCGTTGGCAATGGCTGGAGCAACCGCGACGAGCGTGTGCACCGCGATGCGTCGTTTGCTGTGCTGCAGCTGACTAGGGACAGCCCCGCGTGGTACGTGCTTGAAGAAGTCGTCCCGCAGTCGTACCGCGATACGCTCGATCAAATGGGCCGCACACGTCGGCACTCGATTCCCATGCTGCGCAAGCTCAATCAGTTCCGCATGGTGCGTGCTGGTCAGGCGCCTGAGTCGACCGTCTCGGTCGAGTTTCATTTCACATCCGACACGGACGCTGTGCCCACGTCGTTCCCAGCACACCAGGCACCGCAGCGAGACGAGACAGGCGCTGTCGAGGCGCCTCAGCCGCCAGAGTATGACGAGGCAGGCACCATCGAAGCGTCCCAGCCGCCAGAGCATGGCGAGGCAGGCGCTGCTTGGGCAAGTCACACAGGCGGGCAGGCACCCGCGCAGCCCGAGCCAGCCACCTATGAACGCGGCCGGGGCTCTCGTGAAGGCGAGGCGCATCGTCAGGCCGGCCTTGCGGAGCATCCGACTCCTACGCCAATCCATGGCTCCCAGGCACGACAGGCGTCTGAGCCCCAGCCAGGCGCTCCGTGGCAGAATGAGCGCCCTCCGCCGACACCACCCAAGCGGGCCGAGCTTCCCTCGCGGCCTCCACCCAAGGCCCCCGCATCCGAGGCCCCACCCGGTGATCGGCCCAAGATGGGCAAGCTGCGTCGCATCCTCTCGTCCATGGGCTCGCCACGCCATCATCAGGACGGCACGAGTCCGCGCACACTCTGGAGTCCCATCTTCCACTCGCCACCACTCGACGGTAGGGCCAGTCCACCCCAGGACAAGCCTGGCCTGGCCCATACTATCCGCAAGCGCTCGTCGCAGTGGATCTTGCGTGGACGAAAGAGCATGCGTGGTATGCGTCCCTCTTCACAGGACGAGACACGCATGTCCTCGGCGGCCGAACAGCCACCCATTCGCGGAGACGCACCGCCTCTGGCGACAGCGCCCCCTGCCTCCTCGCCGCCCACCGACGCACTGGCGCCGTCTGAGCCCATCTCGACGTACTCGCCGTCGGTGGTCGATCACGGCCCATTTTCTCAGCCGCGCTCTCGACACAGCTCGCC
>ENA-OOJM01000127-OOJM01000127.1-human-skin-metagenome-genome-assembly--contig:-NODE-127-length-25728-cov-7.654111_pt1 | contig 25728 bp, 13 predicted proteins | sample MGYA00248875_ERZ500988 | MGnify/ENA primary metagenome ERZ500988 (study PRJEB25958, sample SAMN03398507) | human skin metagenome | study: EMG produced TPA metagenomics assembly of the Human Skin... | reverse complement strand
CACTCAGGGTGAGACTCGTCAAATGAGTGGGGAAATGAAGTGGAAGCGTACTGAGACACAAACCTAATACAAACGTAGCTCCCAGGAACAGGAGACCTAATAGTACAACTTTGAAGGCGTGGGGTGCCAGCATGTCCCAAGAAAAAGAGCGTGAACTCGGATCGATATCGGCCCGTGCTAGGGACGCACCTGAGGTGGAAAAGAAACTCCATAGCCGATTCATTCCAAGATATGGTAAGAACGACTTCGAATCGACATTGGGAGATACAACTTCTTCATCAGGGCTACTCAGGCTCCAAGAAAGTGAAGGTGCGACAGAGTCTAGACTGCTTGGTGGACTCGGTAGTCTTGAACGAGAGCTCCATAACTCAGGCCACGGCATCTCATGCTTCGAAGCATCCATTTGTGCCCCACTAAAATGGACCGATTGTTGTTGCGGCGAGACTGTATGGTCTTGTGAGTCGAACGGTGGGAATCTAGCGAATTCTTGTATGGCTCCCGAGCCTTTGGTGGGACGTTCGCCATTCACTGGTGAAAGAGGTGGACTGCAATCATTCAAAATCATGCCGGAGGCCCTTCGAGCAGATGGCATGACTAGGTGCATGTTCCGGCTAGTTTCATTGGATGCATATGCACCTGCGACAGGTTCGAGGGGTATTGTTTCTTGCTTCGACAGATAAGGCGTGTCTGATCGAACCGCAGGAACGTCTGGCGGAGTTGACTTGCCACTAAGGAAAGAGGACGAGCGTGGACGGCTCCCTGGACGTCGACCATAATGTAAAATTACATCAGGTGTACCAGGACCTCGATCAAAAACATCGGTTCGCGAGATATCAGAAAAAGAGCGCATGGTCAAGGCACTATCTGCCAATTGATTGATGGACGCCACCATGTGCCTTCCATACATGCGCTTCCATGGTGAACGCGAGCGTCCATCATTTGGTCCAGGTAGAACAGGCCCCCGGGCCGCATCCATTTTTGCGAGTGTCGTACTCAAACACGTCGCGGCGTGGAGGAAAAAAGATCCAGGGCTGAGGCGCTATAGATTCCTGCAACACCGGGTCCAATTTTGAATACATGGGCTTTCTCCCGCATGCGAAAAGCAGTGATTTGCCGCAATCGTCACCCATACCGATCGGCCGAGGCTTATTTAACAGCTCAAGTCCGCGGAATGTGCCGTGACATAATTTGTCAGCCTGTCTGCCAAGCAAGTATGCGTCTGGCGCTTAAGCCTCCACAGGTCCAACGTAGCTGTCGTTCTCACATACGCGAGATGAATCAGCCGAACTCTAGAATGCTAAGGTCATGGGTGTCGAGTATGCCATTCACCCTTCGCGCAACACATCGGCTCCTAAGTACAGCATCGACTCATTCGCTTTATGGCTGTCGCATTCCACATCGAGCACTCTACGAGTTTAAAGGACGCGATGTGATGAAATATTTGCAAGGGTGTATGACGAAAAATGTTCAATCTCTCGAAGAGTGTGTCATGTCTCAATCGTTCAAGCAAGGCCAAAATGCTTTCTATACTTCTTTTCTGAATCCTCAAGGAAGGGTAATGGCGGATGCTTTTGTTCATTTGATACCAACTGCCCAAGAGCCTTGCGTGCTCATTGAATTGGACGATACCATTTCGGAGGATTTAATTACATTCTTACGCCGCTTCAAACTCCGGTCCAAGTTTCAAATCAACAATGTGAGTAGTCAATGGGATGTATATCAAGTTTGGGGAAAAGGACCTCTGGATATGACAGTCCTACGTACACAACCTGCCTCTTATGCGTTCAAAGACATTCGCACACCTGATATGGGGTGGCGAGTGGTTGTACCCAAAGGGCGTGCGCTACCTTGGAAAAATGTGATAACTGCACCAGATGCAGACTATACCATTCATCGTATTTCTCAAGGTGTACCAGAAGGGGCGCGGGACATACATATGGGATCAAGCCTTCCTTTGGAGAGCTGTCTTGATTATATGCATGGCGTGGACTTTCATAAAGGATGCTATATTGGCCAAGAGCTTACCGCCCGTACATATTTCACTGGTTTAGTGCGCAAGCGCATTATGCCTGTCTCGTTCAGCAAAGAACCGCCACAATTGACTCGTCCATTGAAAATTGATACCTGCACAAATATCCATTTGCCGGACCCCGACGCCGATGTGCATCTTAAGGAGCCTGGCAGTCTTGGAAGCAATGAAACATCTAAGCCATCTCGATCGCGCTCGGCCGGTAAGTTCCTGAGTGGTATCCATAATATTGGCCTTGCTATCCTCCGTCTTGAGCATGTTGACAAGGCCCAAAATGGAGAGGCTGTGCATCCGAATCTCGTCACAGAGGCATCCGATGGAACCACATTATACCTGCATGCTTTTAGACCTAGTTGGTGGAAGCAGTGATGGTGTGCCCGTGTGTCTATGTAGATTGAGCGTAGTCTATATAAAGCACATGTGTGAGTGCGTGAAAAATGATGCCTGATGTTGTAATGGAGCGTGCAAAAATTTTCTTGCTTGATGGTGATTTGACAGATTCCTGCGACTTGCTCAGCACTCACGACTTGTGATGCATTCTGAAGATACGGTCCAGGATCCAACAGTAGATTCAGGATGGATTGACGCTGAAGGTGTAGCTGATCCCAATACATTCGAGCCTATCTTCGAAAATGAGGCCGAACAGCCAACTTCTGTGGAAACTGAAGGCGAAAAAGGTAAGAACGTCCATCAAGATATATTCCATCTTGTGCATGGTAAAAAAGCTACGGATGGTAAAGTGTCACGCCATATCGATACGCACGGATTCGATGTGCCTGTCAAATTTGGGCATTTGTTCAAACAGCCGGTGGTTAGACAATGGATCCACGAAGGCAGTGTCTATCGCGAAAAAGACGAGCGTATCCCGTCGCGATTTGAGCTGTTTTTTGACCTGCTCTTTGTGGGTATTGCGCACACGTTAGCTGAGACTGCTACCTCGGAGGCCACAGGCTTCAACATCCTCAAATTCATATTGGAATACTTTCCCACGTGGTCTATTTGGATGGATGTTCGCACGTTCCTGAATGTATCAGGTACGGACGATGTCAAGGAGCGGATTGGTCTTCTTGCTTATATGATTCTTTTGAATGGTTTCTCCGCGAATGCTGCGTCTCTGCAAATCAAAAATGCTGCTTCGCCGCAAGATCTGGGTATACCCAAGCACGGATACCATCATAAAAGAGGTGCTTTGGAAGAATCCACTTGCGAGGACACTTCCTGTCTCGCTTTCTACTTGGGAAGTGGTTACTGGCTTGTCGATGGCTATGAAAATGCTATACATGCAGCCATTGCTTTTTATCTTGTGCTTCGTCTGGTTCGTATCCTGCTTTATCTCTTTTATGGTTGGATGCTGCCAAATTTCCGCCTTTCTATGTGGACAAATGCAGCTATACGCGCAATTGTATCAACGATATACATACCCATTATGTTTGTTTGGTCCGCGCCACTTATTTTGATCCTCATGTTTGTTGGTATGGTGTTGGAAATGCTCAATTCGTTTATGGTATTATGTACTGTGAAAACTTTGAATTATTATACGAAGAAGAGGACCGGCCGTCGGCTATATATCCCTGCTTTATCGCTCGAACATGCCATGGAGAGAACGACTCAGTTTGTCATCGTCGCCACAGGTGAGATGATAGTGAGCTCTACTTTCACAGCATCGAAGAAGTACGGCTTGTCAGACAAGTTTGGCCGAAGTTCTTTGGCCATTTGCTGCTCTTTTTTCATTATCTGGCTATATTATGACGCAGATTCCTCCAGGACCTTTCAGCACGCGCTCCGTCGACATGCCATTACATCTTCCATGTTTTCAGCATTGCATTTCCCACTGACAGCTGCGCTGATTTTGCTTGGCTCTTCACTGACACAACTGATTAACATTCATGACGAGTCTGATGGATACCTTTGGTTCTGGAGCGGTAGTTGCGCTGTGTACCTGCTTATTGTGGGTATCATTGGTCTACTTCATCGAAACCTTGACAAACACAACAGCACCCTTCTTCCAAGGTGGTGTCGACTCTCGTTCAGGTTTATTGTGGCCTTGATCATCTTTTTTTTGCCTTTGATGCGGAAAAATTGGGACACGATTGATTTTTTGGGTGTGAATACGGCACTATTATTTTTCTTGGTGAGTTTCGAGACCATCACTAAGGTGGGTGCCGTGGGGCGGCGTTATGATCAGCATGGGTCAGCGCTAGTTCACCGGGCCAAGCGCAGCAGTCGAGCCCGACTTGATCCAAAGGCTTCCGAAGCAATGCAAAGTGCTCGCGCGGAGCTTGAAGCCATGGGCGCCCTTCGCCCTACGCGCATGGCGAACAGGTTACGTCTAAAACGTGAATTGTCATGGCACCCGTATGAGGGACTTACGTTGGCAGAGACAGGCGAGGAAGACGTGGGTATGGAGGGCGAATTGGGTCACTTGCAAGTCAAGGAGCTCAGCGCCGGACAGCGCTGGGCGTATTGCACATAATTGTAGATACGTAAACTTATGCCGATGTTTGAGACTCGCATCTGGCCAGATCTTTCATGCGTCCATCAATTAGAGCCATGACTACAGCCAAATCTTCTTGGCTGCACCCTGGCTCGAGCACCACACTTGTGTCTATGCGCGAGGCTGTATCAAAGTGCGAGTGATGCTCATGCGTAGCCACAAACAATGCGTCACGAATGGAAGCTGACGTGTGATCCACGACAAGTGGATAATGGGCCTGGCGGCTCAGCATATTTGGTGACATGGACCTGCGGCGCTTGGGAAAAGGCGACGAGCTATTGTGGTCCGTACGCAGCATCATAGATTTGGAGCGCTGTAAGCGCAAATTGTAGGCTCTTTGCACAGCCGAATCAGTCTTGAGAGACAAATGTGACCGGTCATGCGCATTTTTGTCAAATAGATGCTCAAAAAGCGACGCACGCCGTGATTGACGCACAGGAGAGACACTCGGGTCCATACTAGTATCGGGACTGGATGGCAGCGTCTCGCTGGCATTTTCGCGACGCGTTCGGAGCTGATTCCAGCGCCAAATATACGTAGCACCTAACAAAAACTTGCGCACAATCGAAGACATCAGTTGGCCCAGCTCATCGTCGACAATGTAGCGTCCGCGAGTCAGGGCCTCGTAGCCGTCATTGCCCTGCGATAAGTAGTCGCGTGTGACCACTTTGTATGTTTTATTTAAATCCAAAGGCTCCTTGATTTGCGGCTGTTCACGGTGTACCATGACCACATCGTCATCGACCGATTCTTGGTCCTTTGAGTATTTGTACATATTGCGAATTTTCGTGCGCAAGTGCGTGCTGCATTCATTCGCGCCATCAAATGGCTGCTTCAAGAGGTGAACACTTACGACACGCTTGCCCGGTGGACGACGCGAGTCCCATACCACCTGCATACCAGCCACTTGCGGGAATCGACCTTCCTGCTTGGGATACGTACTAAATCCATTCTCCAGAGCATCCCAAATATCTTGCCCACGTAGCTCCTTTACAACAATAGCGTCTTCAAACGGCATAATTTCAATAAGGTTTCCAAGTGTAATGACGCCGGGCCCAAATACGCTGTCACTGCGGAGCGAACCGCCACATATGATACAGCAGTCAGCCATGCGCCCACCGGCTGATACTGTCGCATCCATTTCTTTTTCAGACTGAGACCGCAATTCACGCTCCATAGAAATTAGCAGGATATCAGCTATTAAATCACCGATGCCTGACTCGTCTGTCCGGACTTTGCTAGAACGTAGATCCCATTCATTCATCGTGAGGGCCACTGGTTGCTCCGTGGACTTGGAGATACGCGACATAAGTTGATCAAGCATTTTCCGTAGCTCAGGGAGAGATGCATGTTCGGGAGAAGTGACGTGTCGATGTACATCGAGTCGCTCGATTGTGCGTCGTCGAACAGCGTTGTCATGTGGTTCAGAAAGAGTGAGCTTCACCTCGCTCAGGTCATGAAAATCTGTACCGCTTTTAATAATAAAGGTGTTTTTATCGTCTTCGGAGCCAGGGATACTTTGGTCAAACGAATCGCCTGAAAAGGTATCCGCGCCTCGACCGATGTAATACACATGATCGTGACCACCAAGAATGAGGTCGACGCCATGCTGCGTAGGATCAGTTTGAGAAACAGCTCCAAGAGCACGGGCAATCTTGATATCATTGGGAAGACGACAATGTGTGATAGCAAGAATGAGCTCACACTGTTCTTTGCCTTGGCGCAGTTCTCGAGAGAGATTTTGGGCCACCTGGACCATGTCTCTGTACTCAAATTCCTTGGGAAATCCTGGCACAGTATCGAGCCATTCTTTCTCAACCAATCCGATGCATCCGACACGGACACCTTTGACATCCATGACAAAGTATGGTAGCGTCGTCTCGATCTGTTCGTCACGCTCATCGAGATCGTCATGAGACTCATCGTTGTTTGCTTCCCGCCAAGAAGCATCAACGACATTGGAAAACAGCCAAGGGAAGTTTGTTTTGCTGAGAAGACGCTGTAAATGTGGATATCCAAAGTCCCAGTCGTGATTCCCCAGCACGGCTGCATCGACCTGCATGGCATTGATGACAGGTACCATGTGCGCACCACGTGTGATGCTGCTCTCCATCGAAGGATTGAATAGGTCTCCAGAAAATAGCACGAGCCCATTTCTATCACGTTTCGCATGCTTGCTCCAATCAAAGGGCTTGTCTGGTACGGGTCGCTGGCATGCTTGGTCCTGTTCGCCCCACCTTGAGCGAAGTGCGTGAATCAACGCAGCAAACTGATCAGCACCTAATGTGCCACCGTTGGATGATTTCTGTCGCACTCGGTATACACTGACACGTTAGGCTAGAGGCACATACTCATTAAAATGCAAAAGAGGTATCGTAACACGCGACATGGCTAGGTACCAGCTAACACGCCGAGTCCATCGTGATCGAATGTCTGTGCGCGGCCAGTAAATCACGTGACAGTGGTGTCACCCCAGGACGGATTCACTGCCGCGTGTGGCTGCGCGTGATTTTGTTTGGCCTCCACGGCGTAGCTACAATCGCCACGTCTATCGCATCAACATGCTATCTTTGCTTTCGAGATGGGGCGCGCATCGATTCCTCGCCTATTCGACTGCTTTTCCTAAAGCATTGAGGGAATCTCGCTTTTTCAGCACATCATATGCGGTACCTAGCAAGGACACGGCAGAATCCCGCCCAAAGCGTGAGACCAGCAAGACGAAAGCGTCGAAAAAGATGGAAGATGTTCCCAAGAAGAAGAAGAAAGACCAGCCATGGGAGCGTCGTGATGAGAAAACAGGTGATCTTTTGCCTCTCCCATACGATCGAAAGCCTACGAGGCGCTCACGTTTTGTGATTTACCTCATGGAACGTCTGCAAGAGCTCAAGAACAAGCCCGAGTTCCGAAAGACGGGTCGTAATGGCAACAGTGTTCTGGACATGATTGCTGTATCATCTGCCATTGGATCAGAATGGAAGAATCTGCCGGACTCGGAGCGTCAACGCATCGATCAGCTGCATGCTAAGCATGTGGCTCAATACGAGAAGGACCTGGAGGCGTGGAAGCACAGCCTGACTCCGGATGATATTCGGCGTCAAAACCAATTCTTAAACTATCAGCGCAAGAATGGAAAGAAGGCCGTGCCTCGAAATATCTCTGCCCCCGATGAGCCCAAGCGGCCCATGTCGGCTTTCTTCCTCTTCGCCCAGGAACTGCGTGCCTCGATCGATACGAGCAGCATGTCCGTCACCGACTTTGCCCGACATGCTGGCGCTCAGTGGAAGTCGCTGAGTGCTGCTGAGAAAGAGCCGTATGAGTCTCGTGCTCGTGCCGATAAGGAGGAGTACCAGAGAAAGATCGAGCAGTACAAGGCATCGTCTTCGATGTAGACCTACATATAAAATAGCGGCTCTTCCTACTTGCGGTTCGACAGGTAATGGTGAATGAGACCAGCCGTTGACGAGTCGTGACCCGTGGAAAAAGCCTGTGATGGGTCGTGCTGTTCTAGCAGTGGCAGGATCTTTTTGGCTAAGACCTTGCCCAGCTCTACACCCATTTGGTCGAAAGAATTGATGTTCCAGATAAAGCCCTGCGTCGCGATCTTGTGTTCGTACAGCGTGATCATGGCACCAAGCGTCTTGGGCGTCATTTTTTGCACCATGATGCTGTTTGTAGGTCGGTTACCGACAAACACTTTGCTCTTCAGCAGCTCTCTGTTAGAGGCCTTATCACCCAGGTCCTTCTTGACTTCCTCTTCCGTCTTACCGAAAGCTAAGGCTTCGGGCTGTGCAAAAAAGTTGGACAAGAGGATGTCATGGTGCTTGCCAATGGGGTTGAGCGTCTCGATAGGTGCGATAAAGTCGCAAGGCACTAGCTTGGTGCCCTGATGAATGAGCTGATAAAAGGCATGCTGCCCGTTCGTGCCTGACTGACCCCAAATAACCGGACCCGTCTGATAGTTGACAGCCTCGCCAGACTTGGTCACAAACTTTCCGTTGGACTCCATATCACCCTGTTGGAAGTAGTCGGCAAACTTGTTCAAATATTGATCATAAGGAAGCAGGGCATGTGACTGAGCGCCGAAAAAGTTGTTGTACCACACACCCAGCACGGCGAGAATCACCGGCAAGTTTTTCTCTAGGGGCGTCTGCAAATAGTGCATGTCCATCGCATGCGCGCCATCCAGCATCTCCTTGAAGTTGTCATAGCCAATGGACAGCATAATGCTCAGACCGATCGCACACCAGAGACTGTAACGACCGCCAACCCAGTCCCAGAAGCGGAACATGTTTTCCTTGGCGATACCGAACTCCGTCACGGCAGCTTCGTTCGTGCTGAGAGCCACAAAATGCTTGGAGACATGCGCCTTGTCCTTGGCTATATTCAAGAACCAGTCACGGGCTGTCACGGCGTTAGTGATCGTTTCGATCGTTGTGAAGGTCTTGCTAGCAATGATGAAGAGCGTCGTTTCGGGATCGCAGAGACGAAGTGCTTCAGCCATGTGCGTGCCATCAACGTTGGAAACAAAGTGCATCTCAAGATCACGCTTCGAGTACGCGCGCAATGCTTCACAGACCATGACGGGGCCCAGGTCCGAACCGCCAATACCGATGTTGACGACCGACTTGATCGGCTTGCCCGTGTATCCCTTCCATTCTCCAGAGCGCACAGAATCCGTAAAAGCATGCATGTGCTCGAGCTCAGGCTTGATTTCGTCGACCCCCGGCTCAGAAAGCTTCAGATCGCCTGGCAGGTCGCGAAGCGCCACATGCAAAACAGCACGGTCCTCTGTCGTGTTGATGTGCTCACCACGGAACAAGGCATCACGCTTCTCAGCCACATTTGCTTGTTTAGCAAGATCGATAAGCTTGCAAAAGATCTCTTCATCAATTAGGTTCTTACTGTAGTCCAGCAAAAGCGACACGTCATTACCCGGTGTCGTAAAGTGCTGCGAGAACTTTGCGAAGCGCTCCTTGTCCGAACCAAACGCCTCGCGGAGATTGATTCTCCTAGTATCGTACAGGTGCTTTAGTTCATTCCAGGCAGGCAGTTGTGTCAAACTAGGAGTGGCTGACATGTTGAGGAAGGCTGGCAAAACGAGTCCCGTGCGTCAACTTTTCCCGACACGCACGCACCCTGGGTTCAAGTGGAGGCGCCTTGAGCGACGGGGAAGTATGCACATCGAACGCCAAGCGAGCAAATGCTTTCTTTTCAGCATCGTCATGGCGGAACGGCAGAGCAAGTGGGACAGGCCGACAACAGAGTCCAATGCAGCGTCTCATGGTACTGTCGCACGTTCCAATGATATTCGACCAGCTGCTAAGATGGCTGCTGCTGCTGCTGCTCGCATCGCCGCTCAATTTGCCAAGCCAGACCCGGCCGCGCCAGGCGCGCTCGTACGCCACCCTGACCTAGATGAAGACGCGCCAGATGGTGCCTTCACGCACGACATTGAAATCAATGATCACAGGAATAGATATCTATTGACGAAAGGCCAGACGCAGGAAGATTTGCGGCAAGAAACTGGTGCACGTGTATACACACGAGGTACATGGTACCCAGACCGTACGATGATACGGCCCAATGAGCCGCCCTTGTACTTGCACATCACTGCTGACTCGCGTGAGAGCTTGAATCGTTGTATTGCGCGCATCAACAATCTGATGGTCCAGGATCTGCCTCCGCTCCTTGACGATCGCCTTCATCGCAATGATCCTCGCGCGTCCAACGAGGAAATATTGCCCATCAATTTGGAACCCCTCCGCAATTTCAATGTGCGCGCCAAAATCGTCGGTCCATCCGGTCTGTTTGTCAAGTATATACAGCATGAGACGCGCGTGCGTGTGCAGATCAAGGGCCGGGGATCAGGTTACTTAGAGGGTGATACTGGTCGAGAGCTTCAAGAAACCATGCATATCCATCTTTCAGGCCCAGAGTCGTTGCAAGTACGACGTGCAAAAGAGATGGCACTTGACTTGGTGGATGCGGTAACAGAGGAATGGAAAAAGGCGCGCACTGCGATGGGTGCTCACGATGCCTCCAAGTCAGAGACTGAAGTACCGCCTGAGCCAACGTACGATGATGTTCCTCCGCCGCCTCCAAGTGACCCAGCGCCCCCACCACCGCCAGAAAGTGCCGAAGTGCCTCCCCCACCTGAAGATGACGTGCCCCCTCCGCCGCCTACCGATGAGCCACCGGCCGATCCCGAGCCACCTGCACCGGAGGCTGAGGCAAATACAGCTACTCTGGACGAGGAGGAAGAGGCCGCCTTGCGGCAGTATTGGCATGACTACGTCAAGTGGGAACAGAGTTTCGTAAACTATCATGGTCGCCGACCCACGAAAGAAGAAGGTGGTCAGGACGTGCCGCCCGAGCACCGTGCTTAGTTTGTACTTCGTAGATTAAAAGCCCCGACGCATTCGTTTTGCCGCTCGCGGGGGCGATGGATGCGCGCGTTTTTTTGAAAGGGAAGCGGGTGGCTCTGGAGACTCGTCATCCGACTCATCACCCAGTGTAGCTTCTGATGATGTGTCGGATCCAGCGTCAGACGTAGTATCGCTGTCCCATAAGAAGGCCTCCTCCGCACGTTTCCAAGCGTCATGTTTATCTGCCAAAGGGTCCGACCCGTCGATCGACTCATAGACATGGTCCATTACATTATAAGAAACATCGAGATCGCGTGCACGTCGAAGCAGAGATGCGCGTTGGAGAATATCGGGTGTATCGTTTATCAGCCATGTTCGCTTTTCCAAATGCACTTCGCGGGGGCGGGCATGGTACAAAGACGACATAAGTTCCAATACCTGTTCAGCCGCGTTAACAAGTGCTACATTCTCGGAAATCAAGGCGTGTTGAAGAATATCGCGCCAGTCCAATGTTCGAGCTTTAGCATGTCGGTCTAGGTTCCAATGTCGGTACTGGAGAAACGCACGAAGTGCATCCGCTCTGTACATGGTCGGATTGGACTTGCACTTGTTGACCTCTCGTTGCAAAGATTCAGGTGAAATGGAGGCAGGCTCTGACCATGCGATATGAAATAGGGTTGCGTGAAGACATGCTTGGATGGCGATCCACAGTTGGCCCTGGGTATATGGGTTCAGTTGCTCCTTCGTCAAGGCAGCTACCTCTTCAGATAGGAGCCAATTTGGTGAAGGTACATCTGCAGCACTTAAAGGCCACAATAGCATGGGATGCCGCCGAATTTCATCCAAGGCATGCTCACCAAGTGATTGTCGCCAATCTGAAGGCTCTGGATTAACATGAGCCTCGGAGAGAGCCGCCTGTATATGACGCCGATTTTGGGCATCCACACTTAGTGTCTGACCCACATCACATGTCTCTTCATGCTCTAGTGATGCTAAGAGGTTCTTGAAGTCTGCCAGCTCCTGAGCAGGCAAACGCGTTTCTGTCCGTATCGTCTTGCCACGCTTGGACGCGTGGATCATAATCAAGACGCTTGTTGTATGACGTCAGCAAAAAAAATATAAAAATAACAGAAGTACTTCGGGGATAAACTTGGTTTCCATTCGTGTTCATTACGCGCGATCATCAAAATGGACGGCTTTGGAGATAAGACTCAGTTGCTCAATATGGGAAAGAAGGTATGTTGCATTTGAATAACGTCAAGATCCTTGGGAAGGTCATGAATAAGAACAGTGACGGCCAAGGTGGAATGGGCGGCGGTTCCTTTGGTAATGGCGGCGGCAAGTCGAACATGCTGATGGACCTCCTTGGCAACTTTACGGGAAAGAACCGCTACGGTGGTGGCTCTATGGGCGGTGGCTCCATGGGCGGCGGTAGCTACGGTGGTGGCTCCATGGGCGGTGGCTCTATGGGCGGCATGGGCAGTGGCTCCATGGGCGGTGGCTCTATGGGCGGCATGGGCAGTGGTCACCACATGGGCGGTAGCTCCATGAACGGCGGTGGCTACGGTGGTGGCTCCATGGGCGGCGGCTCTATGGGCGGCATGGGCGGTAGCTCCATGAACGGTGGCTTCGGTGGGGGCATGTACTAATGGCTCTGCTCAACTTTGCTTATCAAAATACATCCATCGTTTCGCTCGTGTCCTAATATACATAACTATCCATGCTGTAGGTAAGCCCGTTCTTCTTTCACAATTTCATCTTCTAATTCAATGAGAGCATCTAGATTCATCTCGCCCATCTCAGCAGTGCCTTGTTCCTCCAGCTGAGCTTGAGCACGTTTGTACTCTTCATGTAAAATACGTCCAAAATCCTGAAATAAGTGTATGCTTACATACCTCATAGCTCATATCGATGTTCATGGGCTCCCCCTGAAACCAGATTGAGTTTCTAAGCTTGGAAATTGAATTTTCGCGTTTTTGCTGGCGATCGGCCTGGATTTGTTGAAAGCATCGCTCTCGGATGTATTTCCTAATATGTAAAGCAGATTCCTTGCTTGTAAGCGCCTGCTTCGTGCTCCTATGCGGAGGCATGCTGCATGACACCAGCTGTACCACCACAATGATCTCGTTGCCTGCCCACGTCTTGTGCTGCACGCGTCCCACGAAGCGGTTGTCTACACACCTGCATTGCTTACCAAAGCTCTTGTGACACGCGACGCGTCACTTTGGCAAACCTTTTTCCCACCGCTCCGTACGAGTCGAACAAGACACGCATCGGCCTAACATGCCGTCCGCTCGGTCATCCGGCGCAGGTGCCATGCGTGGACGTGGAACATTTCGCCGTCGTGGCTCAGGCGTAATGCAGCGCGGATCAACGCGAAATACTGCAACGACCGCGACGAATGTTGATATTGCCACCACGCAAATTGAAGAACGCTTTGCGGCCGTGAAAAGGCATGACATTATTGATGAGCAGATGGGCTTTGTGCGTCTGGAGCAAGGTGAAACCAGGCAGGCATGGATGGTGAATATGCACCCCACACTCATGCCTGACGACGCGCATCCCTCCGGACGCTCCGGCGTAGACTACTACTTCATCCAAGATGACGCATCCATGTTCAAGGTTACTGTGACATATCAGCCCTACTTTTTGCTTGGTTGCTTTTCTGGCACAGAGTCCATCGTGGAAGAGTGGCTTAAGCGTCGGTTCGAAGGTTTACTTCACTCCGTGGAGCGCAAGTACAAGGATGACCTCAAGCTGCCCAACCACCTTGTAGGTCATCAGCGCCTGGTGCTGCAACTACGCTTTATGAATGTGCAAGACCTACTCACAGTACGTAAGGAGCTTTTGCCACTTGCGCAGGAAGCCCAAAAAAAGGTATCGGCTGTCGAAGCCTATGCCAATATGTTACATGATGAGGCCGCCGTCGGCGTAGAAATGGAAGAGACGCCTTCCATGACGCGTGGCGGTGGTCAGAATCCAGAGCAGTGCGTTGTGGCGTTGTGGGAGTATGATGTGCCGTATTACTTGCGTGTGGCCATTGACAATGATATTCGTGTTGGGCTTTGGTATGATGTAAGCTTTCACGAAGGAACGGTGTCTATGCGAGCAGTGCCTGAGCGTGTGAAGCGTGCGGATCCTGTGGTTATGGCGTTCGATATAGAGACCACTAAGCAACCGCTCAAGTTTCCCGACGCAGAAGTTGATGTCATCATGATGATTTCTTACATGATTGATGGCCAGGGTTTTCTTATTACCAACCGCGAAATCATTAGCGAAGATATCGAGGATTTTGAATATACACCGAAGGACGAGTACGAGGGGCCGTTTATCATCTTTAACGAGTCTAATGAGCTTGCCTTACTTCATCGCTTCTTCTCACACGTACGCGAAGCAAGTCCGACGGTGATTGCGACGTACAATGGTGACTCCTTCGATTTCATGTTTGTCGATACTCGAGCTCGAATTCATGGCTTAGATATGAAACAGGAAATTGGCTTCGCGAGGGATTCCGATGACGAGTACAAGAGCCGGCACTGCGCGCATCTTGACTGTTTCCGGTGGGTCAAGCGTGACTCGTACCTACCCCAGGGAAGCCAAGGCCTTAAGGCCGTGACGGTAGCCAAGCTTGGCTATGATCCCATGGAGCTGGATCCAGAACTCATGACGCCCTATGCATCAGAACAGCCGCAGACTCTAGCACAATATTCAGTGTCCGATGCTGTGGCCACGTATTATCTCTACATGAAATACGTGCACCCTTTCATTTTCTCATTGTGCAATATCATTCCCTTGAACCCAGATGAGGTACTTCGAAAAGGTACCGGCACATTGTGTGAAACATTGCTCATGGTGCAGGCGTACAAGAGTCGTATTCTCATGCCGAACAGGCATGTGGACCCCATCGACAATTCTTATGAGGGACATATTCTGGAGTCAGAGACGTATGTGGGCGGACATGTCGAAGCATTGGAAGCAGGGGTATTCCGCAGCGATATTCCTACAGACTTCCGCATTGATCCATCCGCTATGCAGGCGCTCATCGATGATCTCGACAAGGCGTTGCATTTCAGTATCACAGAGGAAGGACATATGACCTTGGATGACATTGAAAATTACGCAGAAGTTCGCGCGGAGATTTGCGGCATGCTGGAAGAACTTCGTGATCACCCTGTCCGACAGGACAAGCCGTTGATCTATCATTTGGATGTGGCTGCCATGTATCCCAACATTATGTTATCGAACCGACTTCAGCCTGACTCGGTGGTAGATGAGGCGATGTGTGCCTCGTGTCATTTTAATCGACCGGGAATGAGCTGTGACAAGCGCATGAAATGGGCATGGCGTGGTGAATACTTTCCTGCGAAGCGAGATGAAATCAACATGATTCGACATGCGCTTGATATGGAGACTTTCCCGGGTCGTGATGCTCAGGGCAGGACGCGAACATACCAGGAGCTGAGTGCAACAGAGCAGTCTGCCCTCCTACAAAAGCGCCTCGCGGACTACAGCCGCAAAGTGTACAAACGTGCTCATGATACCAAGACCGTTGTGCGTGAAGCTATTATTTGCCAGCGAGAGAATCCATTTTACATTAACACAGTACGCGATTTCCGTGATCGTCGCTACGAGTACAAGGGTCTGCACAAAAAGTGGAAGAAAAACTTGGAGAAGGCCAACGAGAGTCATGCACTGAATGATACCCTGGAAGCAAAAAAGATGATCGTGTTGTATGACTCGTTGCAATTAGCCCACAAGTGCATTCTCAACTCTTTCTATGGTTATGTCATGCGCAAAGGTGCTCGTTGGTACTCGATGGAGATGGCGGGTATTACTTGCTTGACCGGAGCGACTATCATCCAAATGGCCAAAGAACTGGTCGATCGTATTGGTCGTCCGCTGGAATTGGATACCGATGGTATTTGGTGCATGTTGCCAGGGACCTTTCCAGAGAACTTTACATTTCGTTGCAGGAACGGTAAGCCTTTCGGTGTGTCGTATCCGTGCTCTATGCTGAACTATATGGTACATCATCGCTTTACGAATCATCAGTATCATGACCTTGTTGATGCACGGACGGGTGAGTATCGCGTGCACAGCGAGAATAGTATTTTTTTCGAGTTGGATGGACCGTACCGCGCCATGATTCTGCCATCGAGTAAGGAAGAGGATAAGCTGCTAAAGAAGCGTTACGCTGTCTTTGATGAAGATGGTTCGCTGGCCGAACTCAAGGGCTTTGAGGTCAAGCGGCGTGGTGAACTTCAGCTGATCAAAGACTTTCAGAAGCAGATTTTCAGTAAGTTTTTGCTGGGTGACTCGCTCGTGAGCTGCTACGCAGCCGTAGCACAGGTGGCTAATCAGTGGCTTGATGTGTTGTACAGCAAGGGCACAACACTTCATGACGAGGAGCTCATTGATCTGATTGCCGAAAACAAGAGCATGTCCAAACTGTTGAGTGAGTATGGCGCGCAGAAATCGACGGCCATCACGACAGCCAAACGACTGGCCGATATTCTGGGACAGCAGGTCGTGAAGGACCGTGGCTTGGCGTGTAAGTTTATTGTGTCAGCCAAGCCGCATGGTGCCCCAGTTACAGATCGTGCAGTGCCTGTGGCCATTTTCAATGCTGAGCCTGATGTGAAAGCTCACTTTCTGCGTCGCTTCTTGCGGGACAACTCGCTCACGGACTTTGACTTGCGGAGTATCCTCGACTGGAACTATTACATTGAGCGGTTTGCCGGTGTCATCCAGAAGCTCATCACGATTCCCGCGGCCATGCAAAAAGTGCCGAATCCTGTGCCGCGGGTCAGGCACCCTGACTGGCTCATGAAACGCGTTGCAGCCCGTGATGACAAAGTAGCACAGGTCAAATTAGACACGCTCATGTCCAGCAAGACTGTGCAGGCGCGGACCAAGGCACCAGCACCTCCGGCAGAGAAGCCTATGCCACAGGCCACTGTGCCGCCACCTCTGCCGCCGCTGCCGCCAATCGAGGAAGACTACCCTGGATGGGTCACAGCTATGCGCGAACGCTGGCGCCGCCGTCGTGCTGAGCGCCGCGGCGTACCGAGACCCCATTCGACCCTGGGTGGTCACTTTGCCCAACGAAACACAGCTATGGCTTCCGCGACATGGGACATTGTGCACCTCGCACCAACGTCGCGACCTGGTGAATTCCGAATGTGGGTGCTTGTAGACCGCCAGCTACATGCGCTGCGGATGCATGTACCGCGACAAGTGTATGTCAACTTTGTCCGCCCACCCAAGCCGGGCATGTTGCGTGATACGTATGCGGCCGAGTCCGTGTATCGAACGCTGCCGCGCGGTGCTACGCCTCGTCACTTGATGCGTCTTACAATCCCCGAGAGCGAGTATGTGGCTCGCGAGTCTCACTTTACCTCGCTGCTCAACCACCCGAATGTCGATGGCGTGTACGAAAAAGAAGTGCCGCTCGACGTGCGTGCTATTTTGCAGCTGGGCACTTCATGTGTTTTGCGTCCTGGCACGCGACTGGCACATGCGCTAGACACAGGCCTCTCGCTTGCTGACCTCACACATGCACCTCCAGCGACAACACACACCGCGTATCTTCGAGGCGGTCGTGCTATGCGTGTCATGTATCTATACCACGCTTCTGACACGAAGCGGCATGTTTATGTACTTGTGATGAGTGACGGTCATACCAAGGTGCACATTGTCGACTCGGCAGGTTTGAAACAATGGCCCTCTATCGAGAGTATGTACGCGGAACGTCTCGAGGCCATGCAACAGACCGGTCGTGTGCGTGACGGAGAGGGTGCGTTTGATTACCCGCCTTCGCTCACATGCGATGTCGACGTCCACACTAGTGAGACACAAGTGTTCCGTGCTTTGGCGCGCAATTTCCGCGAGGCACGCGCCGCGCGTCAAGGTGCACAGCTGCTGACGATCTGCTCGTCACGGCCCCTGAGCTACTATGATGCGCACATGCATGTCTCTGCTGAAGTGCCCGTGCTCATGGTCCCTGCATCGCGTGCCGAGGACGCTCTGCCCGCTCTCCAATGGCAATCATATGCAGCCCGGCGTATGGTCAACTGCTACTTGCGCACATCGGCGTGGCTGCATCGCTGGATCGAGCTCGCCGCGCATCTTGATGTGCCGCTAGGCAACTTGCCGCGTGACTTTGCGCTCTTTGGTAGCGACGTGGACTTCGCAAGGCGCCTGCAGCAGAATGACATGGTTTTATGGTGGACATCTGCCCCTAGACCGGACCTCGGTGGGCGTGAAGAAGACACGCATGCGGGCACAGACGATCTTGAGAGTCTTGAGATCACGAATCCGGGTGCATACGGCAACGTTTGCCTGGAGGTCCAGGTCTCAGATCTTGCGCTCAACTGTGTCCTTCAAAATGCTAGTGTACATGCCATGGAAGGTATAGGCGCTGCGTCTATGGCACTTGACTCCGCCTCGCACTCGCTCGACGAGTATGCACGGGGTCGTGTGCCAATGTCTGCTGACCTCGGAGATGCCGTCTTGACGTCACAGACATTCACGACGGTACGCAGTATGGTCAAGGCATGGCATATTGAAAAGACCCGTGGTTCGTCTGTGTGTGCATCGGTCCTGGCCGACAACTTTTGGCGCTGGGCGAGTTCAGCACGCGCTGCCATGTACGAGCCAGCACTTCAGCGTTTTGTGCATCGGCTGATGCGCAAGACTATGCTCCAGTTGCTGGCTGAACTTCGTCGTTTGGGTGTGCAGATTGTGTACGCGAACTATTCGCGTATGTTACTACTGACGAACCGCCCGACGGCCGGCAGTGCTGTGGCTTATGGTCGCTATCTGATGAGCGCTGTAACAACGCCAGATGTATTCCGTCACATCAGTCTCCATATTGTGCACATATGGGAGTACCTCGTGTTTCTGGACATGGCAAACATGGGCGGCATTATTGCACATGAACCAGAGAAAGACTTGCCGGACGATGTGGACATTGAAATGGCGTGGAATATACAGGCATTTCTGCCGCAGGCGCTCCAAGATCGTTTCGCAAAGGCCGTGGGTGTATTCATTTATGAACTCTACCAGGCGAAGCGCGCGGCTTGCGCAGCACAAGCCGATCGTCCTGTGATGCGTGCTCTCTCTCAAAACACTCAACTTGCGTCCAATGCCGTCCCTGAAGAAAAAGAGCTATCTAGTGCTGCCGATGCCAAATATATCGTCGCCCACGCCATGACACCGCGACTTTTGCGCATGGTCAGTGAGATTCAGGAAGAGCGAAAGGGCCCCATTAACAAAGACGAGTGGGCCTTCCCACAGTTGCCAGGCTCACACCTTGACATGACCAATCCCACGCTGGAATTCATCAAGGCCACAACACGTGTACTCGCTCTTCTGAAAGATGCAGCGCTTGAAGCGCAGATATGTAAGCGGAACTTGCTTGACCTCATTGGAGTACGCGAATTCTCGCCCGCCGCAGAATGGCGGAATCCATGCCTGCCATTCCGCCTGCCTTGGGTCATTTGCCATTTTTGCAACGATGACCGTACATTAGACCTGTGCCGTGATGCGGACCTGATTGCCAGCTCAGATCAACATGACTGGCGCTGCGCGCGCTGTGATACATTGTATGATCGCACAGACATTGAACTGCGCCTCATTGCCCTTGTTCAGCAACAAGTTGCTCAGCATGCTGTCCAGGATCTTGTGTGCAGTCGATGTGAGCGCGTCAATACGTCGAACCTTGCACCCTACTGTTCGTGCTCCGGGTCTTGGGTTCACAAAAATTCGCCGGCAGACACGAACCGTCGCTTGCATCATGCCCTGGCCATTGCTCAGTTCCACGCATTCCCCCTGCTAGAGGCCACTGTCCAAATGTGGTTGGCGTCAACGTAATGTGGAGGGATCCTATTTCTTGTACTTATATTAGATACCTTTTTGCCACACGCGTTCATAATGGTAGACGTGGCACCTGCTCCCCTTCCCATGGGTATGGCACGCCCTTTGCCTGATCAGATTCCAGAGAATGCACCTGAGCACTGCCCTGGCGTTGAGTCCGAGGCTGCTGGGCACGCCAGCGCGTGTCAAGGATGTCCGAATCAGAATCACTGCCAAACAGCACCCAAGGGCCCCGACCCTGATTTGCCCGTGATTCGAGAACGCATGCAGTGCATTGGCTCCAAGATCTTGATTATGAGTGGCAAAGGTGGCGTTGGAAAAAGCACCTTCACATCGCAGCTAGCATGGGCTTGTGCTAGTGACCCAGATGCACAGACGGCGGTACTCGACATCGACGTGTGTGGCCCATCGATCCCCACGATCCTGGGTCTTCGGAACCAGTACGTCCATGCGTCATCTTCAGGATGGACACCTGCATTCGTAACGGACAATCTTTCGTGCATGTCGGTGGAATTTCTGCTGCCATCAACTGAGGCAGCCATTATTTGGCGCGGCCCCAAAAAGAATGGTCTAATTAAACAGTTCCTCAAGGATGTCGACTGGGCTGGTGGTATGGATGCACCTTCCTCGACGGACAAGACCCTTATTGACTACCTCCTCGTGGATACTCCGCCAGGCACATCGGATGAGCACCTATCTATCGTGGGTTATTTGCGTGAATCTGGTATTGATGGTGCTGTTATTATCACGACACCGCAAGAAGTCTCGCTTCAAGATGTTCGAAAAGAAATTTCATTCTGCCATAAGATGAAAGTGCCTATTCTTGGCATCGTCGAGAACATGGCTGGGTTCGTGTGTCCTTCCTGTCATGGTCGCTCTGATATATTTTATCCTTCCACGGGTGGTGCTAAAGCCCTGTGTGAAGAGTTACATCTTCCATTTCTTGGCAGTGTCCCGATTGATCCGCGCATTGCGAGGTGCTGTGATATGGGTGAGAGCTTCGTGGAAGAATATCCTGACAGTCCCGCGAGTGAAGCGTACCTCACCATTATTGACAACATCAAAAAACAAGTGGCAAAACATTAACAACGTGAATCTGTACATTTTCTAAAGACTCATACCCCTGGAACCAAGTATACCTGTGCATGGTATACATAGTCGCAGTTGACCGTTAGCACAAGATATGGAACATTTGTTGCATATCAAAGCGCCGCAGCCCTGACAGGCTCGTTTAACGTCTAGGAAGCCGAAACGGTGGTCGCATTGGCCGATGCATTGTTCCTGAGGAGCTTTGGGCAATGTCGCTGCACCTGGTAGTGTCCATGCATATACTTCTCCGTCCTCATGGCCTGTGCAGAGCGTAGAGGTGTTTGGCATATAAAGGCAAGTGACTTTGCTGCTTTGGCGCAGAGACAAGACGGTATTCTTCTCCAAGCGCCATCGAGGTGGTGTGGCACGTGCATGATTTGATACAATGTCCCATAGCACGATGCAGTCACGATGCCCCGTCACCAAAACACCCAATTTGCCCACATGAAAGTCGCGGGCCACGAACATCATGCTCGATGGCGGATCGTTGGTGGCACTGCGTGTGCTTTGATGTACCAGCACGAAACCGTTGATTGACCACACCCATACTTCAGAGCCAGCCGCGGCGGCAATCCATCCACGCTGATCATCAATGGCCACAAGCTGGATAGGTTGGTCTGGTTCCTTGAGCTGTCGAACAAAGCGGCACCGGTTCAAGTCCCATACAATGACCGAATGGTCAGCGCTGCCTGTGACCGCAATACTCCATGTCGACGAGGCCGCACAGCACAACACGCCGGCAGTATGACCCGGTAAGGCTGCACGAGTTTCCAGGTGGGGATTGGGTAACTGCAGTGCATATAATTGCGTCATGCCATCATCAGATCCAAGAACGACCACGTCTCGCAAAATGACCATGCAAGAGATCCGGCCGACGGATGCGTGCTCCAGCATAGCGACAAGATCATCTTCATGATCGAAAAATCGCACAGAATTATCGACGTACCCAAAGGAGATAGAAAGGTTGGCATCAAGTAAGTGGATTTTATCGCGCGTCGAGGCACGTAGCGATTCTGGTAGGCCGATCACATGGGCGACGGGGCCAGGTGCGACTGTCATAGGCAACACGCTCTGAAGCAAATATGATGGGTATAATAGCAGGTCTGTTGCCTGCCATGGCTCTGGCTGTGCCCGCGGTGGCCTTGGTGGATGCGGACGAGAAAAGAGCTGGGCAGGTGTTTGTCCAAAGTTGTGCACGACTTGTGCAGCAGCCTGACGCTCAAGAGCCGAGTCAATGCCTTCGAGATCGACACTGTCAGCATACGACATAGGATGGAAAACGTTCGTAGCCGCCACGGCCTCTGGTCCTCGTGATTTATATCCAAAGATTAGATCGATCCATTCGTGCAGATGCGCACTCACATGCTCAGATTCCAGAGCTTCGCGGTGTTTTTGTACAAAGAGGAAGGGGTCATTTTGAGCCCATGGAGGCAGAGCAACATGATTTACTTGTGTGCCAGCTTGAGTCGTACCAAAGTCTAGTTGGTGCATATTGATGAACATTTCGGGAAGGAAGAAAAACTCGGGGATCAGTTCTCGTACATCAGCGCGTGACTTTTCACTGGCCGAAGTCCAGGCATTACCGACGGAGGCAAACAAGCGGTCGGGAAGATCGAATGAGCCGCCATTCAGACTTTGTAGGATTTGTGCAAAGGGCATGACTCGCACGAGAAAACCACAGACAGAGTTGGCGGTGGAATAATGGGTGCCGTAGTGAAAGGGCTCTAGTTGCACTTGCTGTAATTGTTCATATCGCTCGTCAAACTCGGCATGTCGCGCCTCCGTCTGAGCACCCATGGGCTTATCCAGCTGCCGGAAGCTTTCTGGATGCGTCAGGTCGAGCGTCATGCTGGTATAATCGGCCAAAATCCACGGAAACACAGGGAATTGGGTTAGATCGTTCATAGTGCGCCCTGCCACGGTATTGAGTGCCATGAGGTACTCGGCATTAGAAATGTGCCGTTCCTGCCAGGCTAACGTCTCGCGACCGACCGGAGAGCGCCGGAGCATGACGCCCTTGAGACGTGCAGGCGCTGTTGTTGTTTCTCGAATGCCATCCACTAGGGCTTCGCTGTCCGACAAGGCCAAAGGCGCCTTAGCACGCACCATATCTTTCAAGCATGTCATATGCGCTTGTGTAGGCAGGACAAGCAAGCAACTCTGCCCATCGTGGAAGAAAAGTTCCAGCGCCGTTCGACGATGCAGCCATGCACGGTCTAGACAAAGTCGGAGCTGTTCCCAGCGCCATATCTGCACGGGTGTGCTGCTTTGTGCCACCTGTGCGACGCCGGCCGCCACAATCAAGGCATCGCGCTCGTGTGGCGGAGCTTCCCAGACATTTACGATTTCACCGTTCGGACGCTGGAAGTAATCGTCCAACAAGTACAAATGCTGAGCACCAGCAATAAGGAGGCTGCTCTGGACGTCGATGCCGACGACACGCGACGTGTTGAGGATCTCCTTCACACTGTCGCCAGGTTCAAGGGTGCGCAAAATGCATCGGATCTTGTCACCCAACTCGTCCGGTGGAGCGATGGCCATGTGCGCGGGTGTTGGTGGCGCGACATTGGGCGCGATATGGGCGGAAGAAGGACGCATGTCTACCACGGGCATGGCATCTAGATCGATATGCTCGGGCAATGGCACGGCGTCCTGTTCAGACACATGAATGTGCACGTCGGGCGCCACGGGCATGGACACATGAGTCCGCATGACGCGGTGCGGAACGGACCACAGCTTGATGCGCGCACGCGACGGCCCCTCGGTGGGATCGAGGTGCCAATCCATGGACGACACGTCAGGGGACGGTAGTCGGAGCGAATCTCGCATGTCGGCCCATCGTCGACGCATGAACGTGATATCTTCGCGTGTGTCTTGAGCCTGTCTGGCTGAACGCACCGAGTCGTTGTCTCGAAGCGCTGCATGCCATGCACCGATCCGTGCATGCAGCTGCAAGGCAGACAAGGCGAGAGATGATGGCTCGCAGCGCCATGTTTTGATGCGATCGCGTGCCAACGAGCGCAAAAACGTTTGCTGCGAGGCGAGTGTCGAAGCCCAGACAGAGCCGAAGGGCGGTGGCGTATCTGCGAGTGGGTCCTTTACAAGATCTGGCCAATGAGCGCTCATGTACAAGAGGCACGACTGAGCCTGAGGGTGCGTGGTGCGGTGTTTGGTGGCATGGTGTACGACGCACTGGATGAATCCCAGATCAGATGCGTCAGTGAGTAAGAATAGGCGTGCTTCGTAGCAAAAAGACAGCGTGGTTGAGGGCTCATCTGTGGCAAAAGAATGAAGCACGTTTCGTTCGAGCGCCAACGTCGTTTGCATGCGCGTCTTGAAGGAAATGAGGGCGGCGGGGGCATAGACAATGACCTGTGCGAGATCAAAGATGCGCAGCTGGAGCAGGAGGGAGCGCAGTGATTCATTGGACGCCATCTCGAGCATGTCGGCGACGAGCTCGAGCGTGTGTCGCATCACGGGGCGAGTGCGAATGAGACTGTCGACGCGCGCAAGTAGGGGGATGTAGACGGCGACACAGAGCCGTGACTGGATGAGAGGATCCGAGGTGGGCATCGCTACCGCATGCAAATTGTGCAGAAGGGTAAGGGTGTGCGACGATAGCACCAGCTCGGCGATGCGTGCCGCGAGCATATCCACGAGGGCATCACCCAAGGCGCGTACACGCGGACCGCATGGCTCGTCCACAAAGCACGGCGCTGTAGCGCGAAGCACGGCAACGAGTGTCGGAGCGAGCATGAGAAGGGCACGGACATCCTCGTTGTGGGAGTGAATGACGAGCAAGCGCACGGAGTCTTCGAGGGCGGACAGACCCGGAGGCGGTGCGGGAATGTGGGGCAGCGATGCACGCCGCTTGGCAGGTGCCGTGCGGCGTGCCATCATGCCATGAGCCATGCACTGCACAATGACACGCAGAGCCTGGGGATGCGCGACGGTTGTAGCGTGCGCAAATGTATGATACAAGGATGACTTGGGAGCGTGAGGGCCGAGCAACAACGTCCACATCCACGGAAGCACGCAAGGCACGTCCCAGTGCGGGGGCAGTGTGCGCTCTAAGACGCGGAAGCCACCGAGACGCGTCCAATTTTGCGCGAGACTGGGGGATGTGCTGAGCAGCATGCCGACAAACTCTAGAACAAGAGGCACGTCGTCTCGAGCGAGCCCGGGACGAACGAGCATGATGAGCCATTTAGGGTGCACGAGATCGGCGACCATGGCAGCGCGGCGCGCATCATTTGCCATCATGCGCACGAGTACATCGAGCCATGTTCGTGCGATGCTAAGCGCGCGTGCATCGGGTATCGCACACCGTGGGACGAGCGCCATGGAGCAGGCTGTGGGTGGATAGGCCGTGTCGGTATCCGTGCGTGGGCCCGTAGCACCGAGGGTATGAGCAGAGGGAGCGGATTGCCCTAGCACGAGTGTGATGAAGTGTACGGTCGCCTGGATGTTGCGTGGTCGGAAATAATGATGCAAAGCGAGCGATGCCATGTGATTGATGACGTCGATAGGGACAAAGGGAGCGGCGCGCGCCCCATGTACGAGACGACGAATGAGATGCACATCACGAAGTCGGCGGCTGCCTAGCGGAAGCACACGCGCAAAGTGGTGCATATACGCGAGTTGGACATCGAACGGTGCGTGGATCCACAGAGACACGTCCATGAGGATCGCACGGTACAGAGGAATGTTGACGAGCTGATCATCGACCACGACGGCGTTTTCTAGTAGAGACACGATCCGCGGCGTCAGCATGGGAGCATGCATGCGGAGGAGGACGCCTAGGACGCCATAGGCATGTGATCTTTCAGCATCCTCGGCGAGGCGCCACGAATGCGTGACAAGGCGAAGAAACA